>TARA_R110000772_G_scaffold95883_1_pt1 | contig 30198 bp, 49 predicted proteins | sample TARA_R110000772 | Tara Oceans TARA_R110000772 (sample SAMEA4397948) | marine metagenome | biome: Polar Biome; feature: [SRF] surface water layer (ENVO:00010504); material: water (ENVO:00002006), including particulate matter (ENVO:01000060) such as... | depth 5 m | reverse complement strand
GATGAATTTGGCAATATGATAATGATTGACCAAGAAGAAGAAAGAATAGCTGACCAAAGATGCTATTTTGAGTACATAAATTGGGAAGATTACAGAGAAAGTCCAGCAAAGAGACCAGAAGATGTATATTGGAAGGCAAGAAGGCACTTACTTACAAGAGATGAGTTAATAGAAAAAGGCTTTAAAAATGCGTCCAATATACCCCTAAATTGGTCTCCAGAGCCTACCGAAAGCTACTCTGAAGAGTACTCTGAGGTATTTTCTCGTGCAGAAGTATGGGAAATATGGGATAAATACAAAGAAAAACGATATTTTATATCAAAAGGCTATAATGAAATACTAGCAGAAGATGATGACCCATATGGTTTAGAAAAATTTTTTCCTACACCTGATGCTTTAGTAGCAATACGAACCAATGAAACAAGTGTTCCTATACCTGAGTTTACACTATATCAAGACCAAGCTGATGAACTAGATAGAATTACTACTAGAATAAGTAATTTAATAGAAGGATTAAAAAGAAGAGGTGTATATGATGCTTCTGTACCAGAATTATCGCATTTAGCAGATGCAGGAGACAATGATTTTGTACCATCAGAGAATTTTGCTCAATTATTATCTAAAGGTGGGCTACAATCGGTATTTCAACAAGAAGATATAACTCCTATTGCACAAGTATTATCAGGGTTATATCAGCAAAGAAACCAAGTTTTAGATACTATTTATCAAATAACAGGCATATCAGACATTATTAGGGGGTCTACAAAAGCTAGTGAAACTGCTACAGCACAGCAATTAAAAGCACAATTTGGCAGCATGCGTATGCGTAAAAAGCAAAATGAAATAGCTGAATATGTAAGAGATTTATTTAGAATTAAAGCAGAACTTATAGCAGAACATTATGAACCTGAAATATTAGCAGCTATGACAGCATTAACGATTACTCCAGAAATGATGCAAATAATGCGTGATGATAAGTTAAGGGGTTATAGTATAGATATTGAATCAGACGCTACTATTTTTACAGATGAAGAAGAAGAGAAAAGAACTAGAATAGAGTTTTTGCAATCATTTGGTGGGTATTTAGAAAGAACTGTGGCTATAGCAAATCAATCACCTGCTTTAACACCTTTAGCATTTCAAGCACTACGATTTTTAATGGGAGCATGGAAAGTAGGAAGAAACTTTGAAGATATTATTGATAGAACAGAAGCACAACTAACACAACAAGCTCAACAAGCAATGCAAGCTGGTCCTCAACCTTCAGAAGCTGAAAGAATTGCTGCACAGAAGATGCAAACAGAAATGGCTAAAGAAGAGTTAAAACAACAAGGCAAACTAGCAGATATACAATCAAGAGAAAGAACTGTAGGTAATAAAACATCTACAGAAGCACAAGCTAGTCAGGGTAGAATGGATGCAAAAAAAGAATTAGCATTATTAGAAAGCGATATGAAAATAGCAGCTCAATTAAATCAGGATGCAAAAGATGAGTTATAATAAAAATTACGATAATATCCAATGGGGTAAAAGTAACTATAAGTTTGCTAAAGCAACAAAAAGAACAAAATCATACCAAGTTATGGGTGATATACAAGGATTTGTGTCTCCAATCGACAAGACTGTTATAGGCAGTCGTTCTCAAATAAAAGAACACGAAAGGAAACATAATGTTAGGCAAGTAGGTAACGATTATGTAGGCTCTACGAAACCTAAGTTTTGGGATAATATGATTAACAATAACAAAAGAGGATAATATGACACAAGAAAGCACTCCTGCACAGGAATCAGCACCTAATACAGCACCGACACTAGAAGCTGTATTAGAAGGTGCTATTAACCAAACTATAGATAAAGAACCTGAAACACCTAGCAATGATACACCAAAGGAAGAAGTAGAAAACACTACTATTCCTAATGCTCCTAAACAAGAGGAGACAAATAATTCCGAAGAATCTAATTCTGAATCATTAGACCAGTTAGCTACTGAGAATGACCTAGAAACTCAAGATTCTACAGAAGAACCTTCTGATAACACAGCAGTTCAAGGAGAGGATTCGAAAGAAACACCTTTAAAAGCTCCTCAAAACTGGTCAGAAGACGTAAAAGGCACGTTCAAGGATTTACCTCGTACAGCACAGGAGTATATGTTAAAACGAGATAAGGAGATGACTGCTGACTACACTAGAAAGACGCAAGAAGTAGCTCAACAACGCAAAAGTTATGAATCACTAGATAAAGTTATAGCTCCAGTAAGACAGCGAATACAAGCAAGTGGTATAGGGGAATCCGAGTATATTTCCAGATTACTAAATGCTGACATGGCTCTTAGAAATAACCCAAAAGTGGCAATCAAACAACTAGCACAAGGCTATGGCATTGACCTTTCATCAATCGAAGAAACTGGGGATTGGAATGATTCCGACCCTCAAATCACCCAACTACAACAACAAAATCAAGCGATAATTGCTGAACTAAATCAGTTCAAACAGCAAAATCTACAATCGGCTAGACAGCAAACAGAAAATCAAATTTCTACTTTTGCACAATCTACTGATGCTAAAGGTAATTTAAAATATCCTCATTTTGAACAATTAAGAGTTAAAATGGGTAATCTAATTGACGCAGGAGAAGCTAAAGGCTTAGAAGATGCTTATAGTAAATCTGTAAGATTAGATGATAATTTATATAAAAAATCTTTAGAATCACAAAGAAATAATGTAAAGGCAGAAGAAGATGCAAAGAGAAAATCAGCATTAGAAAAGGCTAAAAAAGTTAGACCTAGAAGTGCTGGTACACCTCCTAGTGGTTCTGTTAAAACTAGCGATTTAGATGCCTTGCTTATGGAATCAATTAGTAGTGCAGGTATAACTAAATGAGTTGTGGGTTTAACAATAACTTAAAGAGGTATAAAAATGGCAAGTCCAAATAGTACGTTTACCGAAATAGTTACAACTACTCTTGCAGGATATTCAAAAACTCTTGCAGATAACGTAACTAACGGTAATGCCTTACTCCGACATATTGATGGAAAAGGCAACAAACAAATAGCCACAGGTAGAACAATTGTGCAGGAATTAGAATACGCAACTAACTCAACTGCAAAATGGTATAGTGGCTACGAGGTTTTAGACACAAGTACATCTAATGTATTCACAGCAGCTGAGTTTAATTATAAACAATTAGCAGGTAATGTGGTTATATCAGGTTTAGAACAGGTCGAAAACTCTGGTAAAGAAGCAATCTTTAACTTACTTAAATCAAGAGTAAGAAACTTAGAAAAAACTCTAAAAAATACTATGGCTAGTGGCTTATATGCAGCTGGCACAGGTACTGATGGAAAAGAACTAGGTGGATTACAATTGTTAGTAGCTGGTACTCCAACAAATACAGTTGGTGGTATTAACGCAGGCACTTACACATTCTGGAAAAACAAAGTGTATGATTTTAGTGATGAGAGTGCAACTCCAGGTGCTACAACTATACAAACAGCTATGAACACACTATGGTTAAGTACAGTTAGAGGTGCAGACCACCCTGACGTTATCGTAGCAGACACTAATTTCTTTCAATTTTATTGGGCTTCTTTACAGACCAATCAAAGATTTACAAGTGATGACAATGCAAGTGCTGGATTTATGAACTTAATGTTCATGGATGCACCTGTCTACTATGATGACCAATGTCCAGCAAATAAGATGTATATGCTGAACTCGGACTATTTATTCCTTCGACCAGCTCAAGGTAGAGAATTCTCTCCTTTAGGTGAGAAGGCTTCTGTTAATCAAGACGCTATGGTATTGCCTGTAGTATGGGCAGGAAATATGACCTGTTCAAACAGAGCAAGACAAGGCGTTATACAAGCATAATATAAAGGAGAAAAAATTATGGCTTATATTACTGGAATGGACAAAACTGAAGTTAGTGATTCTGCTACTTTCCTAGTCGGTCAAAAAGGCATGGATGCAGCTGGAAACACCTTCAAGTATGTTCAATACGATACTGGTGCAGGAAGTATTGCAGCAGTAAGTGGACAAATTGCTTATTACTATGCACCATCAGGTGCTTCAGCAGGTGCTGTAAATGTAGTAACAAGTGATTTATCTGACTCAGCAGAGATAGGTGCTGGTGTTTTACAATCTGCTCCAACAGACGGACAATACGCTTGGATTCAGATAGGTGGAACAGCAACTCTATCTATTGCACTAACAGCAGGAGCTGATGGAGACCCACTAACACCAACAGGTGCTGGTGATGGTACTCTTGATGTAACTGGTGCTGCTACTTCAGCAGTATGTGCATTTGCTGTAGATGCTTCAGCTAAAGTAATTGCTTGTCAATTTGCAGGTTAAAGCAGTATAATAATGGGGGTGAAATTCCCCCATACAAACAGGAGGTAACATGGGTAATTTAAGAGTAAACATATTTAAGAGTGCAGATGGAAGACAAGACTTAGTAGAAATGAAAATTATTGGAGACCCTAATACTGTTATATATAAAATGACTGAAAAAGAAGAAGAAATAAAAAAAAGTTTTCCTGCTGAATATAACGCATATTATAAAACTAAAAAACCAATACCAAAAGCAACTCCTATAAGTAAATTAAAAACAATTAATAAAAGTAAAATAAAATTCTTTGAGCTAGAAGGTATTAGTTCTATAGAACAACTAGCAGACTTATCTGACGGTGCTTGTCATGGATTAGGCAAAGATGTATTAGATTGCAGAAAACAAGCTAGAAATTATTTAGCACAAGAACATGATATTAAACCACAATTAATAGTAGGTAAAGAATGAGTTTATTAACCATATGCCAAGATGCAGCTAATGAGATAGGAGTACCCTCTCCTTCTACTGTAGTAGGTAGTACCGATACTACTAACATACAATTATTAGCAGCTGCCAATAGAGAAGGTAAAAACCTTGTTGCAGGGTATGATTGGCAAACATTAATTAAAGAAGAAGCACATACAACACTTGCAGCAGAATCGCAAGGAGATATGAGTACTATAGCTTCTGACTTTTTAAGATTTAGTAACGATACTATGTGGAATAGAACCACAGATAGAAAGTATTACGGACCACTTAACAACGCACAATGGCAAAGACTAAAAGCAAGTGTTAGTAGTGGTATAACAAATTACTTTAGAATAAGAGGTAATGCGTTATTATTTCACCCAGCTCCCCCATCAGGAGAATCTGTGTTTTTTGAATACATAGGTAAAAACTGGGCGATAACATCTGGCTCAACAGCTAACGCAACTAGCTTTGCAGCAGATGCTAATACCACAGTATTAGACGAAGACTTAATTACACTTGGTGTAATATGGAGATTTTTAAAACAAAAGGGTTTGCCTTATGATAATCAGTTTCAAGAATATAGACTGAAATTAACAGAAAAGCAATCCAAAGATGGTGCGAAGCAAATCATTCGTATGGCAGGACCAAATAGACTATATTTGCCTGTTAACGAACCAGAAGGTAACTTTTCACTATAATGCCTGTTAAAAAAGTAAAGGGTGGTTATAGGTTTGGAACAAAAGGAAAAGTATATAAAACTAAAACAAAGGCTAATAAACAAGCAAAAGCAATCTATGCTTCTGGATATAAGCCTAAAAAAGGTGCGTAATGGTATTTAATCCTACAGGAGAAAGTACATCACAATCAGCACCTATTGGTGGATTAAACACAAGAGACGCTGTAGACTTGATGCCACAAACTGATGCTATTCGATTAGATAATTTCTTTCCTGGTTCTACAGATGTTAGTTTAAGAAAAGGATATATAAACCATGTAACTGGTTTACCTAGCACGGTACAAAGTTTATTAACATACCAATCTCCTAGTGCTAATAAACTTTTTGCTGCTAGTAATAATGCTATTTATGATGTAACAAGTTCTGGTAGTGTAGGAAGTGCTGTAGTAACCAGTTTATCTAATGTGCAATTTCAACATGTTAATTTTACTACATCAGGAGGTTCATTTCTTTTTATAGTAAATGGTGCTGATGCTCCAAGACATTATAATGGTAGTTCATGGGCGACCCCTACGCTTAACAGTATAACTGGTTCTACCATTAATAATGTAACAGTATTTAAAGAACGATTATTCTTTATAGTAAATAATAGTTTGAGTTTTGCATACTTACCTATCAATGCAGTAGCAGGAACAGTATCTACATTTCCATTAGGAAGTGTATTTAACTTTGGTGGTAAATTAGTAGCAGCTGGTAGCTTAACTAGAGATGGTGGTTCTGGTTCAGATGACTACATAGCATTTATAACATCAGAAGGTGAAGTAGCTGTGTATCAAGGAACTGACCCTAGTGATGCTACTAAATGGTCTTTAGTGGGTGTATTTAAAATAGCAAGACCTATAGGTAAAAGATGTATTGTTAATGTAGGACCAGAGTTAATTATTATTACAGAATCTGGTTTTGTGCCATTAACACAGATGTATGCAGAAAATGAATCTAATTATTCTAAAGCAATATCAGATAAAATAAGTGGTAGTATACTAACAGCAGTAACTAATTTTAAATCTACCTTTGGTTGGGAAGCATTAATTTATCCTAAAGGACAGTTTGGTTTGTTTAATGTGCCTAATGGAGTATCAGGTGAATTTATTCAATTAGTTGTAAACTTATCCACAGGTGCATGGGGTAGATTTACAGGGCAAGATGCGTACTGTTGGGGTTTATTAAATGGTGATTTATATTTTGGTGGCAGTACCAAAGTATATAAAGCAGATAATGGATTAAGTGATGCAGGGGTACAAATACAAGGTAATGCAAAAACAGCATTTGTATATTATGGTGGGAGAGGTACATCTAAAAGATTTACAGCTATACGACCCATTGTATCATCAGATGCAAATTTACCAGTTAGTATAGGATTTGATGTAGACTTTAATGATGGCACATCTACTTATACACCATCTAGTGCTACTACTACAGGAGCAGAATGGGATACAGCAACTTGGGATGTAGCAGAATGGGCAGGTAGTATTTCATCACAATTAGTATGGAGAAGTGTTGCCGATATAGGTTGGAACGCAGCAATACGAATACAAACTAGTACACAAGCACAAAGTATTAAATGGCATAGTGTAGATATTTATTATGAAAAAGGAGTAGGTTTATGATGCTTACAGACAGAGTATGGAAATTGTTAGAACCAGCTACAAGTATTGGAGAGAATCTAACAAAGAAAGATATAGAAAAAGGTATTGACAATGGAACATACCAAATATTTATGGATGAACAAAGTGTAGTTATTACAGCAGATTATCAAGATGCACTCCGTATAGGTTTAGCAGGAGGAGAATTAAATAGTTTGAAAAAGTTAGAAAAAAAGATTATAACTTATGCTAAAGAAAAGAAATATAAATATGTTGACATTCTAGGAAGAATGGGTTGGGAAAAAGCATTAAAAGGTTATAAGAAACAAGCAGTTTTATTAAGGAAGGAAGTATAATGGCATTTATAGAAAATATATTTAGTCCTCCAAAGCCACCAGCATCACCAGATTATGCAGGTGCAGCTACAGCTCAAGGAGCAGCTAATGTAGAAACTGCAAGAGTAGAAGGTAGGATGAACCGACCTGACGTATTCTCTCCTTATGACCAAACATTAGTACAAGATTTAGGAAACGATAGATTTTCACAAACTTTTAGTTTAGCTCCTGAATACGAAGCACAAAGAAAAGCACAAGTTGGTATTACCGATAAATATTTAGATACAGCAGAAAACTATTTATCAGGATTACCACAAGATACATTTTCATTATCTGGATTATCAGCACAACCTGGTCTTATAGATAGAAGTGGTTTGACTGCGTTACCTACAATGGAAGATATAAATAGTTATGCAACAAGAGTTGAAGGCGATTATTATAACAGAGCATTATCAAGAATACAACCTCAACAACAACAAGAAGTTATAGACCTACAAACACGATTAATTAACGCAGGTATACCTGAAGGCTCAGTAGCACATGACAACGCACTTGCAGAGCTTAGAATGAGCCACCAAGACACATTAAGAGGTTTAGCTAGTGAATCTATTAGAGAAGGACAAGCACTCGCTGATGCTCAATTAGGAAGAGCTACAGGTATGCGTAGTTATCAATTAGGTGAAGGACAAGGATTAGTAGGAGAACAAGAAAGAATTAGAGATAGACAATTGAGTGATTACTTACTAAGTAGAAGTCAACCACTTAGTGAAATTGCTACTTTATCAGGACAAGCAGCTCCTCCTCCTGCAATAGCTACAACAGGATTAGATGTACCAGCAGTTAGTGTTGCTCCACCACCAATTTTTGGTGCAGCTCAAGCACAAGGTCTTGATGCTAACCAAAGATATAATACAGCAACAAATGCTTATGGTGCTCAAATGGCAGCTATAGGTAGTGTATTAGGTGGTGCAGCAGGTAATCCTAAATTATCAGACAAAACATTAAAGAAAAACATTAAATACAAATCTAAATCTAAATCTGGATTAAATGTTTATGAGTTTGAGTATAATTGGTCTCCACAAAAGTATATTGGTGTAATGGCACAAGAAGTTAAAAAAGTAAAACCATCAGCAGTATCTGAAAATATCTTCGGACACATGATGGTAGATTATAGCCAATTAGATGTAAACATGGAAAGAGTGTAATATGGCAGTAATTAGAAGAGGAGGTTTTCCAAGAAGGCAACAAGACCCATTAATACAACAGTTATTAGAACAAGCTAGAAGAGAAGCAGCTCAATCTAGTTCTATAGGTTCTCCTAGTATGTATAAAGCAGCAGCTGGAGGTGGTATAGGACCAGTAGCAGGTGTATTAACAGCACAAGTATTAGGTGGTATTAGAGCTGGTACAGCACAAAAAGAAGCTCAACAAAGACAAGATGTATCTAATCAAGCAGCTTCTATGTTAAGGAGGGCAGAAAATACAGGACAACTAGGTGATAATGTGATTGTAAATCAAATGGGTGATTTACTAAGAATGGGAACTCCTACACAAATAGATAGAGTAAACGTAACAGATACTTCTAGTTATCAAAATGTAACACCTCAAGATTTAACAGCGACACAAATACCATTAGAGCCTACTACAATAAGATTAGGACCAGAAGATGACCCTAATTTTTTAGAAAGAGCTTTTTTAGGTAGAACTTTAAAAGGACAAGACATATCAAATATAGACCAATTAAAAGTAGCAGCTGGTTATGACCCTCTTGAATATGATTTATCTATGAAAGAATTATCTAAATCTAGCCCTCCTGAATTTAAAAAAACAGTTCTTTTATTTGATAAAGAAAAACTCAATGAACAACCTATACAAGCTCAAAAATATACTATAGATGGTAAAATAGGATATTATGATAATAATTTTAATATAATTAATTCTACTAATAAAACGGAAATACAAGAGACTTCTAAAAAAATAGCAGCTAAAGACTTTATAGTAACTTTTCCTGATAATACAACTAAAATTTTACCTGGAATAATACAAAGAAATCCAAATGGAGGAATACAGACTATATTTAATATTCCTGGTAAAGGTTCTATTTCACAACAAGATGCTATAGATAAAGGTTTTATAAAAGATGTATTTTTATCTACAAGAAAAGGAGATAATTTAACTATAAATACTGGAAATGAGAAACCTTCTGAATCACAAAAAAAGAGAGGAGAATTATTAGGAGATAAATTATATGGTAAAGAAGGACATTTAACTCAAGGAGAAAATGCTATTGGTGCTTTAAGAACAGTAAGAACTGGATTTGAAATATTAAATAATGCAAAATTACAGGGTATAGAAGCAACTGGAGGATTAGAAAATTTAAAGAAAACTATAAGAGAAATATTATCAGGATTAGGAGCAACAGTAGATTTAGAAAAAGTTACCACTCAACAACAATTAACATCTATATATAATAATGAAGTTTTAGGTCTAGTAGGTAAATTAAGAGGACCTATTTCAGAAAAAGAAGTAACTTTTTTACAGGGAATACCTGCTAATATAGGGAATACTTTAGAAGCAAATAATTTAATTTCTTTAATGCAAATGCAAATTTATCAAAAATTAAATGATTTTAATGATTTTTATTATAAATATAGGCAAGATAAAAAAGATACTGCTAATCCTTTTAGAGCTACAGAAGATGATATAGAAGATTTTTATGTTGATTGGAGAAAAACTGAACAATACAAAAAAACACCAAGACAATATATTGAAGATTTAGCAGACAAAGAAAGAGAATTATTAAGAACTAATAATGTTTCAGCTGCTGAAGCAGCAAAAATTTTAAATCAAAAATATTTGTTATTAGATTTAGATAAATATTTTAGGTTGTATTAATAAAGGTTATGAACAAATGACACCAGAAGAATATAAAAAAGAAGTTAATAAAGAATTAAAAAAATTGACAATTACTGTTCCTACTATGATGGGAGGGTCAGGAGAATTAGATATAGGTGGCATGATAAGAAATGTAGCACAAGGAGCTACTTTTGCATTTTCAGATGAAATAGAAGCATTAAGTAAAAGTGCTTTTGGAGATAATTACGAAGAAGAATTAAATGCTATAAGGCAAGAAATGAAAACCTACGCAGAAGCTAATCCTAAAGCTGCTATATCACAAGAATTATTAGGTGGTGTAATTACTGGTTCAGGTTTATTAAAAGTAGCTAATATTTTACCTAAAACTAATAAATTTACTAATATTATAAGAAAAGGTTTAGGAGAAGGGCAAAGTAGATTTTTACCTACAAGAAAAGATGTAGCTATATCAGGAATAGGTGGAGGTATTTATTCAGTAGGGAAGCAAGAAGGAGACATAAATCTTAAAGAAACAGCAATAGATACAAGTATATCAACAGTAGCTCCATTTATTTTTAAGCCAATGATAGCAGCTACAGGTTCTTTAATACAAGGAGCAGGTAGTACAGCATCAAATATAGTAGACAAGGTAAGAGGAAAATCAAAACCTAAATTATCGAATGCAGAAAAAATGTTGCAAGAACAATATACTTTTAGAGAAGCAGACCCAGAAAGAGCTTTTAAAGAAACAAAAGATAAATTAGTAGAAGCTAGTAGAGTTGAACAACCTGTAACAATAATGGATATAGGTGGTAGAGGTATGGCTAGTACAGCTAAATATATTACTAGATTAGGAGGACCTGGAGAAAATATTTTAAAAGATTTTGTAGAAAAAAGAAAAAAAGAAACAGCTCCAAGATTAATAAATGGAATAAAAAAAATATTTAAAGTTGAGACACCAGGTAATACTTTAGATGATGTTTATAATAACCTTAAAAATATTTCAAATAAAAATTATCAAGGTATAATGCAAACACCTATAAACTTATCTAATAAAATGGTAAATATATTATCTTCTAAACCTTATAAAACAGGTATATCAGAAGCTATTAACATAATAGAATCAGACCCTAAACTAATACAAAATCCTAAATTATTAAAAACTATGACAGATAATTTAAAAAATTTACAAAAATTTGTAGGAGATATAAAAAATCAAAAAGGCACAGTAAGTCTTAATTTAGAAGTATTAGATTTAATTAAAAGAGGAATGAATGATGTTATAAACGATAATACTGATAATTTTGGCAGATTAAAAAAAACATCATTTATTAAAAATTTAGTAAAATTAAATAGAGATTTTATAGATGAAATAGATAACCAAGCTACCAAAACTATTGGTAGTTCTTATAAAGAAGCTAGAGCTTTATATTCAGGGCAAAAAGCAAGAGAAGAATCATTTAATATAGGTAGAAAAATTATGTTAGGTGGAGGATTAAGTAAAAATATTAACGATTTATCTCCTTTAATAGAAAAAATGTCAAAAGAACAAAAAATAGCTTTTACTGATGGTGTAGTAGATGCTTTAGATACTTTAATAGCAGATGGAGTTAGTCCTACTAGAGCATTAAATATGATGGTTAATAAAGGTTCTTTTAATAAAGTTTTAAATAAAGTATTTTCAGGACCTGAAGGCAAAGCAGAAAAAGCAGAATTTATAAATTTTTTAACACAAGAAGCTAGAATGGCTAATACTAATGCTCAAGTATTATCTGGAAGTGATACTTTTGCTAATTTAGTAAAAAACAATGAAACTAAATCAACTTTAAAAGAAATGGCTAGAGGTGCTTCATTTGTATTATTAAGTGGTAGTCCTGTTAGTGCAGGTATTGGTACAGCAGATATATTAGGTTCTTTAGCTAATTTAGCTAAAAAGGATGGTGTACCTAGAGAATTACAAATAAGTTTAGCTGATATTTTAAAAGAAACAGACCCAATAAAAATACAAAAACAAATAAATAGGTTAAGTGCAAAAGATAATAAATATAGACAAATTCTTGCAAATGCTTTAAGAAGTATTGAAGGAGGTCTTAGTTTTAGTGCTTCGACCCAAGTACCAGAGGTAATATTTTAAGAAAGGAGAATAATTATGGGTTGGTCAGGAGGAACATATACAAGGTCAGATGGGGTATTTACAGGTACATCTATTTGGCAAAGTAACAGAGATGCAGGAACAAAGATTGTTGCAGATAGGCACGATACACACGACCAAGATATAGCAACAGGATTAAACCAAGCTATAAACAAAGATGGCTCTAATGCTATGACTGGTGCTTTAAATATGGGCAGTCAAAAGATTAGTTCATTAGCTGATGGTACAGCACATACAGATGGTATAAATGCTGGGCAGATACAAGATGGTGGATTAATATTCCAATCTAACGATACAGGTAGTGCAAATGCTTATGCAATAGCTCTAACACCAGCAGTAACTGCTTATGTAGCAGGGCAAGTGTTTCATTTCAAAGCAGGTAACGCATCTAGTGGGGCTTCAACCTTAAATGTAAATGCACTCGGTACAAAAAACATAAAAAAGAAAAATGACCAAAATATTGCAGCTGGTGATATAGAAGAAGATGCAATCGTATCTGTAATCTATGATGGTACATCTTTTCAAATGTTATCACAATTAGGTACATCAGCAGGTTCTATGAGTTCATTTACTCTTACTGGTGATAGTGGTAGTAACCAAACAATAGCAGATAGTAATACACTAGATGTAGCAGGTGGTACAGGTATAGATACTGTAGTAGGTGCAACTGATACAGTAACAGTAGCCATAGATTCTACAGTAGTTCAAAAAACAGTTCAAAATACATTTACTAAAGCACAAGTGCCAAGTACTTATACAGCAGCATTATCGGCTACAAGTGGTGTTTTAGACTATGATACATACCAGAACTTTATCATAACTTTAGCTTCAGGCTCTAATACTTTAGCAGCAGTAACAACAGAAGCATCACAAGTTGGACAAAGTGGTATTATAATATTTATACAACCTAGTTCTAGTAGTGCAGGTACAGTTAGCTTACATGGAGATTATGAAACAGCAGAAGCAGCTGGATTAACATTAAGTTCAGCTAATAATGATTACGATATTGTACCATATTTTATTAAAGCAGATAACAGCATTCTTTTAGGTGCACCTCAACTTAACTTTGGATAACTATGTTTAGTAGTGAATTATGGCAAAAATCAGCATCAGGTGGTGGTGGAGTTTATCCATTCCAAATAGAACAATCTTGCCGATTTACAGCAGCTTCTAATGACAGTCTGAGTAGAAGTTTTGGCACATCATCTAACTTAGCTAAGTTTACTTTTAGTTGTTGGATTAAAAGAAGTCTAACACACAACAATGGTGGTAATACAGTATCGCAAAATATTATTGGTAGAGGTACAGGATTTGGTGGAGGTGGAGCAGCTTTTGGATTTGAGTCTGATACTGGTACTTCTGGAGGGTTAAACAATAGAGATAGAATTAATTGGTATGGATTATCAGGTGCAGGAGGTGGTTCTGATACTGGAGATGATAGAATAGCAGGATATTATTACGATACTAATGCTTGGTATCATTTAGTTGTAAGAGTAGACACAGGTGAATCAGCAGCTACTAAAATAAGATATTATGTGAATGGTGTTTTAAGAGAACGAGTTACCACAAATGAACCAACAGGTAATATGAGTAGATTTAATACTAATGGAGATACGCATTATATAGGTGCATTAAGTGGTGCAAACTATGATTTAGATGCCTATTTAGCAGAAGTAAATTTTGCTGATGGGCAATCCTATGGACCAGACCAATTTGGAGAAAGTTTTAATGGTGTATGGCAACCTATTTCTCCTGTTGGAACTACGTATGGAACTAATGGGTTTAGGTTAGATTTTGCAAATTCTTCAGATTTGGGTAATGACGTATCAGGAAATAGTAATGACTGGACAACCGTATCAGGAACTTTAGGAACAGACCATAAAGTTTTAGATTCGCCAACTTTTGGAGATTAAATAATGGCATCATCAGGAAATTTTTGTACATGGAATCCTTTAAATACCAGTAATGATGGAGGAGCTACAACCTTTACTGATGGAAATTTAACATGTGCTATGACAGGTGCAGACCCTAGAACTACAGGAACTATTGGAGGAATAGTAACAGATACAGATGGTTTTTACTTTGAAACAGTAGCAACAGGAATAGGTAGTGGAGCTTTAACTCTAGGAATTGTTGTAGAAAATAGACATAACCAATTAATGGTTGGTCAAATACACCAACGTTCTGGTTCTTGGATGTGGAGAAGTTACGGTAGTGGTAGTTTTTTTATAGAAACTTCTAATGATACTAGTTATGGAACATTTGCTGATGGAGATATATTAGGGTGGTTTATTAAAGATAACAAATTATATGTAAGAAAAAATAATGCTAATGTTGTTGGCAACCCAGTTACTGAAGCATCAGGTTTAACTTTATCAGGATATTATTTTTTTCCTGCAATATCAAGAACAGTTGGAGGAGGTTCTGGCACTACATCAGTTTTAAGGCCAGACGCAGATAGTTGGAGTTATACTCCACCTTCAGGCTTTAAAGGATTGACTTCAAAAGATATGACTATAAACGCAGGTATTGACCCTGCACAAACTGACGAAAACTATGGAATTAAAAACTGTAATGTAATTTCTTATACTGGAACAGGTTCTAGTAACGCAAGAAGTGGCTTGGGCTATAAACCTGACCTAGTCTGGATTAAAGATACAGGTGCTGCTCAAGACCATAAACTTACAGATAGTAGCAGAGGTGTAACTAAATCATTAGAAGCGAATACTAATGTAGCAGAAGCAACAGACAGTAATGGATTAACTGCTTTTGGAACTGATGGTTTTACTGTAGGCTCTGATGCTGTGTATAACAATGGCTCTGCTAATTTTGTTGCGTGGACTTGGAAGTGCAATGGGGGTACTACTGCCACGAACACTTCAGGGGGTAGAGATTCAACCGTACAAGTAAATCAAGATAACGGATTTTCTATAGTACAGTATGCAGGTGGAAGTGCTACAACTATCGGACACGGCCTTGGAGTAAAGCCAGATTTAATTTTTATCAAAGCCTTATCAGGGACAAATGACTGGGCAATATACAGCTCTGTTATAGGAGCTACGAAGTATTTAAAATTAAATACAAACGTACAGGCTTCAACTAGTTCAGATTGGTTTTCTGATACTGAGCCTACTACTACTGTGTTTTCAGTAGGTACTAACGCCAATGTTAATACTGGTGGGGTAAACTATGTTGCCTATTGTTGGGCGAACAAAGAAGGGTATTTTAGAACAAATTCCTATATTGGAGACCAAGATGCATTTGGAACTTTTGTGTATACTGGTATAAGACCTAGAATTTTAATGTTAAAGAGAACTGATGGTAATGAAGACTGGGGAATATATGATAGTACTCTAACACCTAACAACCAAATAGAGGGAGTTTTAAGGCAAGATGCTAATACATCACAAACTACTTCTGGTAGGTCAATTGATTTTTATTCTAATGGCTTTAAGCTCAAAACGACTAATGGAACTTTTAACCTTGATGGAGGAGTTTATACCTATATGTGCTGGGGAGATTCCTACAAATATAATAACACTTTTTAGGAGATAAAATATGTGGGCTACAATTAATGAAGATAACAGTATAAAAGAAATTATAAATTACCCTAGGGCTATAACTGTAGGACAGGTTAGACATCCTAAAGATATTTTTAAATCATGGTCTTGGACTGATTTAAATAACATAGGCATTTATGAAGTTGTAGATTCTTCTAACAGAGGTAATGATTTTTTTGAATACAGCACTACTAGTTATGCTTTTAATTCTAATACTAATAAAGTAGTAATGTCTTGTACTTTAACTGATAAACCTTTAGCAGATTTAAAAGCAAAGGCGATAGCACAAGCTAAGACTACAGCAAATAACTATATAAAAAGATTTAGTTGGCTTGTAGAGAGATTAGCCTATGATGGCAGTAAAACTATACCAAGTGCAGTTGGAACGTATGTAGGAGACATTAAAACAGACTGTACAGCTATTGAAACTGCAATAAATGGTGCAAGTAATAAAACAGAATTTAAAGCATTATACGAAGATAATAAAGATAGTGATGGTAATATTACAGAAGTTAATAGAATTAATAGGTGGACAGATGATACAGATGTTAAAACGTATATACGATAAAATTAAGAAAAGATTATTTGGTAAGCTGTGTGAATGCAAACCTAAGAAAAGGGGTAGACCCAGAAAGGATAAGTAATGGCTACAAACTCAGAAGCAAGACAAGCATCTATAAGAGCAGTAACCTCTACAACAGCATTACATAACGAAGATTGGTTAGCTTTATTTGCTGAGAGGTCTATACCAGCAGGTACATTTAACGAAAGAATGTTAGGTTATATAAATGGTGAATTATCAACAACCTATACTGATATTAATGTAGCTCTTCAAGCATTTGCAGTAGACCAAGAGGATTTTAACTTTTCTAGTATGGGGACATTTACACCATGAGCCAACAATCACTAAAACAACAGAGTTGCAGAGATGCTTCAGATACAGAAGGTACATATAATGAAGATTGGATAAAAACCTTTGAAGAAGCTGGTATAACTACAGGTACATTTTCTGAGAGAATGTTACAGTATACAAGAGAGCAAGGTTCTGCTTGGGATAATGCACAATGGGATGTATCAAGTTGGAATACAGGCCCATTTATTAATGTTAATCAATCAATGGCACAATTAGGTAAACAAAATGGTACAACAGTTCCTGGTTCTCTATGGAGTAGCCTAGGTACATTTAGTGCCGATTAGGAGGTATTATGGCTATTGCAGCACTTATAGGACCAGCAACTAAACTTCTAGGTAAGTTTATACAAGACAAAGACAAGAAAGCAGAGTTAGCTCATAAACTAGCTACAATGGCAGATGAACACGCACAACAACTAGCGTTAGCACAAATCAAACTTAATACAGAAGAAGCAAAAGGTAACTGGTTTCAATCAAGTTGGAGACCTCTTGTAGGGTGGATATGTGCATTATCATTAGGTATAAACTTTATGGTAGTTCCTATATGTAGTGGATTTGGTATTACAATACCACAAGCTGACATGTCTGTGATGATGCCTTTATTATTAGGTATGTTAGGTATCGGAGGTTTGCGTAGCCTAGACAAAATTAAAAAGGTTGATTCTAAAAAATGAGAGTAGATAAAGGTAAATTAATAGATATGTTAATTCTACATGAAGGATTAGAGTTAAAACCATATCAATGCACAGCAGATAAAACAACAATCGGAGTGGGTAGAAACTTATCTGATGTAGGTATTACAGAAGAAGAATCTAAATATTTATTATTAAATGATTTACTTAGAATACAAAAAGAAATAGAACATTGGACATTTATGAAATCATTATCAGAGCCTAGACAAGCTGTGTTATTAGACATGGTATTTAATATGGGTATCAGTAGGTTCAATGCAAATACATGGGTTAAGACTTTTGCAGCAATACAAGATAATGATTGGGAAAAAGCAGCAAATGAAATGTTAGAATCCAAATGGGCAAAGCAGGTAGGTCAAAGAGCTATACGATTATCACAAATGATGCGTAAAGGGGTATGGTATGTCGATTGACCCTATAATGGTGTGGAATATACTAATTAGTATAGTATTAGCACCATTTGCATGGGCATTTTCTAAAATGTTTTCAGAGGTAAAAAGATTACAAATACTTCTAAACAAAACTAGAGAAGATTTAGCTAAAGATTACGCAACAAAAAAAGAGCTTAACAATGAAACCAAAGAAATTAAAAATATGCTTTTAAGATTTGAAGCAAAATTAGATAGGTTCATTGAGAAGCATAATGGTTGACCCAGTATCAATTCTGACAGGAATTGCATTAGTAAAAAAATCAGTAGATTTTATAAAGAGTAATATAGCAACAGCACAAGATATTGGTGATATTATAAGCCATGTCGATAATGCTTTAAATGGACAACAACAAGCAATTAAAGAACGTGAAAAAAAAGGAGCAGACCCTTTTGCCATAGATAACGTAGCTCAAGAAGTAATTGATGTTAAGTTAGCTCAAGAAAGACTCTATGAAATGAAAATGCTTATTGACACAAGATTTGGACATGGTACGTGGAGTTTTATTTTAGAAGAAAGAAAAAAACGTATTGATGCAAAAAAACAAGCTATAAAAGAAGCAAAAGCTAAAGCACAAAAAAAACAACAGGAAATGGTAGATATGATAAGAAACATAGCTTTAGTTGTAGGTGGTTTTATATTTATAGGTCTGTGTGTTTTTTTAGTATATATATTATTCACCACAAAAGGTTTAGCCCACCCAGTAGAAGGTGATGAAGAATCCTGCAAACTATATGAGCCTAAATACTACTTGATTTGTCTATCGGAAGGAAGAGGATACGCTGATACACAGTTATACTTAGATTATCAATTACAAAAAGATAACTGGATAATAGAAAAAGATTGATTACTAAATTAACATATATATACTTGTCAAACGGACTAGAGATTTTATTAATATAAAAAATGAAAGGTATAGTTACCTACAATTTTTAATAATAAAATAGATAATGATATTGTGGTATTTGGAATTTATCAACCTCTAGTTCGTACTATTCATATCCATTATTTAACATCTTCCTAGCTCTATCAGCAGCACTTACAGATGAAAACTTATCTATTTTTTTATTAACATATACCTTTGGTTTTTTACTCCACCTTCTTTGCATAGCCTTTTTACCACCTTCACTCTTTTTTACTAAAATATCTTGTATCTTATTCTTTATAGCTTTAATTCTTTTCTGTGTAACTTTTTCTCCGTTATCTATAAGCAAAGGATATACATTAGTCATTATTCTATCAAACCTTCTTTTATCTTGTATGCCTAATATATTCTGTATATGCCTTTTAAACACACTACAATCCTCTTGGAGATACATTGTACTAATTAAAGTTATGTATGCACCTTTTTCTTCTAAAGTTAATACAGAGACATCTGCTAACCAATCAGCAGGGTAAAATGGAAAATAAAATAGTTTCTCTTTCATACTTGCTCCATAATTGTATTCCAAGAATATTTATATTTACCTTTAATTTTTTTCAGTAAATTTATACTAGCTCTTCTATCACCTGATAAAAGCATACTTGTATAAGATTTAGATATTTCTAACTCCTTTGATACTTGTGTTAAGTTCATTTTATTTTCTTTCATAATCTTACTAATAATCATACATTTTCTCCTTTTTTGTTAATTCCATCTGCTTGACATTTCTTAATGTGGTCTTGATAATCGTATTGTATTGTGTGTATATTCTTATTATAATCATCTCTCTTCCATAACTTAAAACTTTCCTTCTCTTTAAAGTAAAAACTCTTATTTTTAAGATGGTCTATAACATAAAATCTTTCTTCTTTCTTCACTTGTAACCTCCTATTATTTTGTCATAACATTCTTTGCAGTAATATTTTAACTTATGATAATGAACTGCTGCACTATCACAAAAGCTACACATTTTTAAATGTATAAGTTTCTTCCAATGACTACTGGTATTATCTTTTTTTATCGGTTTTCTTTTCATTTTTCTGTTTTAATTCTTTTGTTGTAGTATAATAATCATTTTCTTCTACACTTCTTAAAGTAAAACCCTGTGCAATTAAATCCCAAAGTCTTCCTTCTACTTCTTGTTTAGTTGGTCTAGTCTTAAACTCCATTTTATAATTAATAATAAATTTACCCATTATAAAACTCCTGAGTTTTGCAAACCTATAATGGTATAGATTATTGTATACATAATTAAAAATTCCATTTTGACCTCCTAGTCATCTAAATCGTTCCAATGTTTTTGAATCTTACTTTTTTTAATAGGCTTCTCTTTTTCGTATGATTCAAAGCAACCATTATCTAAATTCATTTGTATATCTAATACTCTTGGATATCCTAACTCTTCATAACGAGTTTTACAAACAGTTAATAAACTTTCTGTACATCTTGACCCATCTTCATTCTCAAACTTAGGTCTCCACAGACTAAATATATGGTCTGGTTTATTAAACCAATGAGCAGAACCTGCAATCTGATAAGCAGTCGGTGCAGAGTTACCCATTTTCATATCTGGTTTAGCAGGGTGTGCTTGTATCATAATATGTATATCTAATAGTTTAGCTAAAGTAGTAAGATGGTCTAAACACTTACCTATCCATAATGTTTCAGACATTTTACCAAATTCAGGTGTGTTAAGTTTATTCCAAGGGTCGAGTATAAAGGCACTAATTCCGTACCTAGATTTCATATCTTGTATCCTATCACACATCCAGTCAAAGTCAGGGCTGTTGTTAGGATGATTAAGAAATACAAAGTGTTTTCTAATAAAATTATCAGCTTCATTTTTTTCTTCATCTGATTGCTCCCATTCTAATTTTTTATTATAAAATGTTCTAATGTTACGTTGTATATATGGTCGCACCCTAGTTTCTCCAGAGTACATACCTATATTAATCTTGTATTCTTTGGCAATTTGTGTCCATAACTGTGTAGAAAAAGAAGTCTTACCATGTCCAGGAAATGAAGTAAGCACAGACACCATACCCATACCAAGCATAACCTTATCATTCCATCCAAACATAGGATTAAACAACTTAATCTGTGCAGGTTGTGGTATATCATCTAAAGAATAAATACCTTCTAATGGATAATCACATAACCCTTCATTAATTGTCCATTTTAAATCATCTTTACCCCATTTAAGTAAGGCTTCATTACAATCTTTAACACCATCCCAATCAAAATACTTACATTTACCATGACCTAGTATCGAAGCTAAGTCTTGACGTAGTGCTAATCCTGGTTCATCTGCATCTGTCAGTAATACAAAACAATTAGCTTGGTCTAAACCTTGGTCCAGTGCATCTAATACATATTGATACTTCCTAGATGCTTCTGGTTGCTCTGTAGGTGATGCTACAGCACCTGTTGGCACACTTAGGATAGAATCTATATCAAAACCTCCCTCATAGAGTGCTAGTGCATCCATTTCTCCTTCTACAATAAAAATAGTATTGTTTTTTAACTTGTTAGAATTTAAAACATTATCTAAATTGTAAAATCTTTGTTCGCCACCTTTTTCTTGTTTAAATATCTTCTCTGATATGGCTCTAGCTTTATAATTTACTCTTTTACCTTCTAAATTATAGTAACCAAATACAATGCTTTCTAAGTTTCTATCACCATATGACCCTTTTCCTGCTTGTACCCTTAAATCTTCGAGAGTTTTCTGGCTTATCCCCCTCTGTGCTGCGAACTGTATTACTTCTGCTGTTAGTTTGGTCATAATTACCTCCTTTATTTGCTCCGAGAGTGTGATTACAATGATGACAATAACAAACTACTGAATCTGATTTAATAGTAACAGATAAAGACTTGTCTGCCTTGTTTCGTCTTTTATGACTGCACTCAGGACACTTATATTTACCTGAGTACGTCAAAGATAGTAACCATTCTCTAGTTATCATTTTCTGCTTCCATAATTGCTAATCCTATTTGTCTAGCTATCTGTGGCACTATAGAATTACCTAATGCCTTTATTCTTTTCGCTCTATCTCTGTCCACCCCATAGGATACCCCATCAGGAACTCCACAAACTCTGGATTCAGTTTGCCACCATGTTTCCTTGCTTTTGCTTCCAGACAATTTGATGCTTGACTGTTTCCCTTCAGCCTGTACTTGTGTTCGCTGTTTGTCGGTGTTGGTAACATTTTTTCTTTGTATTCCATCAACGCATCTAACCTTACTCCGTACTTTGTTCCTGTTTTGTTGCTTTGTCGATAATATTTGCCATTTTTTTCTTTTATTGTTCCACTTCCTCCTTTGTAGTCCCTCGTACTCGGAGTTGGATACATTACTGCATCTCTTAGTTTTACTCCCCATCTTTCCCCCTTCTTGTTCTCTCGGTAAAAATGTCCATTCTTCATCTGCACATCTGGTGCTGTTCCCCCTTCTATGTCTGATGCCGTTGGAGTTGGATATGTTACAGGCAAGAATCCATACTCTGTTTCTTTTATGCCATGCACCAATGCCTGAAGCTGGAATAATGAAACATTGGACTTTGAAACCTTCACCTTCCAAGTCATTTTGCACCTGTCGGAGTACCATGCCTTCTTCAATGTTAATAATGCCTTGCACATTTTCCCCAATAACCCATCTTGGTTTGACTTGCTTAATAACATCAAACATTTCATTCCAGAGCCATCTATCGTCTGTTCTGCCTTTTTGTAATCCTGCTTGGCTAAAGGCTTGACAAGGAAATCCTCCAGTAACGACATCTGCTTGTATTTTTGTGTCATGTAAACTCCTTACATCATCATATATTTTTAACTGAGACCAATGCTTCTGTAAAACTTTTTTGCAAAACTCATCTTTTTCACAGAAGGCAACAGTCTCAAAATACCCTGTGGATTCTAAACCTAAACTAAACCCACCTATTCCTGAGAATAAATCAAGAACTTTTAATGGCATCTTCTATATCCATTTGTTTACCATCACCTTTGTAATGATATTCTGCAAAATGATTCTTTTTTACTCCATTGTTTATCATTTTAGTTTCTATATTGTACCCTTCATCTCTTAAAGTATGGATAATTGCAGCAATACGAAATGTTCCGTACAAATTAAGCCCCTCCATAGGGTTTATTTTTTTATTTTCTTGTAAATGTGCTAATACTTTATCTTTTTGTGTCATAATTTTTGTCATATTTTGCTCCTAAATACTTGCTAATGGTATGTTATATGTTTTTCTAATCTTTTGGCACAACCTCATACTAGGTTTAAACTTACCTACAATTAGGTTATGTGCATGGGTACAGCTAATCCCCAAATCACTAGCTAATTCCCACGTTTTTAAGTCTTTATCTTCAACTATCTTCTTCACGTTCATCTTTTTGCTCCTTGTTATGTGGTGATTCTTTCCATAGTTTTTCAGCAATGGCCATTCCAAACCTTGTGTTATAAACTGTTTTCTCAAAAAAATTAAATTCGCTTCCATTCCTATGAAGTGCATTGTGGTGCGTAAAACATAAAGGTATAACGTCTTTATCTCCTGCCCTTAAACTCATTCCTCTTGAGCTAAAGATAGGTTTTAAAAGATGATGAGCTTGAATGTTATAATCCCCACAACTTGCCCTATCTTTAGGTAACGTGCCATTTTCTTTTAATCTTTGAAAATGCTCTGCTATACAACAATCTAAACTGCTTACCCATTCAACGTGTTTTTTATTAGTGTATCTTTTAGCCATTAAAAACTGTCCTCTGCATTAGATAGCCTATTATGAGTTGCTTCCATACCTGCTTTATAATTATCTAATATAAACTTTAACTTTTGGTCAGCAGTTAGTGTGCTATCTCTGTTACAGCAGCTCTGTAGAACTATTAGAAAGTCTTTTGGTGTCATAGTGTTACTTGATGCACTAGGTTGTACTGTAGAGTAATCGCTAACCACTTTAGCATCAGGAAACGTCTGTTTTATTTTTTGCATATCCTGATTAATATCGGTTACATTACTAGGCTCAAATGATTGGATATAAACATTACCATATCTGTCAGGTTGGCTAGTTTGTATCTCAATAACATCTCCTACTTGTACACTACCAATACCTTTATCTTGACTAGCTAAAAACTTAGTCGAAGATTCGTCAAATATCTGATAGTTTTTTGTTGGTTTCCAACCTTTTTCTGGGTCACCAGGTCTAGGTGGATTTATTTTACTTACTGTTATCTGCATTTTAATCTCCTATTGGGTGGGGAATAATAAAGTATGTCGCTGGAGCAACATTCTACATTGCGTAGAGAAAATGTTACGACACTTATTCCCCATAATTAATAATTGCTCCATTACTTTTTCTTTTCATTAAGAAAAGAATATATCTCCAGATAATTCTGGAAAATCTTTAAGTGAGTTTCATAAGTTGATACTGGATAATGAAACTCTTTTATTTCTACTGGATTAGATTCTCTGTCTACAAAAGTAATTAACCTATCAAATGGCTCACAGTTATTGTTTTGACAATATGCGTTCATATATCCAGCAGTTGTTATTGGAAAGCTAGATGTATTACTTCTTTTTGTACCAGTTTTTAAATCTCCTAAAACTTTACCATATTCAGAATGTACAACAACATTGTCATAGATTCCTGAATAATACATAGTTTCACCAGTAATTGAACTTATTAAGTTGTTAGAGTAAATTAACTCCTCTACATTAAAAACTTGTTTTATTTTTTTTAAACTATAGTCATATAATTTATAAAAAATTCTTCTATACATTTGTGCTTCCTCTGATTCTCCAGAAGGATAAGAAGGCATACCATTAGCACCACCTAAAATACTTTTCAAAACTTGCTCATAAAAAGCATGAATTTGTGTCCCTTGGGTAGCCATATTTTGCCATACTGCTTCTGATTCTCTTTTTACATCTGCAATGAAATCTGTAAGTTCTGTTACATCTTGCCATTGTGTAGTTTTATCAAGGTCTATTTTTTTTATTAATTTTTTACCCATAACTGCTCTAGCACTTCTACTAGCAATCATAAAAGTATTATCTAATTTAGGAATAACACTAACTGATGGAATCTTTTTTTCTACTCCATTTATAGTTAATTTTGTCTTATGTCCTTTTTCCCAAAATTGTAAATGTGTATTATTATTAAATGTTTTTTCTTTATCAGGTGTCATCTTTTTTTCCTTTTTTTTTAATAAAGCCGCTCAAGGTCAATATCGGTAGCAACGTAGTCTTTTTATCTGTCGTTACATTCATAACTTGAGAAAGCATATTTATTTTGCCTTGTTTATTATTTATAAACTTTAATATTTTTTTTTTTTTCATTTAACATCTCCTTTTCTATGTCTTTATCAATTTTATCTATATCTTTTTTATATTCTTTTACTTTTAAATCCCATTTATTAATTTTTTCATCAATAGTATTTAATATTTTTTTTAATTCATTTCTCTGTTCCATTAAATCAATAACAGAATCCTGTGCTATCAAAACTTTTTCATATAAATTATGTATCATTCGTTGCTCCTATAAGGTTAATAAATATAAGTAGCACCATAAAACTAAATTCATGAGTGCTAATATATAAAAAATCTGCATTAGTTGTAATCGCTCCATACTGCTTTATATACCTCTTCTGCTATCTCTTCAAATTCAGTTGCAGTCATAGTATCTGGTCTTAATAATTCACCTTCTTTTTGACGTGCCTCTAATTTGCCATAAAACTCATGAATAGATTCTGATTCCTTCATCAAGTCTGAAACTGAATCAAAAAACTTTTCTTCTTGGTCTATACAATATTGTTTATATTCTCCCATTGTTAATCCTCCAAATATCACCTACTCTTAAACCAGTATCTACTTTTATATTATGTGATAATTCTCTACTAAATTCTGATAGCTTTTCACACATAACTTTATGGCTTTTACTGTCTAATATGTCGTGTATTCTTTCATAAACATATAAAGAATCTATCCTTGATACTTTATATAAAAAAGATAAATCAACATCATTGTCTAATAATAAATCTACATCTATTTTTATTTTATCTTTACTCATTTATTGCTCCCTTTTTTTTCATATTCTATTTGTGCATTAGTAAAATTAATAAAAACTTTTTCTTCTATTATCTTATAAGTTTTTACAGTCCAATCTGCATTGTCTATATTGTAATTTAATTCACAATATCCGTTCTTAATTTTTTTTATGTCTTTTTTAAACATAATCAGCTCCAATGATTAAGGTTGAAAAAATCTTCATTATTTATATTAATAAATCACTATTAGTAAAATGTCAATTACTATTTGTGAAATATCTTTTTATTTTATCGTCATATTGTTTTATAAAATTATCGTCTTTATAATATTCTGTTTTACCATTCATAAAATCTTTAACAAAATTTATAAATTGTTTCTTGCTCCAGTTTTTGAAGTCAAGTCTATAATTAAAACTTTCTTCAAAAATATTTACCAATTCTTTATAGGTCATTTATATAACTCCTTCTTTTCTTAATTTTTGTAAACCTTCTAATAATGGCAATTCAAAACTATCTATACATTCTCCATCATTAACATTATTTTTTGTAAATAAACATTTACTAGAATTATCTTTTATTAAAGTTAAATCGTGAGAAATATCTTCTATTTCTTTTTCATTAATTATAATTTTTTCAATAGGAGTTATTCCTATTTCTATTTTTTCTTTATCTATTTGTAAAATAAAACAACCTCCACCACTATGATAAACTTCTAAATTATATTCTTTTACTAAAAAGGGAATTGTTTTATTTATATGACTTATTAGGTCATCAAAATGTTGGTAATAATCTTTATTCATTTTGTTACTCCATATTGTCATTAATTAAAGCAAGTAATGACTTCTTGTAAAGTATTCTATAATACTTTTTATAATGCCTTAAATTAATAAGGCACTACAAAAAATATTATTCTGCATATTTTTTTAATGTACCTTTGTCTTCTGATTCTATAAAGTCTTCACCAAAAGCAAAATTAAATACTTGTTTTTTTTCTTTTTCATTACAAGTATCAATTAATTTATTATCTAAAATATGAATAATTTGTTTTTCTGTTAGTGTCATTATTGACCTTCCTTTATTAAAGTTATTTCAAAATTGTCATCTTTTAATGTAGTGGCGAAGTCATATTTTTTTACTTGCCATTCTTTTAAAACTTCTAGCCAATTTCTAAAATCATATTTTAAATTATTATTATCAAAGTAAACTTTATCATCAAATAAATTTGTGTCTTTATATTCATTGTATAAAGTTTTTTTAGTATGTATTTGTACTATTTCATCTCCGTTCCATCTACATAAATAAATATTACATTTAGTTGATGGCATTGTTATTGATTTTTTTAATGTCATTTTATGTTACTCCAGTTTTTAATGTCATTATTTAATGTCATAAATTAATGTCATTTTTATAAGCTAGTTTTACTTGATAGCTATTAAGCAAGTAAGTATTAAATACTTAACGAAATACTTTAATTAAAAAGTATTTCATAAAATATTCTTAATCTTGATTAATAAATTGGCTTAATTGAATAGCTTCTTTTTTTATAGCTTCTTTAAATAACTTTCTAGCTTCTTTAAAACTATAATCGTAATATCTAATTTTAAATAGTTCGTCAGTTATTGCTTCAATAGTTCCGTATATAGTAAAAGAACCATCATAATGTTTTTCTACTCCACCATGTAAATAATAATTTAATATTTTCATTGTTTATACTCCATATTTAATTTACTAGTAATTGACTAGTACAATAAGAATCAAATTCTTAATAATGGGCTTAATTAAAAGCCCATAGTTAAAAATTAAATTGCTAATACTATATTATTGTAATAATTAATTGTTTTAATAGTTTTATCATTATCTATAATATCTAAATACCATTTAAAATCTTTTTGATATAATCTATAATTACTATTATCTTTTAAATATTCGTGCATTCTATCTTTAGTTGTTTTACTAGAATACCCACCATTATTTAAAGTTATAGTTTTATCTATTATATTATGTTTAATAATATCAGTATTATGGTGTTTAACTATTATGTTATTATTTTTATTATATATTTTTGTTTTATATGATTTCATTATACTTCCTTCAAAAATGTTTTTACTTCTGATAATTCCTTAAATTCGGCAACACTTTCTAATATATCGCCTTTATTAGTTACAGGTTTAACAACATAAATTGCTTTCTTTTCATTGCCGAACATATCCGACCATTGATATGTATGTTGTATTAAATAGCTTGTTTTACTTTTTTCACTTTGTAAAACTTTATAGTTAATATCATTAAAAAATATTTTATTTTCTTTAGTAAAATAATTTTTATTACATTCTTTTAATTGATTAAATGTTTTTATCATAATTGCTCCATAATTAATTAATAAAATTGAAGTATATAATACTTCTTAATAGGGTGCATAGCACCCCATCAAGAAATATTAAACTTTATAAGTTCTTTTTTTTTGTAATTTAATATAATAACCTATCATTTCACAATCGAATTTAATTTGGTCTAAATTTCTTTTTTCACCAAATTTTAAATTCATATTAAATTTTATATCTTTTAATAATCTATTAATATCTTTTTTAATTTCTTTATCTAACATTTTAAACTCCAATTAATTAATAAAACTTAATATTTTAATATTGTTTGATTCATACTAGTACATAACTTACTAGCTTTATCTTTATCTAAATCTACATAATTAAACATACAAGTAGCTATATTGAAAATAGCATATTTAGTACTTTCCGTATTGTTTACTAATTCGCTTAATTGCTGGTACATTGTTTTATTATAAGACATTTAATTACTCCATATTAATTAATAATATAAACATCTTAGCATACTAGTTTACAGTCTGTAAACAATTAATATTAAAATTCTAAGATAAATGTTAATAATTATAGCTTTGATTTTAAATGTATATTTAGGGATTTACTGCCGCAACTATGATATTTAGATTTGCGTTACTATACTAATACTATATACATACCTATAGCATAATACACTTACAATAATGTAAGGCTAAAACATAAAATACAATTACATATAATTTCAAATAATACCGATTAGCTAATATAGTTCCATAACTTCTATTATAAGATACTTATTAAGATAGCTATAACAATATAAGAATATAAAGTTAAACTTAAATAATATATTAGTAGTAATGCCTTTAAGTATTAGAGTATATGATATTTATATAATGAATACGTATCTCTTTAGATAAAAAAGAACCCATAACATTTAGCAGCAAAACGGAACATAACGAGAACACTACACTAAACTAGGTACAAGCCTTGCGTAATACAAGTAAGCATAATAGGTAATAAGTAACCTTATATATCATTACAAGGCACTAGAAACGATATAGAACATAACAAGAACATATATATATCAAGCTAATAAATAATATTTATATGTATAAGCTATAAGGCCATAGAAGGTTCATACAGATTTTTATTTTTAGATTTTTTTTACAATAAACGGATGTGGGGTGGTACTGGTGCTAATCTAAAGGCATATAGTACCCACATACTAAACAGTACCTTACAACCTATTGGCTAAATAATTTTGGGGTATAAAATAAGTGTTTACTGCTAGTGAAACTATAAAAATCTTTAAAAGGTTTGACATATGGTAATTAGTTATTTATATGTTGTTGTATGACTGTAGCAATTAAAGGTGGTAGACCTAAGTTTGAGCTAAATGAAGAGAACAGGCAGCAAGTAGAGTTAGCTGTTGGGTTTGGATTAAACCAAGACCAGATAGCTAAGTTAATGAATTGTGATGTTACTACCCTTAGGAAATATTTTAGGCATGAGTTAGATGCTGGTAAAGAAAAGTTGGTGATGTCTATTGGTAGTCAGTTGTATAAGAAAGCTATGAAGGGTGATACGATATCGGCAATATTTTTGGCAAAGACCAAAGGTGGTTTTAGGGAGACTGTCGAGCATGAAGGGTTACCTAATAATATAACAGTAAGTTTTAATTTAGATGATAAGAAACCAATTGAAGCTGAAGTAGTAAAGGAGAAACTAACACATGGCTAGAAGAGGATTATATTCTAATATTAACGCAAAACGAAAACGTATAGCAGCTGGGTCTGGTGAGAAGATGCGTAAAGTAGGAAGTAAAAATGCACCAGCTAAAGGTATCTTTAAGAAAATTGCAAATAAAA
>TARA_R110000772_G_scaffold89893_1_pt1 | contig 30380 bp, 32 predicted proteins | sample TARA_R110000772 | Tara Oceans TARA_R110000772 (sample SAMEA4397948) | marine metagenome | biome: Polar Biome; feature: [SRF] surface water layer (ENVO:00010504); material: water (ENVO:00002006), including particulate matter (ENVO:01000060) such as... | depth 5 m | reverse complement strand
CAAGAAGCTTAATCGTTGCCATCTTCTTTACCCTCAACAAAAGAAGAGAAGCTCTCCTTAATCTTTGACGAGCCTTGCATGACTACAGTCTCTCCTGCTGCATGCTTCTTGCCACCTTTATGCTCCTCAGGATTACCTTTAGATACACTACCAGTAAACTGTGCATCTGTAGCAACAGGATGAGTGACCTTTTCTACTGAATGTGCGTTTGCAAAGTCCTCTTCGCCCTTTGAGCGAGGCTTATAGCCTTTAACTTCTTTCTCGTCATCCTTTTCTACTTTATTGTCTGACGCTGGAGCACCAGGCGCTTCAAATAGTTGTCTAAATTTCTTCATCTGCCGCTCCTTCTTGATCTTCTTGTGCCTCTGGCTCGTTGAGAAAGTTTTGTGCAATGGCTACTTTCTCAACTCCAATTCTTTCTCTAAGCTTATCAGCTAAGATATTTCCAACCGTATCCTCAAAGCTTGCAGGGCTCTTATTGAACACTGCATCAACAGCATCCTCATATGGATTCGACATAATATACTCCTTTTTTCTTTATATTTATAATAACTATTTTGTTAAGACAAAATTTCCGCCGCCAACATAAAGAACTTCAATTTTATTGAACAGGCTTGTAGCAACTGCGGATGTAGATGCTGCCTCGTTAACTAATCTCTCTGCGAAAGCTGCTATGGTTTCGTTAGCGTATACACTAATCTGCACGTTTTCAAAGGAGTCATGTCCAAGAAACGCATCACCTCCATTTAACCTTACAACAATATTACCCTCTCTAATGGGTAGAAGAGTGAAGCGATCTCCGGCCGTAAGATTAGCTGATTGATCGATAGTTATATGCACGGTTTCGGCACTATCAATAACTACAGCAATATTATGATCCGTAGTATCAAATGATGTATTGCTTGCTATTGTCTGTATTGTTTGTCGGGGAGCTTCTACTGCTCCGAACGAAAGACTACCGCTACCATTGGTTTTAAGTACTTGACCTGCTGTTCCATCTGAGGTAGGGAATGTTATAGAACTATTAGCTATAGAAAGCCCGCCAGTACCTACATTCATTGAATGAACATTAGCACCAACTTCGAATATTTCAGAGCCAGTTGAGGAGTAAAGACGACCGTCGCTTGTGTTTAGTGCAAGCTCTCCGGTATCTAGATTTGCAGTGGATGGGGATTTACCCGCAATAGCACTGCGTTTAATTTTAATAGTTGAAGACATTCATAACCTCTATATAGAGCATATAACTGCATATGTATGCAGGCGAAAAGGGGCGCAAGCGCCCCTGTAACGCTATTCAAATTTTAACTAAAAGTACCACCGTCAATTACATCTACTCTACCCTTCAGTGTCTGCAAAGCAGTATTTGAAGCGTAATAGTCAAGTCCAGTCTGCGCAAATGCTATCGTTGCGAATGTACCATTCACATACGTATTACTAGCAACATCGTCACCTAGATCTAATGTAACGTTGACACCATCTGTAGCTGTACCAAAATATGGTACTTTAGCTACTGTGGTAGCACCCGTTTTAAATGATAAGAAACCATCAGGATTAGCTACTACTTGGTCGTTAGACGTTAGTGTGCTAAGCTGTGATTCAACATCTGTCGTGGTTGTACTTGCTTGTATGGAATAATTATTTCCTACATCAAGATTTTGCCACGCTACGTTACCAGACCCATCTGTTACCAGTGTCTGACCTGATGTGCCGTCTCCACCTGGGAGTGTTACTGCACCGTTTGCAAATGAGAAGGTACCGGTTCCAACTGCTAATGAGTGGACGCTACTACCTACTTCAAATACGCTAGCTCCTCGGGAGGAGTATAAGCGACCATCGTTAATATTTAACGCTAGTTCGCCTGTAGTAATATCACTAGTGGTGGGTGCATTACCCGCCGCACTACTACGTTTGATTTTAATTATTGATGCCATTTAAGCCTCTCTGGTATCTAAGTTTTAATTTAGGATATAGGAGCACTGTGTGCCCCAGTACATCCAATTCTTAGTAAGTACCGCCGTCAATAATGGCGTTCAATACTGCCTGGCCAGATGCTCCAAAGTTAATTTGCTGATCCGGCTCTGAAGCTAGTTCATCAAATAAGTGGAAAGATCCGTCAGATGCGTCTCGTACTAGACCAGCAAACTTCTTAGCACCGTCATTATACTGTACATAGAAGCCAGTATCAACTGTATCTGCTATGTTAGTATTGGCGAGCTTGAGCATGTTGTCGCCGATCGTTACAGTAGTTGAATCAATGTAAGTCAACGTACCGTTAACTTCGAGATTACCATCTACTGTTAAACCACCGCTTACTTGCAAGTCGTTTGTTACTGTTAGGTTATTACCGACTGTTACGTCATTTGGCAATCCAACTTGGAAGTTAGTACCTTCACCAGCTGTTCCAGTAATTTCGATCTCGTTAGCAGTACCTGTAACTGATCCAGCATAGTTACCAGTAGTATGTGTACCTAGATCGACACTGTTAGCCTGTGTCTGGGTCGCAATGCTAATGTTGCCAGTACCATCAAATGAGGCTGAACCAACTTGGTCACCGCTTATTGCAATAGTGCGAGCAGTTTCAAGAGCAGTAGCTGTTGCAGCGTTACCAGAAGTATTCGCTGTAATGCTATCAGCAATTGTAGTAGTAATTGAAATACCAGCTGAACCGTCAAAGTTAGCTGTACCAGATACAGCACCGGCTACAGCAATCGCTCTTGTTGTGGCAAGTTTGGTTGCATCAGCAGCTAATGTAGCGTTTGCGGCGGTACCAGATGTATCCTGATTACCAGCTGCGTTAACACCAGGTAGATCAATGTTGGCAGAACCGTCAAATGCAACGCCACCAATAGTACGTGAAGTTGTTAAAGTAGCTGCGGAACCAGTAGTATCTTGGTTACCAGGTGTGTTAACACCTGAAAGGTTAATAGCTGCTGAACCATCGAAGCTTACACCACCAATAGTAATTGCATTGTTTAGTTGCGAGGCTGTTGCAGCGTTACCAGATGTATCCTGATTACCAGCAGCATTAACGCCCGGTAGATCGATGTTGGCAGAACCGTCAAATGATACGCCACCAAGTGTACGAGCTGTTGTTAATGTTGCGGCAGAACCAGTAGTATCTTGGTTACCAGTAGCATTAACACCAGGTAGGTTGATGTTAGCAGTACCATCGAAACTTACGCCACCTAAAGTACGTGCAGTTTCAAGAGCAGTAGCTGTTGCTGCATTACCTGTAGTAGCCTGATTACCAGCAGCATTAACGCCTGGTAGATTAATGTTACCAGAACCGTCAAATGATACACCACCAATTGTGCGTGCGTTTGTCAATGTAGCAGCTGAACCTGAACCATCATCAGTTACTGTGATAGCACCGTTGGAAGCTCGACCTACTACAACACCGCCAGAACCAACTAGTGTGATAGCGTCATTTGACAGCGAGTCATTGTCAACCGTTAGTACGATGTCAGCGCCGCCAACAGCAGCGTTTGCTTGGGTTACAGCGTTATACGTATCACCTGATACTGAAAATACTGATGAGCCGTTTGAGGAATAGATCTTCTTATCAGGTAGGTTAATCGCAAGTTCGCCAGCTTCAAGCGAGCTCGGTGCACTACCGGGGGTTAAGGATCGTTTGAGTTTAATTATAGAGGACATTTATTTACCTACCCTTTGTTGATTGTAATGGAATGGTTGAAACCGGAAACAGAATTCGTCTTTTTCTTATTTATATTTTCAATAGTCTTAAGACCTGACTCTACATTCTCTAGTTTTTCAGTTAAAAATTTGTTCTTAGTTGTTAACAACAGAACCTGTCTGGACAAGTCATTTATTTTTTCATGTTGCTCGTTTATATATAGCTCGAGTATTCTTTCATTTTCGTTCATTTAAAAACTGCCACCGTCAAGTTTATTGAATGTGGGAGTACCATCAGATGCTATCTGAAACACCTCTCCCGCTGTACCTGTTGCTTGCGTTAATGTAGATGTATTAGATGCAAACAATACACCGTTTGTTGTAAATGATGATAAACCTGTACCGCCATACTCAGTACCTAGGACGCTAGATAATATTAAATTTGTTATTGACGTATTGCCAGTTAACGTTGAGTTATTTAATATTGCGCTTTCAGTAGCAGATACACCAAATAAACCTGTATACCTTGCTCCAACAATATAGACACTTTTACCACTAAAGGATATCCCGTTGGGTAAGTTTGTACCTATGAAGTTTATTATACCGGCTTGGTAGTCAAAAAGCCACTCATCATTGTTACCAGTACCAGCAGCAAACACTTGCGTTCCGCTGGATACCGCGTTACTTGCATCACCTGACGTATGAATGTATACCTTAATCTGATAAGAGCTTCCGATCTCAGTTGGTATCCAGTCTGTTACACCAGCTTTCCATGTTCTATAAAGTGTTGCAGTATTATCTGCAGTAGCCTCCAGAGGAGTTGATGCTTGATATACTGTTACTACTCCGCTGCTAGATCCTGGAATCGAGCTTGGAATTGATGCCGCCTCTCTCCATATCCTATCACCACGGATTAGAAGAGGGCTAGGTATTGCCTCGTTTACAGCACTTTTATTAGTGCTTGTATCTGTCTTTGATACACCGTAACCGAGTTTCTTCCAGAGAAAATCGAGTTTTTGATCATCTGAAATCGCCATCTACGCAGCCTCTATTGATAGTGCAGTTAATGAGTCACCGCTTTCTAACTTTATAGAAACAAGCATTTGATTAGCATATGCGTTAGATAAGTTTTCTGATCCAAGAGTAAACGTGAACGCCTGGTTTGAATATGTAGTACCGTCTATAATTCTATCTGATCCAAAAACTGCACATCCATTTGATCCGTTACCTCCGCTTCCTATAAGCCCGCCTGGTACACCTGATCCTGCATACTGAAGAGATGTGTCAAGCCATCCGTTGAGAGATGAGGCTGAGTCTATATTAGTACCAGGGGCAGCTATAAACACCCCGGATACTTTACCTGTTAATCTTATCTTAAAGCTCTGTACAAGTGTTCTTTTAAATGCAAATCTTAAATACTGAGCTCCTGATCTACCGGTATTTAGATCAGGTCCAATAGGCAAATAACCATTTGATAAGTTTGTTGTATAATGCTGCAGGGTATTATATCTGATTATTGCTTCATCAGTACCTGCTACTGTTACAGCTCCTGTCCAAGCATTATCTGTATAATAGTCTGTTGAACTACTAAACGATGGAGTAGCTCCTGTAAAGCCAGTTATACGAGCACCGTCTGTATCAAAACCTCCACCAAGACTATCTGATACTGCAATACTCTCTTCATTAAACGTAGGCGCTATTTTATGTAGTTGTAGCTTTGTAGTGGGACTAAATGAACTGCTGGTACCATTAAGGTTTGATATATCAAATGCTATTCTCTCTACTGTGTTAACAGATGAGGAAGTTAAATCTGCAATTATATTTCCGAGCGAATATGAGCTCGCTACTCCAGTATTAGCTATTGGTACACCACCAGATAACATTGATGATGACCCGTCAATATCACTGTATCCTCTATAATGTGTCGACACCGCGGCACCTGAGGTACCCTCATCATTAGTTCCACTAGATATACTTACAATATTTGTACTATCTAAGTACGCCTGTCCTATCAAATTATCTACTGTAGTATTAATTAATCTAACACTAGGAGAACCAGAATTATAATAAGGTATACCAGATACATGCCTGTAGCTTCCTGCTGCATTCTCTTGAAGTATGGCACTACCTGTATTAAATGTAGGTGCTACAGATATATTATCTTTTACAATATATACTTTATTTGTATTACCTGTTGTAGAGTGACCTAATGCAAGAGAGTGTGCGCCTACTTCAACTGAAGATATATTCTTTGTAATACTCGCTGTGAATACTTGATAATAGTTCTGTGGGTATGTTGTAGAAAGCTCTGTATGCGCATCACCTTCTGATGATACTATTAAGCTTGTAAACGTACCGGTTTCACCTGTTGCTGTAGTAAACGCTTTAGCGCCGTCAGCAACACCGTCCCACGACGCAGTCAGAGTACCTGTTGTAGAGTCATATACGTTAGAAACAGATGATGTACTTACACTTGTTGTAGTATCATATCTTCTGGCCGTTGACGTATTAAGGCTTGCCGATGCCGCTATTTCAGCCCCTGTGTAGTCGACAAATCCTGATGCTAGCTTACTTGTATCTTGAGCGCTTGTTGATAGCGTTATAGACTTGCTACTAAGCCCTGCTGGTGCAGAAGGGATGTTCTTAAGTACGAATGTTGTTGTTGCTGTATCTTGCTGACCTGAAATATCTGGCTGACCGTTCGCAGTTATCGTAACCGTATAGTTACCTGTTGATCCAGATTGATAGTCATGTGTAATAGCAGAGCCAGATAAACTACCGTTCGGCGAACCAGCCTCAGCCACGGCGTCTGTACCACTGTCGCCCCAGGCGTATGTGTATGTGTTACCATTCTTAGTAGTATTGGTTACTGATACAATTGCTCTGTTAGCGCCTGAAAGATCTGCTTCTTTATAAAGCGTCAACGTACTATCATTTGATGCTTTTAATGCAGATGTTGTTGATACACCGCTAATAGCAGCGCGTAATTCAGGCTCTAAGTGTACGGAAAAGTTTGAGCTAATAAATGGGCTCGAGGTATGGTTGCTTATTACCCTCAAGTTACCTGTATAATCTGCTGGAGTGCCATTATTTTGATCTGAACTACTCAGCGCATAAGTGTGTGAGATAGCGCCGCCTGTATCGCCAGCTGCTCCGCTACCTGTATTGACAGTTGTTGTAGTTCCGTCACCCCATGTCCACAAGTATTGTATACCATAGGTACTGTAACTTCCAATTGTTGCTTCAGTATTATTCGTAGCTGTAACTGCAAGTCCTCCGGACGCGTTAATACCAGTACTAACATCTATTGAAGCTTCGGGTGTATGTGTATCATACACTTTTATTTGTACGCTACTGGCTGAGTCTGGTACCGTAGATGGGTTAGCAGTAGAATGCGAGTCTAATGACATATTAACTGTATATGTTTGCTCTTGCTCGGTGCTTGTTGCGAATGTATGTGCGAGTCTTGCTCCAGCAGATCCACCGGAAGCAGTATCACTAGATATTACTGTATTGGCACTTCCATCGCCCCATTGTATTGTATACTGTATTGTAGCGCTGCCGATATTGGTCGTGCTGTTATCTAAGTATACCGGTGATCCATCGTCAACGTGGGCTATTGTAGAACCGCCGGACGATCCTCCGTATACGGCGAACGATGCGCTCGGGTCAGCAGTGTATACAACAATGTAGTCTGTTCTTGAGAATATTGCAGAGCTGCCTTCGCCTCCTCCGCTTGAATTTCTCGCTGTTAAAGCAACAGTAAATGGAGATCCACTATTCGTCGAATACGTGTGACTAGGCGTAGAATCTGATGTTACAGTGTTTGCAGAGCCATCACCCCAGTCGATTTCATATTGGTTTACAGTGCCGTCAACTGTTGTAGTAAGTGTTACAGTTATACCTGCTCCACCTGATGTAGTATCGGCAGTAAAGGTAACGGATTTTACAAAGGTATCGTTACGTACATTATCAATAACTTGATTGAGAATATCAATTGCGTCTGTAACTTTGGTATTAGTAGTAAAGTTTTGATAGGCTGCGTTATTAGCCAGATCGCCATCAGTAGGTGTTGATAGCGCGAGATCCATACCAGTATTAGCACCAGCACCTGAGATGTCTGTATACTTGGCGAGTCGATGCCCACCGGTTAATACTCCGTCATGAATACGAAGAGTATCATTAGTAATGTCGACAGTAACCTCTCCAATCGCCCCGGTAAACGTCGAGTGCTGATTAGCGGTACCTCTTCTGAGCTTTACTTCGACAGCCATTTCTTATAAGGTTCCAAAGTCAAATTGTGGATCGGAGTCTGCATCATCAGTAATCGATCCAAAGTCATTATCTACAAAACCAAAGTCTATCGAATCAGATACTGATAGTGTACCCGTGGCAGCGATTACAATCTCGCCGTTATTTTCCGATAGTGTTATATTCGATCCTGCACGTAATGAGCGTAAGTTTACTATGTTATTTATCTTACTTTCAACTAGGGAAGTCCCGCTTCCTGCTGTATTAGCAACATTTAAATAAGTAGATAGTGTATTTGATGTAACAAAGTTGGTAGAGTTAGCAACCTGTAGGTATTGACTAAGTAGCGTAGTGTCCGCTTTAGAATCTATCGAGCTTGTTATCGTAGTAACAAAGTCTGCATCGTCGCCAAGAGCAGCTGCTAGCTCATTTAATGTATCTAATGCACCTGGAGCTCCATCTATAAGATTGTCGACGCTAGTCTGTATTAATGAGTTTACATTTGCTACCTGTACATATTGATTCAGATCCGATGTATTAGCTTTGAGAGCCAATGAACTGGTAACACTACTGTTTGATGCGTATACGTCTAGATTAGGCTTACTGGTTAGATCACTATATACGCCACTGAAGTTATTTGCTACTTGTACATATTGATTAAGATCAGCTGTATTAGCTTTTAACGATAAGGCGCTATTTGCAGCATATATGTCGAGATTAGGTTTATTGGATAACTCATTATAATCACCGCTAATAAACGCAGCATTAGCTACCTGTAAATAATCGCTTAGATCTGTTGTGTCTGCTTTAAGAGCGAGCGCGCTGTTAGCTGCATATATATCTAGGTTAGGTTTGCTAGTTAGATCATTATATACACCACTGAAGTTATTAGCGGCTTGCAAGTATTGACTTAGGTCAGTTGTATTAGCCTTAAGCGATAGGGCAGTATTTGACGCATATACATCTAGGTTAGGTATACCAGATAAATCGTTGTAAACACCGCTAAAATTGTTTGCTACTTGCAGATAATTATCTAGATCTGATGTATTAGCTTTTAATGCAAGAGCGGTATTAGAAGCATAAACATCAAGGTTAGGCTTATTAGTTAGGTCATTATACGACTCACTAAATGTATTAGCAACCTGTAAGTATTGACTAAGAGCTGTAGTATCAGCCTTAGCAGATAGCTGGGTGTTTACATACGTGTTAGATGATTTATCATCAAGAGATGTTGTAATAGTAGTAACAAAGTTACTGTCGTCACCTAGAGCTGCTGCAAGCTCATTTAACGTATCTAATGCCGCTGGGGCCCCATCTACAAGGTTGTTAATGCCATCTGCTATTAATACATTTACATTTGCTACTTGTACGTACTGCGCTAAGTCTGTTGAGTCTGCCTTTAGTGCAAGAGCTGTGTTAGAGGCATATATATCAAGATTTGGCTTATTAGTTAAGTCGTTATACGATTCACTAAAGGTGTTGGCTACCTGCAGGTATTGAGAAAGGTCTGCAGAGTTAGCCTTTAAAGCAAGAGCGGTATTAGATGCGTAAACATCAAGGTTAGGTCTACTAGTTAAATCACCATACACTCCGCTAAAGTTGTTTGTATTAGCAACTTGTAGATACTGATTTAAATCTGTTACATTAGCTTTTAGCGATAGAGCGCTAGTTACACTACTGTTAGCAGCGTATACGTCCAGATTAGGGGTATTAGATAAGTTGTTATAGTCTGAGATAGAGGCAACGTTAGCTACCTGTAAATACTGAGATAGATCTGCAGTATTGGCCTTCAACGAGACTACAGTATTGGATGCGTATACATCTAAATTTGGCTTGTTAGTTAGATCGTTGTACGATTCACTAAAGGTGTTAGCCACTTGCAAGTATTGATTTAGTGTAGTAGTATCAGCTTTTGTAGATAGCTGCGTGTTAACATATGTATTTGAGGCTTTACCAGAAAGATTCGTTGCAATACTTACAGCAAAATTTTCATCATCAGATATAGCTGCGGCGAGCTCGTTTAACGTGTCTAATGCGGCCGGAGCTCCATCCAGAATACTGTCGAAGCTTGATTGTATCAATACGCTTGCATTGGCTACTTGCAGGTATTGATCAAGATCTGGTTGCGCTGCGACAGGAACTATCTGCCCATTGGCTGTTGCAACTTGAGTGTTGCTTGAAAGTACTATATTACCTGTATTTGCGTCTTGCTGTAGAGCAGCAATATCGTTAATATATAACGTCGAGCCACTAAGATGAAGATCTCGCCATTGCCTCTCTGGAGATCCTAGATCATATAGGTTGTTTGCAGCTGGTATTAAGTGACCATATACTATATTCGGATCAACAAACTCAAATTTTTCTGTTGTGGCATTATATCTTAGTCGAAAATTATCTGTAAGAGTAGAGGTATCAACATCATCAAGCCGTGAGAGGTTTACTTCGCCAGAGCCTCCGCCTGATCCTACGACTCCCTTAGCATAAGCCATACGAGTAACTTGAGCAGATATGCTGCCTTTAAAGTCATTCAGGAGTTTTAATAGCTTGTCTTCGACGGGCTTTATATCTGGCGTTGCGCCATCGATACCGTCCGCACCAGCAGGACCAGTTGGACCATCTTGTCCACGTATACCCTGTGGTCCTGTAGATCCTACGGGACCTACTCTACCCTGTGTACCTTGGGGACCTGCTGTACCTCTTAAACCACGAGCACCGGTATCACCTTTTGCGCCTTTAGCACCGGTAATACCTCGAGGACCTTGGTCGCCTCTAAATACTCGTATAGGTATAGGTTTATCTAAATCATCTACTTCTTCGAGCTGAAGGTACTTAACCCCAGATTGATCTTCAATATCCTTCTGGAGTTCAGTGCGCAGCTCTTCTAATAATCCATCACGAACCTTACTACTTTCTTTCTTCAGTACACCTAAGAGAGCGCTTAGTAGTTTAGCTTCATCCAGATGATTCATCGTGGCTGTCTTCTTCGTACTCGGCTGATAATGAGTTGTAGAACCTTGTCATACTTTCAACAAGAGCTGTCTCTTCGTTTGACATAGCCTTATCGGTACTATCAGTTACCTGCATAGGATTCTCGGGCTCTAATTCTTCTTGTTGTTGAGATTGAGGTTCGAACTGTAGCATTTCATCATCATCTTTTTCTACTTCAATTTCTCGGCCGATCACAGCAATATCATCTTCTGTCATTTTAAGTACATTTTTACGAACCCATGACAACGAGAAGTACTTGCCTACTAATGGATCAATTTCTCCGAGAAGTCTTAATCGTTCAGTCATAATCTCTGATTGCTTAAGCTCTTCAAAGTGATTATCATTTGCAAAGTTATATGTGATACTGTTTTGAGCTTCTTTCCACTCAGCTCTCGTCATAATACCTTTAAGAGCTAAATGTATTTCAATTAACTGATCGAACATAATGGCGAATTTGTTTCTTGCACGATTAATAAACTTCTGAAATTTAATCTCGTCTCGTGAGATCTCTGTTGATCTACCGATATTGAAGTTTACTTCGGCTTCTTGCCTACTAACTGGCACATTTAATGCTTTAGAGAGCTTCTTTTGGAAGTATAAAACATCATCCATCTCTCCTAGATTTTGGCCGCCGGGCAATGTAGTAATTTCTGTACCGCGGCCGCCCTCTCTACGAGGTAGCCAGAAGTCTTCAAGCATAGTCATATGACGTCTATCGTCTCTTACTTCACCTGTGGACGCATCGTATACGAGCTTATTTTTATGTTTTACCATCATATCGCGCAGGTATTGCTCTGCCTTCATTTTAGGTAGGTTACCTACATCGATATAGAAAATTCTTCTTTCTGGAGCTCTAGATAGTCTGTATATTACAACAGCGTCTTCCAACATTCTAAGTTGGTTTAGCGGCTTGATTGCTTTATGCAGATATCCGAGATTCATTTTATTTCTTGAATCTACTAGTCCGGACGGAACATGGCAGATACTATCAGGAGCAATTTTCATACCCTGATTGGTAGATAGATTACCTTTTGGATTATACAGGTAAAAGTCTCTAGCAACAGGGTACTCATCCGCGCCTGAAGAAGGATCCGTTTTTTTCTTTTGCTCGCGCATCTTACGGATCTTACGAGGATCGATATAGCGGAGCTGCTTAATACCCTCACGGGGGCTCTCTTTATCGATAACGATCTGATAGTATAATCTACCATCTACGTACCATCGTCTAAAGATTTCGTATCCTTTGTTACCAAAGTCCAACATACGAAGAATGTCGTCAAACTCTTCTCGTACGACTTTTTTGATACGAGAGGAAAGGTTAGATTCGTCTAAGACTATTTCGATAGGATATGCATTGTCATCCATAATAATAGCATCATTTACGATATCTTCTACAGCTTGATCACACTCGGGCTGCATCACCATTTCACGATATTTAGTCACGAGATCTGCTTCAGTCTTTGCTGTAGCCTCGAGATCAAGATGTGTACCGTAATGACCGCCGGCGGCAATCTCTGTGGTAGGTTCATCTTGATTGTCAGGAACAATCGCTTGAAGAGTAGCTAGCTCCCGCTCTTCTGCTGACGTCCTGCTTATTTCAAATCCAAACAGTTGCATTTTTTACCTCGAAATAAAAAAAAGGGATACTACCTTATATTTAGTACCCCTCTATCCCACATAATTTTCTAATTAAAGCGCGAAGATTTTACTTGCACCGCTAGAGAATCGTATAGTGATATCACCGCCGTTAGGCAAGATAGGTAAACCAGTTGCAGTATCAATATAAGCAATCAGTCTTGATGCAGCGTTTCCTGCTTGCACGTCTTGGTGAAACAATATTAACGCTTCACAGTTAGCACCAGCTACAGTTGTAAACGTAGAATCATCGGCGTCAAATACACCAGCTGAAATCGTTTTACTAGCAAGATTTGCTTCAGCAACAATAGCAGTATTTGGTATATCTGCTCGATCTTCATGTGCTGCGCTAAACGTATACACGCCAGTATCGACCAATGCTACAGTGATAGTATTGCTTGACATATTTAGACTGCCAGCAAGAAAATCTTCCTTAGCTTTTGGATATAATACATTAGCCATTTAATTTCTCCAGCTTAAAATAACAAATTATACACCACCAGCATCGCCGGTAGTACCACCTTGAACTCTCCAATAATCGTATTGGAACGTTACTGCATATTCTTGAATACCTTCTGCATCCCAGCTTATATCGATGGGAGCTAAGTCAGAGCACCATATACCATCAAACTCATACACTCTTATCACAGAACCATCTTTAGCAAATTGCTTTACTAGCGCTGTTGACTTATAAGAGCTAGGTGCTGTGCCCGTTGTTCTTACATTGCCCTCGAATGTATTCAGTTGATTGTTCCACTCTTCCATTGCGTTTCTAATTAGAAAGTCTTCATCGTTAACAATTGTAACTGTCCATGGATCAAACGTTCTGTTACCAGCTAGTTTGATCTGACGGCCGAAGTATGAAACAGGAACAGTACCAACGGTAGCGCCAGGCAGCTGAGCCGCTCTAGCCATAAAAGGTACTTTGAGATCTCCAGCTCCGTTTACAGGGTTAAAGATCTGAACTTCGAACAAGGAGGGTCGTGCCCCTCCAAATTCTAATTGACCTCTAAAATCGCTTACATTAAAAGCCATTTTCTATTCTCCTTTAAGATATACTTTATTTATGTGTACTATTGGCTAACTACAGAGCCTTGTCCAACAATTTCGGAGAATTCAACACCTGTTCTTACGGCGACAAAGTTGAGCTGAATATAGTTAACTGAACGATTTGGTTTAACATATATGTCGCCAACAAACTCGTTTCTCTCAATAACACCATCTGTATTGTTTGTAGTATCACATACTACAACGAAATCTGTAATACCGCGGCGGCCTTTAACATCTCGTAAGAATGGTTCAACAAGGTTTTTAAACTGAGCTCTTGTAAAGTCGTCATTAAACTCAAACAATGTAAAGTTAGCTGCTGTAGATACCGCTTTTTCAAGCACAATGAACAGTCTACGTACATTGATTCTATCGAACGCACTAGGTTCACCTGTCATAGTCTTATCACCATATAATACAGTGCCTTGACCCGGGAAGGTTACGACGGGGTTTATGCTGTTCTTATAGAGATTATCTCTGTCTGCTTTCGAAGGATTGTATGCAAGCTTAACAACATTCTTAATGTTTCCGCGGTTAAAGCCAGCTGGTGAGAACCAAGGGTCTCTGACGCTGTCAGTTCTTACCATAAGACCTGCAGTATCACCGTTTAGAGGTATCCATCGATATACATCATTATACTTGTCGTATTGATACTTCCACCCGCTGTCCATTACTGCATACGATGAGGAAGGAAGAGTATCTCTATAAGCTACAATATCAACTGCTTCTTTACCTATATACGTTCCGTTATCAACCACGGATGACTTTGTTGGGGATAAACATACAAGGCAATCTTTACGTACATTTGCGATATTGTTTATCGCATGGGTAGCCACTGTTTGGCCATTTCCACCAATAAGAATAAACGATATGTCAACATCTTCTGATGATCTAAACTTATCAAGCGCTGTATTAGTCTCTGCAGCAGTAGCTGCGGATCCATCAGAGCCATAGACTAGTGAATCTGTTACAGGAGTAAGTGCCCCGCCATACGTTGTATTGTTTGAAGCGCTTCCTGCATTAGTAGCACCAACTGGGTGAGCGGCCCACCATATATGTCTGGAAGTATTATTAATCTTATCTTTATAGAAGTTAGAGGCACCTGTACTGTCTTTAGCGTCTGATGCTTTAGAAACATTTTCAAATACTTCTAATACAGTACCTTTTAAACCTGTAAATTGACCGTCTTCATCTACAACGACAATATGCATTGCGTCGGCGACACTACCCGTACTGGTTGCATACGCTGTAGTACCCGGGGCTCTGCTTGTAGACGTACTAAATTCCCAATTTCGTACTAGACCGGTATTAGCAGAAACCGTAGTACCTGTATACCGTGACGCAAGGGTAACTGACGTACCATTCGCTGCAACGGAGGCTACTTTTAAATTCTGTTTTTCACCACTTGCAGGACCCACTTCAAGTATATCGCCTGCGACTAGCGCGGTGCTGCTATTAGAACTTAGTGTGATTGCTGTTGTATTAGATGTAATACTATATGTACCGGCGAGTGTACCTGAAAACGCAGTGGTTGATTCACATATCGATACTTTAAGTGAGTTGCCTAATTCACCTGGGTATTTAGAGACCCAACTACCTACTCCCGCTATACCACTACTATAGTTGTTAACATAATCATCACTGTTTTTAATCAGTGTAGTTAAACCATTGGCCGAGTCACTAATAGCACTCTTCATGCCCGTTGTGTTTGCTCGTACTACATACAAAGCGTTACCATAGCTAAGAAAGTTAGCTGCAGTAAAGAATGATTCTGCTGTTGCCGTTGTAGGCTTTTTAAACTGAGATACGAGTTGGTCCTCAGATGTAACAAGAACCCTCTGTTCTACAGGCCCCCATCGAAAATGACCGGCCATTCCTCCCTCTGTTGTAGAGACGGAAGGTACAACAGTGGTCAAATCAACTTCACTGACGTTTACGCCGGGCGATACTTGAAATGGCATTGTATTCTCTCCTTATATAGGTTTTGTTCTTTTTTTATTTATAATAGGTGCGATTTCAACGTCTCACCATTTCCCCGAGATCGTGTCAGCAGATGGTAAGGACCATCCAAGTCTTTCTGTGTCAATATTTATAATGCCGTCGTCCTCACGTCCATCATCAAGAAATCCGAAAGGTAGCATCTCATCTTCTATCATCTTTTGATTATCTTCAAATAACTTCTTACGAAGATCGCTGTCAGTCAACTCTTTGAAATAGTCTTGTCTTATTAGCCATGAGAATAAAACCATACACATTACTACATCATCATGAAAACCTTCTTCCGCTGCATAACTTTCTTTTATCTGCACGAAATTGCACAGCTCCGTAATGTAATCATAGTCTTCAAATATTAACTTGTCTTGCTCTACTACGTCCTTAAGCGTCGAACAGCCGAGACGCTTAACTGATTTTGTGGTTCTAACACCAAGTTGCGAGCGGCCTCCGCCAAAGCCTGAGCTTATAACTTGCGAACCGTTTCTTTGTGATATTCTAAAAATATTTTCATATTCAAAATCATGAAAGAGTATATTAGAAACCTGCTCGCCAATGTCATTTATTTCTACGAGAGTAAAGGCATCGTTGTATTTCTTTGCGGCGTTAAATATTACATCCGGATATAGCATGGGAGAGATGTCTCGACTACGGTATAATCCTACTCCTCTATAAGGATATTCAGTTATATCGAATACTACAAATGCAGAATAATCCTGCCCTAATCCTCTTGATGTATCAACAACAATAACATAGGTGTGGTCTCGTTTAGCTTCTTCGTAACACTTAAAATCATTCTTTTCATATAAAGGCTTTCGAAACGTCAGAACTTTAAGTTTAGTTGGATGTATAAGAGTATTAGTACTACCAAGGAACTCACACTCAAACTCTTGTCTGAACTGTTCTTCTGATGTGTTGCGTATTATCTCTTCACGCCACTTTTCATCTCGGCCTGGTACATCGGACCAATGTATCTCTACTCTCTCGTAATCGTTTCTACCTTCTTCACTATCAACCCATATCTTATAGAAGAGGTTCATACCGTTTGGTGTAGAGGTAATAATAACTTTAGATGTTTTACCGGAGGATATCGTAGGAAATACAGAAGTAAAGAACTCTTCTTGTATATTATTAGGAACAAACGCAAACTCATCTAGGTAGATAAGGTTTTGAGATGTACCACGAATAGCGCTTGATGATGTTGAGGAGGCTATTATTGTTGTACCGTTTTCAAGTACGATACTTGCTTTATTCCACTCTAGTACACCCTGTTGCATCCATTTAGGTAGATGCTCGTACATTAACTGTATTCTACCTAGAATCTCAATCGCTTGAGATCTCTTATTGGCTAATATTGCAATGTTATATTCTTGAGTGAAGAGTGCTTTCCATAAGATATAGGCTCCTACGGTCGTTGTCTTACCAACCTGGCGAGGAAGCTTACATACAGAGAATCTATTTTCATCGAACGTCTTAACCATCTCATCCTGAAAGTCCCAGGTGTCGAATGGTACAAGTCCTTCATCAATACTTACAATTCTTACATATTTCTTAATGAAGTAAGTATGATTAGTGGCGCACTTAATATATTCTTGAATCTGCTCTTGGGTATACTCAACATTTACACCAGCTGCTTTTAGGTTCTGGTTACCTAGATATATTTCCGGCATAACAGTTGCACTCTCTTATAGATACCATTATAATGACTGTGTAGGGAAAGAAGGGGACTACTTAAGTTTAATAAGACCTGAAGATATTAACTTGTCTCTATTAACTAAATGAGCTTCATGAATATCGTCCTTACTCTGACCGTGATATGCTACTGCGTGACCTTCTGATATGAGTATTTCGGATACCGCGCACCATCTATCTTCTTCGGCATTGTATACGTTGAAATCGCCAAGTATACGTCCAAACTTACCTTTCTTATCTTCACCGTCCCGCGCGGCGAATGTTTTAAGTACGCACTTCTTACCGAGTAGTTCTTTTAATCTTTTTTTAGAGGCAAGACCGAATACTTTTTCTACCTTATCGCGCGTTCTGCTCTCAGGGGTATCGATACCATACAGACGAACTCTTTCTTTCTTCATCCATATACCAAACCCTAGATCGACGTCTACATCTACCGTATCACCGTCTATCACTCTCACTATTACAGCTTTATATTCATACATCAGTTTTTCTATCCCTAATTAATTTTTGAAGATCTGACGTATTACCTATGAACAATGCGTTCGTCACATTCTTAGGACCTGTTGCAGTTTCTTCTTTGAGTTTTTTAACTTTAGTCTGAACTTCGAGTAGATCTTTATTAGCGTCTGATAGCGTCTTTATAAGAGTACTCACAATTTCAAACGCTCTTGGTGACTCACTTTGATTGGCAATCTCAACTAGCGTGTTTAACGCATCTGACCCCCTCTCTATTACGTTGTACAAGTTTTCCCGCGCGTATTGATAGTCTGTATCTACGTCATCCGAACCTTCGGGAGACAAAGGCTTCTTAGGGGTATCGATAACAAGCTCGCCTTCGACATCGTCATTGGACGGTAAATCAAAAATCTCTTCGAAATTTTCTTCCATCTTTGTCTTCTTCATATTAATACTCAGTTATTGCTTTAGCGAAGCCGTAGTCATCTTCTGCGTCTATATTATTACTGTCGATGGATAAAGCAGTATTTGAAGTTGGTTTACCATCAGATGTTACTCCAGGAGTAATAGTAGATGTTTGTTCAGGCAACGTAGCGTTAATATCTGATGAAAAGTTAACAGTCGTTCTTTTAATAATACCTGAGGTAGATACAGGTCCGAACATATAACCCTTCATTGTAAATCCGAGATTCCATATCAAAGCTCTTCTTGTAGCAAAGTCACCTTCGTAAGTATCCTCAACAGACACATCGGTTAATATACAGGGTACATCGTAGGATAGGTTCATTTCAGGTATTAGATTAATATTGTTTGTCCACTCAGGTTGAAAGTATGGCAATATTTGTTCTAATATCTGAGTGCCATCATCAGCATTTTTAACAAATATACTCATTTGAAACGTTATATCATATGGAACAGGTCTATACTGCGTAGTAATATTAGTGTTATCTGTATCGCTAGTTTTATAATTTTTTTGCGTGGAAGGTAGCTTTCTAATAGATGAGTAGTTCAAACCTGTCATCTCAAAACCGATTCGTGGAAGTGATACAGCTACATCCTGATCAAGATTAGGATCTTGAGCTAATCTTACTAGGAACTTTTCTTTTGGTCCATATGCAATAGGTACTTTTAAATTCTGTATTCTTACATTGCTTGAGTTTAAGCGCTGCACATAGATACCGTTAAACATATTGCCGAACACAACAACATATTTTCTCAACGTTCCGTGATAAAAAGTTCTACCAAACATTATTAATACCTATCTATTTCGCCGAATGGATTGACTTCACTGAAGTCTAATATGTTATCAGCTTGAGCTTGGAAGAATTCGTTGTTTGCAGATGCATCTGTATCTTCAATTCTATATTCTTGTAGCAGAGTACCACCATCTTCGAGCAAGGTAGTACCAGTTCCATCCTCAAGCGTGAATTGATAGTCAAGGGTATTGAGACTGTATATATCTTCGATTCCGTCAATATTAGCATCACCAGTGTCGAGCTGCTCAGAACTATATTCAAATAGTTCGCATCGTACATCATAGGTCTGCAATCTACCGGTTTGATAGAATATCTGCTCGTGCTCTACAAACTTAATTTCAAATATTTTATCTACCATAGGAAAATATATTAGATCACCTTCCTGTGGTCGATTTATTGTATTAAGGTAATCGTCTCCCTCAAGCATAAAGGAGTCTGTATCTTTAGAACCGGTCAGATATTGGCGCGATGGTGTTTTTGTACTACCATTCTCAAAAATAAGATTATAACCTACTTGAGACATAAGCTTAGGTGATGTAATGGCTTGATCAAACCTTTTTCTAGCAACTGTAAATGTTATTTGATCTCTAATCTCTAAACCAAAACGTGAGAGTAGGTCCCCTTCACCCTCGAAGCCTTCTACATTCTTAATATACATCTCTACATCAATAGCTTCGTCAAACTTAGATAGAGTATCCTCGCCGAAAAGGAGATCAACATTAACTTTAGTTCTAGGTAGATATTTTACGTTGTGACCGTATATCTTTATCGCTTCGATTGTTAAATCTTCGACAAGATCTTGCTCTCGACCATACGCAAAATTATTGAAATAGACGTTAGTAGCCATATTAACCTATCATGTCATGTACTGGAAGACTGTAACTTGAGATCATTTCATCTTCAAGCTTTATAATAGCTTCTTGAGATTCTTCCCATATCTTCTGACCGTTAAATGTAAGACCGCCCGGCATCTGAAGACCTTCAAACTTTTTAAGATTCTCACCCCATTGTCGCTTGAAGAGTTGAGTAGTGTAGCGAAGAAGCCATCTATCGCTGTACATATCCGTGCTAATATCAGGGTCAAGTACTTGGTACGCATCTAGTACAAGAAAGCTATCTAATGGTACTTTGTCTGACCAGCTGGTGTCGATATAAACTCTGTCGTTATGGCGGTTGTATCTGATAGGCTGCTTACCGACAAACATTTCTTCAAGCATATTAACATGCGTCATAGCCATAGAGTATGGTACAATAGAAGATTGCAACATATTATACAAATCATTGAGATGTATTTGATATCTAACGTTGAAGAGATTGTTTACTGAATAAGTACTACCGACAGTAAAGCATCCAGTTACACCTATTATAACCTCAGGCACTGTGATATAACCGTTTGTTTGATCTTCGGCTGTTACTTGGTGCCTATAATAGACGTGCTCTGTACCGTCGAAATGATAGTCTCTGTAGTAAGCTATAGCTTCATCAATACGATCTTCGAGTTGCTCGTCATCGACATTAATATCGACCACAGGTTTACCTAAGTTGCGCAAACACCATTCTTTTAATTCGTTTCTTGTTGCTGGCTTGGCCACAGTAAATCCCTCTTAAGTAGTAGTACTATTTATAAGAGGTAGAGGATTGAACGTATAACAAAAAGCTCCTGTACCGGGTTGCGATACAGGAGCTTTGTTAATCATTATTTTTTGTTAAGGTTCAACAGGCCAGTTAACTGTATTAGGAAATTCTGCTTGAGCAGGAATATCTCGCAGCGCTTGCCTGTATGTTGCCCATGCTGTCTGATCTATTGGCGCATCTGCTACTTGCGTCCAGTCTGATTTGTCCAGCTTAATATCTCTCTTTATGCGAATCTCGGCCGCCGTTTCGGCGTCTGCACCTGCGGTCAGCTCTGCTTCTTCTGTATCCCATGCTGCCTCTTCTTCAGAGGTAAACGGAATATTGCCTTCTGGTGTTGCGTGATAACGTGTCATTTTAAGATTCCTTTACTCCGTAAAGTTTAAGTTTTGCACCTACAGCAAAGTTGTGGCCATGATTCCATTTAAATTGTATGCCATTAATACTAGTTACAGAATCGGCATGAGATGTGTCGTATTCATCGTAGTTACCTGTACTAATATATGCAGAAGACGCGTTACCATTTTCGCCGCAAGTAACTCCTGTAGTGAAGTGTGGAAATCCTGGTTGTTGATGGTAAAGGCGCATTGAGAATTGAGCCCTGTCACCATCAGAAATAGCACTATATCCCTGCTTCATACCTAAGAAGGCCGCATTGTCATCATTATTGGCAACGCTGGGATTCATCTCTGAGTTCATAACCATCCAATCGTAGTGACTTCCGGTTAGATTAGAACCCCCATTACGATATCGATATGTAAGCGAAGTGCCAGTACCAGAAGAAAAATACCATCCTTCTGCTTCAAGTATTAAATATTCATAGGTAGAGCTACTAAACGCAGCGTTATCCAAGGTAAAAGTAGACGCAGTAGAACTAAGGGTTACTGACGTTATATATTCTACTAACCCACCGCCTCCAGGAGCTGATGACTGCCAACCTGAACCAGTTGAAGTTAATATATTACCTGAAGAGCCTGGAGCGACAGTTTGAACTGCGCCTGTACCATTGCCTATCAGGACGCTATTACCAGTTAGAGAAGTAGCTCCAGTACCACCGTTGGATACAGCCAATGTACCTGCAATAGTAACGGTACCAGAGCCGGTAATAGGACCACCTGAAGTAGTTAGACCAGTACTACCACCGGAAACATCAACACTTGTTACTGTACCAGTTCCTTTAGTATCTAACTGAGTTTGGATGTTGCTTGTGACACCGTCCGTGTAGTTTATCTCGGTCGCTGAGGCAGTAAGGCCTAGACCAGATAAAGCACCTGAGGCTGTAGTAGCTCCTGTGCCACCATTAACAATTGGTAATGTACCGGTAACATCGGCCGCCAGGTCTGTTGTAGATGATATAGTGCTGAAAGAAAGGTTACCTGAACCATCAGTTATAAGAGCTTGCCCTGAAGAGCCTCCTGTAACTGTAATATCGCCGACAGCACCTAAGTTAGCCCCAGCTGATGCAACAATAGTATTGGCTGTAACAGTGTCAACAGTTAAATCACCGTCAAAGTCGATAGCGTCAGCTTGTAGTGTAGTGAAGTTAGCTGTTGTAGCATGCAACGTACCATTAAAGGTATTATTAGTGCCGGTAAAGATGTTGTTAGATGCTAAACTCGCAGCTAGCGTGATTATCTCGTTAGTTTGTGTACGCCAAGTGTTAAACGTATCAGACAAAGCTACGTTTGCTAATGGAGCTCCTGAATCAAACAGTGACATATTGATTTCCTATTTTTTATTTTGCATTTTTATTATTTATACAAGTTAGCTAACTTATAACTACAGTATCAGTATCACTATATAATATCATTGAGCCTGTACACGCTATATTTGTATCAGGGCCATCCTTTTCATCCCAGCACGGTACATTTATTTTAACATGCCTGGCGAGATACTCATCACCGTTTTTAAATACCCGCCAGACATGCTCATGACTCCCACGGCCAGGATGACCTTTAGACTTATTATATCTTATTAAAAATTTATCCATAATATAATTTAATTTTCAACTATTCAGGCTTACTAGGCCACGTAACGCTGGTTGGAAAGTCGGCTTGAAGTGTTACATCGCGCAGTGCACTTCTATATGCAATCCATTCTGCCTTTGTACCTGATGTCATGGGCACATCAGTTAGAGCTATCCAATCGCTTTCTGATAATCTTATATCACGATCTTGTCTTACTTGTTCAGCTGCCGTTAACTCATCCTCTGAACTCTCATCTGGTGAAATCTGAAACCAACCTTTATCTGGTAAATCTACCCATGATAGATCGCCTAAGTCGTCCTTAAATCCCTCTAATCCAAATATAGGCCCCCAGTTCTTTGGTAACACGTTCGCGTCTTCGAGGACTTCGTTTGTAGATAATTTTTTAAGCTGCCAAGCCATGGTGATTCTCCGTTATTTATCTTCTTCTAGTTTGTTAAATTGTAGTTGCTCTACCTTATCATAAACTATCTGCTCAATCTTGCTACTTAATGCTTCTATCAGATTTCTTTCTTTAATATCCGCTTTCTGCGCAGCGATAGCCTTTAGTGTCTCTGCACCTCCAGGTTCGCCAACACCCGATATATCATCAGACTCAAATCCGATATAATTATTATCATATCCATCAACTTCCTTCCACGCTCTATATGAAGAGAAATCATCACGCGGCTTAATTGATATTGCTAAACCTACAAGAGCGGCAAGCTGATGTATATATTCAATGCACTGTGCAGGTCTCATTGTATAATAGCTAACATGCCCGTTATGCATTCTCATCGAAACTTCAATATCACATGCTCCTATTTGACCAAAAGTTAGCGATATACCTCTATACTGTTCTTCTTCTCGAGCAGCAATCTGCATAGCTGCATCGTGCATCGACATCTCTCTTCTCGCGTACGTTTGAATATCTTTAAATAAAATGTCAGAGAATTCGTCTTCCTGCATAGCACCATATTTTTCTAAAATTTCTTGCTTAATATGATTAATTTCTTTTAGTCTTTCCTTAGGGTCTGTTGTACCCTTATTTACTGTATCTTTTGAAGAACTCATTATAACCTCATATACTTAAATAATATTCTATTGCGTATTCCATGATACTGTAATCTGTGCACCTGTAGGAACTGTTACCGGGTAGCTTGCCTCTGGTGATACCGTCTTAGTTGAAGAGGCTGAGGCACCAGTATTACCAGGATTGCCAGGATTACCAGGATTACCGGAATAACCAATACCTCCCGTGGTTCCAGCTCTACCACCGCCACCACCACCGGCACCAGCGACAGTTATATTGGTACCAGGGCGTCCAGCAGAAACAACGGTAACACCGCCCATTCCACCGCCTCCGCCTCCGCCGCTGCTGCCAGAGGTGCCACTGTAGTATCCACCTGAGCCACCGCCAGGATTTCCACCTGAGCCAGCATTATTAGGTGTTGCAGGATTACCTGGGTTTGTGAAACCAGCTCCGCCACCGCCAGAGCCTGCCCATGAAGATGGATGATTCGCGCATGCATGTCCTGGATGACCGCTGCCACCACCATTGCCACCGCTGCCTCCCCAACCTTGACTTCCACTGGTCCAACATGGGGAACCGTTAATGGATGAAGCGCCACCACCATTGCCACCGTAACCTACATTGCCTGCAGCTCCGCCACTTCCACCGCCGCCTTGATTGCCTTGATTTCCTACATTACCAAATGGAGATGTATAGCTGAGACTCGGCATAGATGCTTGAGTACCAGGGTTACCAGGATTACCAGCAGTACCTGGAGAACCAGGGTTACCTGGAGTACCAGCAGTACCGGTGCCACCGGGTCCACCACTCATAGGACCACAAGCATGACACCCTTGGCCGGCGGAGCCACCGCTCATGCCGCCTAAGCTACCGTATGATCCTGGTCCACCCTGGAAGCTTCCTACGTTCATGCCGCAGCCTCGGTTACATTTAACACCGCCTCCTGCGCCGCCACCGCCGCCACCGCCATGCGCGTTGCTGTTGTAACCAGGTGCGGGGTTACCGGCGTTACCGGCGTTACCGGCGTTACCACCGGTACCGTAACCGCCGCGTCCTGAGACCGTAACCTCTGTTATGTCAAGGGCTGTAAAAGTGCCTGGGGAATTAAATGTCTGCGAGCCTGCAGGTACAGGAACTCTACCCCCCATTACACCTATTTTACCACTACCTATAGCCATTGTTATCTCCTAAAAATACTCGTATCGGCAGGAAGTCCAAGTGACGGTCTACCATCCCATTTAGTTTCTTTATGCTCACCATATTTTGCAACATAGTGTAACATAATTTGAACATTAATATTTGTGTTATGCATTTTGTTTCTCCAATGATACACTTCGCTACCTTTATAGATAACAGCATCACCAGGATTTAATATGTAGCAACTTGTCTCGCGGCCCTCTGAACGCATATAGATAGGCCAAGGCTCGCTGCCCTTTGTCGCTATATTTATCGTTGCCGAGTATTCGCAGGCCGGTCTATCACGGTGCTCTTTTAACTCATCACCGCTCATATAAACTCGAGAGTACGAATATGTAGGTAATAACTCTTCACCTACTACCGCTTCAAAATCATTTATACTATTCTCTAGAATAACATCAATTAATGGATCACCGTACTTACAATATTTACTTACATCATTACTATCATTACTTTTAGTAGCTGCGATCCATCCGTTATTATTACTATTTATACTATATTCAAAATAACGTGAAACTGTTTTGACAGTAGTTTCATCAAGAAACCCCGGTATATAAACGTATCCGCTGTCTCTAAAAGACGATGTTATGCTAGTATCCATAATGGTACCATCCTGTAATTATATATTTATGTGCATCGCCGTATAACGGATTACCTCTATGTACGTGTGTGTACGTGGCAGGCCATAGTACGATAGTATTCTCTATCGGCTGTATTCTACGCTGCTGATAGAGAAACTCTGTTTCTCCACAAGAACTGGTTTCTACAGTGTTAAGATAAACTGTAAACACTAAGACGCGACTCGCAAATATTCCTGGGGCTTGCTCATGATGCCATATATGATAACCGCCGCCTGGAGACGTTTTTTGAATCTTCATTACTGACGTAGATACATCACCTGAAGTTCGTAGCGTGGAGAATTTTTCAGAATAGATATCAAAACAATTTTGCATACCTTGTTGATATATACTTTGAACTCTCTCACCGTTGAAAGCGTCGAATTCAGTAGTCCTACCGTCCATCGCCCAATCATCCTTTTCATGATGTAGCGCTTGTTCGGCTTCTTTACGAGTTGTTCCTACAATGCCACCATCTTGTAATTTATCAACCTGTGAAATTATACTACTGCAAAAACCTTCTGGGTACACATTATGAAAGACGCCTATAAAATCATCGCCTATATTGTAATTAAACTCTTTTAAATCGCTCATTTAAATTGAGGTCCTGTTATCCAGCATACTAATGATTGTCTGTTCCCCTCTGTTACTGGGGTCACCTGATGTACGGTAAACGATGGAAATACGCTTATTAATCCTCTTTGCTTACTTATTTTTTGAGGTGTTTTAGAGGTCATTATCTCTAAGGTTCCGCCCTCATAGTCCACAGGGTCTGATAACTGCATTACGAGAGATAATTTCCGGGATACTGTAGATCCGAAATCTTGATGCCAAGAGTACATACCTGCATCACTAGCGTTATAATTTGTTAACTGTATGGCTTCACCGAAGCCTGTAAGATCATATCTATAGTTAGTAGAATTTAACGATGATATAACGTGACTTAATTTTTCGAAAATCCAGTTATTTTCATTGCTATTATAAAGCCATGATACATTAGATCTTCTAACATCATTATCCTGTATATCGATATTACCGCCTCCGACCTGAGCAACCTGAGTAGGAGAGTTTCTTGCAAGATTCTGTATATAATCAATCTCTTGACTATTAAATGCACCCTCCCAATATGTAAGTATCGGCGATGTATCTTGATAGTCAGTTAATGTATACTGTAGCCCCATTATCTTTTCCTTTCATGTAATAAGCACATATGAATAAATTTTGTTGGTATATCCGTTCGACTTTGACTAAGACTATGAGGTAGCCACGAGTTGAAAAATAACATTGTACCAGGTATAACATTGGCAAAATGTATTAACGATGTACTATCTGTAATATTTTCTGATGGTATAGGTTCAAGCATACTAACATTTTTACCAATACGAGGATCCTCAAACACAGGTACAGAACCGTTCTCTGGAATCTGTAGATAATACAGAGCAGCCATGCATGACTGCGGATGGGTGTGTATGTCGTGATAGCCGGGAGAGACTACAGATTGAGCCCACAGGGTTGGATAGAAATTATAAAGAGATGTATTATACCCTTGCCTCTCTAATATTTCAACAGATGTTTCAGTAAAATAACTGGCAACATCGAATATAGCTGGGTCATGCTCTAATGAAACAGTCTGTACTACATCGACCGACAGCGAATCTTGTTCATTTAGAGCTCGCTGTCGGTCAATGTATGTATCAGCACAAATCAACGTTCTATCTATCAGTCGCTCTACTTCTTTGCGATATATAGATGTACTAAAATAATAAAATTCATTCATAATTCATAATAATTAATGTATTGCTAGGCGTCATCACCTAAAACATAAGCATAAAGAGTCGCAGCATATGCAGTAATATCAGCAGCTGTTACTTCTCTTTCCTCTACTGCCTTAGAAGCGGCATTAGCATTTAGCATATCTCTTGCAATTGAAACAGCATTAGCTCTTTGGCTTACTTTAGAGGAAGCTAATTGCGCCGCATCATCTGCGGCTTTTGCAGCTGCTTGTGCTGCTACGTTAGTTGCTAAGTTTGCAGCGTTAGCGTCTCTGTCTAGTACCTTTTGTGCGATTTCTTGTTCTGCAGTCATTGATGTCATTTCTGACTCCTTTGTGTTTTACTTTATGGTGTTAAGGTTTAAAGATTAATATTAGCTTAGATCAGTCATTGGAATTGCTACGTAGTAAGTAGAACCACCATCGCAGGTAGTAACGAACCATATGTCTACATCGTTTGAGCCCGTACTTCTCGATACTGATCCACCAGGGTATCTAAATGTACCGCCGCTCCATGCTACAGATCTACCTGACGATGAATCATTCGTAAGTACAAGTATAAACGAGCTCACGGTGTTAGGATTTTGAATAGTAAACGTGCAGTTACCGGTAAGCGAAGCTTTAAAGACAGTACCTTGAGTAAGATCTATATTTTTTGCTGTACCTGTACTACCGAGATCAACGACAGTTTCGCTAAGCTCTTTAAGATCAAATTGCCCGTCAACAGTCAACCCTGTTAGAGTACCAACGCTTGTAATGTTACCTTGCGCCGCTGTTGTTACTGTACCAGCCGTAGTAGCAGAGGCCGCAGTTCCTGTAACTGATCCCGCTATAGGATTAGTAACAGTCAGATCTGTCAGAGTACCAAGTGCAGTAATGTTAGTCTGTGAGGCTGTGCTAATAGTACCAGCAAGAGTATTAGCTGTTACATTGTCGACAGTCAAATCACCGTCAAAGTCAATAGCATCAGCTTGTAACGTTGTAAAGTTAGCTGCTGTAGCATTTACTGTGTTAGCGGTAACGATTGGAGCTGTAACAGCTCCGTTAAACGCTGCAGTATTAGCTGTTACATTGTCGACAGTCAAATCACCGTCAAAGTCAATAGCATCAGCTTGTAACGTTGTAAAGTTAGCAGTCGTGGCTTGCAAACTACCGTTAAAGATATTATTAGTACCAGTAAAGGTGTTATTGGATGCAAGTCCTGCAGCCTGTGTATTGATCTGGTTAGTTCGAACACGCCAGGTGTTGAACGTATCAGACAAAGCTACGTTTGCTAATGGTGTGCCTGAGTCAAATAGTGCCATTTTAGGTCCCTATATTTAGTGTTATTATACTATTTATCTAAGATTTTTGCAAGCATTATTTTGATATCCTGCATTTCTTGCTTTACATTATTTATATCTTTCGACAAGGCTAGAACGCTTTCATGCTGATTATTAAGATAATCTCTGCGCTGTTTATAGGCTGTTAATGCACTAATATCGTTATTTATAATAGCGCTCGAAGATGGATCTCGCACATAGCCAGGTAAATTTTCTACTTTTTTATACATAATTAAGCCTGCAGGGCTATAGACATCAACTCATTAACTTTTGGTACAACTCCTGATGCTTCGGCTGTTAATACCACTTTTATCGCAAGATATTTATAACCAGTATATGTTACATTCTGACTATTAGTGTACTGTACTTGATTAGAAGTACCAGAAAGACTAGCTACTGGTACCTCATAATCAAAGATCTTATAGTCGTTCTCATTTTCTTCTGAGGAATATACTGTAGACACTGTTGTTTGATTCATTAGAACCCAGCTACGCTCACTGAATGCGTCGCTATCATCTTTATTTAATATCTTATAGTATACTTTAATATCTGTTGACTGCGGTCTATAGGCTTGCAGTCGAACTCTAATATCCTCTGCATCTTGTCCGTCTAGCAGCTCCATTGTTCTTGTTATATATCTTGCTACAGCATTACCACCTGTTGCGCTAGTCTCATTAGCAGCGTCGTTGTTTACCGTATTATTAACAAGAAGTAGATTTACTCTCTCAATATCTAACACAGGACCTATACTAGGAATATTCGTAGACATTGTGAACTTTACTTCACCAGAACTAACACCGCCAATATTGCTCTCTAACGTTTTAGACAGTAAATACTTAGGCGTACGGAAGTTTGTATTTTTATTAATACTCAAGGTTCTATACTGATCATCTCTTGCTGTCTCTGAGCTACAGAATCTTGCTGAAGCAGATACACTAGAACCTTCGAATGCTAAGAAACCTGTATTTAATCTCGCTGTATCAATCTCTATATTCTCTAGCGCTAATATAGATGATGTCTGACCTGTTGTCTGACCCTTAATCTGCATGTTGTTAGCAAAAGCTCCAGAAATATTATCTAGGTGTAGATATGTATTAGTCTGGTTGACAGGATCAAAGTAAAGAACATCACCCGTAGGTGCTACAGCTGTATGTATTGTAGTATGCGGCTCTTGCTTGATACCGTTAAGCACTACATTAACTCTTTCGCCGGCTGTATACTTGCTCGCTGTAGATACATCTTTAACTACAAACGTATTTGATGATTGAGATACAATTAAACCATTAGCACCTGATGTATTACCTACTAACACTAGACCCGTGTTAACAGATAACACTGTATTAACTGATGTTATTGTTGTATCACCAACAACTTGCTCACCTACTATATTAAACGTATTTGATGAGGCAATCTGCATTACTTCTTTAGATTGATTCTTAAACACCGCAGTTGCCGTTGTATTTTTAGCAAAGTTAGCAATGTACATATTAAATTTAAGATCTTCTTCTTGTACAGGGCTCCATACTCTATCGTTAGACGAGGCAAACATTACGCCGACATATGGTTGCTTATTAATTCTTTCCCCTGTCAGAGTATCTGTTCCGCCGAGTCTTGAGACCCATACCGCTACGTTAGGATTACTAGCAGCTGGCTTTATGCATATTGCATATTCTTTATTAGCCATTAGGAATATGGGTGACGTAAAGTGTACAGGTGTTACAGCTGATCCATCACTGCTCGTATTAATATCATCAGCTTCAAGAGTAATTCTTGAAAGAGGTACAATACGCGGCGTTATAAAGCCTGTTGAAGGATCTACTTCTCTAATCTCAACAAAGACAGGTCGTGTTGCATCTTTAGTAGCGAAGAATAAATCAAACTTAGTTAGATATAC
>TARA_R110000772_G_scaffold153261_1_pt1 | contig 30414 bp, 49 predicted proteins | sample TARA_R110000772 | Tara Oceans TARA_R110000772 (sample SAMEA4397948) | marine metagenome | biome: Polar Biome; feature: [SRF] surface water layer (ENVO:00010504); material: water (ENVO:00002006), including particulate matter (ENVO:01000060) such as... | depth 5 m | reverse complement strand
TATCTCCGATTACGTTTCTAAAGTTTAAAAAGGGTATCCCCCTATTTTTTCGAGTAAAAATATAGTAGTTACCACTTGCAAGATAATAAATAAAATTAAAAGCAAAAGCAAACGAACACACCACAGGGCCACAGGCGCCACGGATCGGAGGATCCTGATCGTTTTACCCTCTTGGATGTTAATCATTTTTAAAGCCTTAGGAAATGCCCTAACAAAGTCGGCCATTGTATCCTCTGACTCCTGGCATGGTGCCAGCGAGATCCTGGATCCCATTGTGATATTACCACTTTTATCAGGATAAATATATATAACAGTATCCCCGCCAGATATATCGCGGATCACACCATCAACACACGCGGGCCAATACATCACCAGCGGAGGCGATGGCCAGGAGATAGAGCCATTATAATCCTGGAGCGGAGTGAACAACCCGCGCGGGCCTGGATCAACACCATCACCACGCAAATATCTGGAGATCTGATCATCTAAAGATTTATTATAATTAACAGAGATCCATTGCTGGATCTGGGTGGCCATGACTTCAATATCCTTTTCAAATTTATTTGATTTTAAAAACATAAAATATATTTTAAATTTATTTTTTAGACTCGCGCCCGCTTTTCTGATTATGATGGTGGTGGCACAGACTTTGTAAATTTTTAGAATCCAACTCCGCGCCGCCTGATATGATCGGGACAATATGATCAGCAACATCCGCGGGGCCAACTTTACCCAGACGATTACACTCCGAACAAAGAGGGTGTTTATCTTTATAGTTACGAGACAACCGCCGCCACGCCGCTGAATTGTAAAATTTTGAATTATCCGTTTCTCGGCTCTGCTGGGGGCGCTCAGGCAACCACGACGGCACCATCTTTTTATTTGCGATTGGCATAATTTTATTTTAATAGGTTAATATTATTAAGTGAAAATAATAGTAATACTTTTAATTTGTTAATGATATCCGACGTTAGCAAACATTAAAACGATTTGCTAACAAGAGATATAAAAAATAAAAATTACTTAGGTTCCCGCTTCTTTCTAATTATCAGTTCATAATCAGCATCAGCCACAAAGTAAGCTCTATCCCTTTCAGTTGTTGTTCCGTTTATTTCTGTTTTCCTATCGTAATTTGTATCATAGCATTTTAACTCGCTAATCCACATACCGATAACTTCCTCAATAATAGTTTGGTAGTCTATAACATCACCTTTTCTTAATACTTTTAATGGTTTCATAAGTCGTAATTTTTACTATTCATATCTCAATTCGTTGTAGTGCATTATGCTATAAAAGTGTTTTGCATTTCCTACATCTATCGCCTCCTGTTTTTTTACAATAATATCTATTAGGTTTTTTGCACTTGCATAACGTACCCTTTGGCACAACAACAACGGGTATAGCAAATAATTTTACTATGTCCTGTGATAACACCTCAAACTTATCTGTAAAAATAGCATCGTTAAAGTTGTCTACTTCACTTTTATAAGCGTTCAATAATTCTAAAATTTGTTCTTTTTTTGCCATTGTTTCTAATTGTTTAGTTCTTTAAATCCGTAAAATAAAATGCCATACCCACATACGTTACAAGTAATGCTAATTATACTTGGTTTTAATCCTGTCAATCCATCCTTGAGCCTCAGTTAAATCTTCTTCATTATCTTTTTGGTTTTGCATAAATTCGTCTTTATTACAGAAAGGGCAAGGATGCATTTCGTCCATTATATACACGTTCCCTTCTTCATCACAACTATCCATATCGTGTAAATAACCATCTATACACCTTGCATCTGGGTATCTCGCACCAAAATACGGGAACTCAGGGCATTGCTCAACCGCACTACTTGTAACACTTGGTATAGTGCATTGCTCGGTTTCTGTTTTCTTATTATCTGTACTCATAATTCAAAGTTTTTGTGTTATTAATTAAGTTCGTGCTGTAAGGTCTCAACGTCACCATACCCTAAACGTTGTAAAACATAGCCTTACTTTAGTATTTCTTTTAGCCTATCTACTATCTCTTTATCTCCTTCATAAGTTAAAGTTCCATACATAGTTGGGTCAAGCCCTTTAGGTGCTTCTTTAGTCCATTTAGGTAACAAGCTATAAATAAACTCTACATCTTTACTCGGCAACGATCTTACAACACCGTATAACCGTAATGCTACTTCATCCATTAAAGTTTCCACCTTGTAATTCGGTTGGTCATTTATGCAAGTTTCCCAATCCTTATATCCCAGCTCTTTTGCGTAGGTTTCTTTTACTTCATTCAATTTCTCCATATTTCTGTTTTTAATTTGTCCGTACTACGGTTATACCTAAACGTTAGTTGCAATTTATAGTATCTGCAACTTTGTATAAATTATGTTCTAACTCATACACGTAAACTTTTTTAAACTTGTTTTCTTGTTTAATTATAAAATACAAGTCATCACCTACTGTTTTTCCTTTTTCATAAACTATACCACCACAAAAGTTTTCTATTGTCGTTCTTGTTTGCTTACATCCTATTAAAAAAACAGCAACTAACAAAGTATATAATGTATAGCTAATAAGTGTTTTAAATCGTTTCATTTTTTTATTTAAGTTATTTATTAATTAAAAGTTTTAGCGTTTTTGGCAGCTACACACCATATACAACAACGTTGTAAACAATTAAATTTTTTCAAGTCCTAGTATAGCATAACCTTCTTTCAGTCCAAAATCACCACCTTCACCACCTCTATAAACGTAGGTTATACGCCTGTGCAATATCCTACCTGTATATTGTTTTTTTTCGTTGTCATATTCTTTTAATAAAAGTTCGTGTCCAGCTAAAAAGTCTCTATCATTTTTCCTGAGTTCAAAAGGCTTATCCCCTCTAAAAACAATAGTGAAGTATTCTTTCCAAGTTTTTAATTCGTGTATCATAGTCAAAAATTTAAAAGATTTACAACACCGTATAACAAAAAAAACTAGGCAAGTCCTAAATCCTGCGCAGCCTGTTCACAGCTTGTACCATCACCATAGGTTTTATCAAAATAAAGTCCATATAAGTGATTTACTTTTTCAGAGCGTTTAGCGTCTTTAATAATGTCTTTTATTTGCTTCAATAAGTCCTTTATTAAAACATCTTCCATGCTAGGATCGGCTGCATCAATAGACCTCTTTAATGTGTTCAGTTTATTAATCATAGTTTGTTCCTTTTTACACGTTCATTAAAAGGGCATATCATCAGAGTCAACAGAATCCGCCGCGCCTGGGATATCATCCTCAGGATCTGAAAATTTAACTTTATTTGAATCAAAATATAGGGCCTTAGTTTCCAGGGCACCCTCTCGATATTTTGCGAATTTTAACTCCGTATTTGCACCAATCGCCTCCATCGCTGGGGGATAAATTGGATCCTCATTATAATAGGCCTCCCTATATAAAAATTGGACGATATCGGCATCCTGTTCGATGGCCCCGCTCTCCCTTAGATCTGATAATTTTGGACGACGATCGCCGCGGTTTTCTAATGTTCTGCTCAATTGAGATAACGCCATCACTGGGATATTTAACTCCTTCGCTAATTTTTTTAAATTCCTGGAGATACTGGCGATCTCTTGCTCCCTATTGGATCCCGCTCCCCGATCCTGGGCGAGTTGTAAATAATCTACAAATAAAGCCTGTATTTTATATTTTCGTCTCCAGATCCTGGCCCTGGCAATAATATCCCTGATATCCATCGCCGCCGTATCATCGATATAAATAGGATAGTTTTTCATACGATCCAGATCTTTATTAAGAGTGGTAAAATACTCAGGTTTTTTAAATCCATCCCTGATCAATTGAGCCAGGTGAAAATCTGTATCAATTGCCACGGTTCGGCTAGTTAGCTGGGTGACTGACATCTCCAGGGAGATCACACCAACGGGGATATTTAATTTCCCGCACTCAGTAACCGTTTTCAAAAAATACGCCGTTTTACCCATCCCAGGACGGGCGCCGACGATAATCAAATCAGACGGCTGCATCCCACCAGTAAAATCATCTATTTTTTTAAATCCAGTCGGGACTCCAGTAAGATCTCCAGGCGATTTATTGGTCAACATCTCCACGCGCTCCGCGACGGATCCCAAAGCGGCTGCATAGGTTTTCACCTTTTGGCCCGTCACAATCATCTCTGAGAGTAAATCATTAGCGCGAGCATCTTCCTCCAACACCTCCAAAATATCGAGAGAATCATCCCAGGCCATCGCCATAATTTTTTGATTTTTACTAATTAATTCACGCGCTAACCATTTTTGAACCAGGATCCTGGCGTGAAATTCACAATTTATAGAGGATCCCACTTTCGCGCTCAGTTGAGCGATATAATACTCGCCACCAACTAAATCCAGGGTTTTATCAGATTTTAATTGATTGATCACGGTGAGCAAATCAATGGCCACATTTTTATCCCATAGAGCCAAAATCGCCCTAAAAATATGCTGGTGAGAGTCTTGATAAAACATCTCAGCAACTCTTAAAATATGAGATATTTCTGACATTGTTCTGGAATCTATTAAAAGCGCCGACAAAACCGCGATTTCAACATCCAGCGCCTGAGGCGGGATTTTTCCTTTTTGTACTGAGATCATTTTATTTTCCATAGTTATGTTATTTTTTTAGGCCAATGCTGGGCGCCTCCAGGATCAGGATTATTTTTTTTCTCCTGGCGCATCCAGTTTAAATATAAAACATCCATCCGCCCAAATAATCGATTTACATTAATAGGCACTCCCTCGGCGGCTACTTTCGCGTTAAAAATATTAATAAACGCATCTTTATTATTTAAAATCCCTGGATGTTCTATAAACCATTTTTTTAATCTGTTTTTATAATTATCCTGTAAATATTTAAAAGGGCGAGGCGCTCCCTCAGGTGTATTATTAGAAAAAGATGTATTACTATAAACGGTGTTTTCACCGTGGCCCCCCTCGGTGTTTTCACCGTGGCCCCCTCGGTGTTTTCGCCGATACCCATCTCCCACCCTCAGCACTCTCCTGGTACGGTTTTTATCTCCAAATGAATAAATAATTTCTCGATCTAGATATCCCATATTTACCAACTCCGAAATAATACGCCCACAACGATCCGCGCTCAGACTAAAAAACTCACCGAAATAAGCATTTCCAGCAAAACATCCCACCTCATTATCCAGAGAATTAATCTCCACCATAAAACATCTTTTTGTAATAGTCAGAGAGTTATCGCACCATAATGACCGCGGGATCCATATCCCCTCAAATTTTCGCGTGATCATTGGCCATGCTTTTCGATGTTACCATCCAGTAAAAACCAAATGTTAAAAATCATTTTATATTTTTCAGAAATCCCAGGAGATGTAAAATCCCGTACTGAGTCGCGATTTTTAATAATTTTATCCAGTGCGCCCTCAGAAATATTATAATAGTTCCCGATCTCCTGGAGGGAACACCCTGAGGCCGCAATCGCTAAATATGCCGCGGTTTCTTTGTTTTCAATATCAAACCCTTTTAAGGATAGGGCCTCGACCTGTAAAACCGCGGCCACAATATTGGTAAATCTATTCAGATCCCGCGTGGATTTTTGTGGTGTTTTTATTATTGCCATTTTTGGGTTTTTTGAGATTGAAAATCATTTATTTTTTTTGTCTGGGGCGGTTTGTTACCAATCCGCTGGCCTGTAATCGGGTGGATATTTTCATCCCAAAATTTAGGCGGTAAACTTGGCAAAATCGCGGTTTCTCCTTTCACCTGGAGATTTAAAATTTCTTCATTACTCATATATTTATAAATTAAATTAATACTATATACTAAAAAAAACCCATCCAGATCATGGAGGGTTTTTTATTTATAATTTTTCTGGTCGGTGTTAATTAAATTCTCAAAAAATCCAGCGGATCCCTGGAGGTTTGAAATAAAAAGATCATACTCCAGACCAGCGATCGCATCCTCTAAAAGTTTTTTTGTTTTAAAATCCATAGTTTTCGTTTTAAACTGATTTTTTACATTTTGGACATTTATCCAAAAAACTCCCAGCCTGGCGATCTCCACATTTCTCAGGATCATATTTCCCACAAAATAAAATTGTTTTTACCCTACAATTTTGAGCGGAGGGCGCCGCGGCGATCATTTTTTGAAAGTCCATAATTAAGATTTTTATATTGGTTTTTTAATTTTATAAAAAACCAGGCGGAGGGAGGTGGATCTGGATGCCTATTAACTAATCGATTAACTATGAAAAAAATCGAATAAATCCCGAAACCACTGGCCGCCTGGTCAATGTTTTTTTTAAGCCTCTGCCACTCCTAACTCCAGGGCCACCCTTCTCACGGTTCTCCTGGGGATATGATACTCGCCATAAAATTGATATCGAAGCGGCTTTTTAACGCGCTCAGACATTTGCTCATGTACTTGGGACTGATTAAGATCTCCCCACAATCGCGCGGCGGAGATTTCCTCCAGGGTTATGGTGGTTTTATTTAAAACCGTGGCCCTGTATTGTTTAAAAGGTAATAATTTTATTTGCGTTCTAATTAGGTGATCTTTTGGAATAATAATGTATTTTTTTTCCTCCAGGGCGGCCATTAAATCCTCCACGGATATAACTTTTAATTTACTCATTTAGCTGGTTTTTATTAGTTTATCGGCCGCGCTGGTGACGCTCTTGGCCTTTTCAAATGTAATACAATTTCTGAGATATCATAATTTCACCCAGGCCCAAACCCTGACAAACTGACAAAAAACCACAAAAATCCAACGATTTTTTTCCTACATCGCCAGCTGACGATCTACTGCATATGCCCAGTGATATCACAATCGTAAAACTATAAATATCAACGGATTAAAGAAAAATAATAAATATTTAATGTTTTTTTAATTCCTACAAATCCAAAAAAATCCAGAGACTGACAAATTAACAGGATTAAACACCCTTTTTTTTTTAAAACTCATTATCCTGGAGCGATCAAACATATATACTCTATATATAGTGTATATGTTATATATAATACATATATTTACACCAGGGAAAGGATCAAAATCCCCGAAAAAACCCGAAAGACTTGAAAATCAGTACTTTAGATAACAAAACACTATGAAAAAATTAATTGATAATAGAGAGGGAAAAGGAACATACCACAATGGCCAATACTTGGAGGGTTTTTCGATGGGAGACAATGGGAGACAATTAAAAATCTATAATTGGGTAATTGTTGACACCATCACCAACGAATCCGAATTTTTCCCGACCAAAGCAGCCGCCATAAAATCCACTAAATAGAAAAACCATGAAAAAAGAAACCACATCCACCACAATCACACCAACAAAATCAAACCCCGTATTTATCGCCGAAAATGATTATTTCGGATATATTGATCCGTCAATGTATAAAGATGGTTTTTGTGGTAATTGTTCATTTAAAATTTTCGCGATCTACTACGCCAGCGCGATAAATAACATCCACCAATTTATCCAGCTAAATGATCATTTAATCCAAAATTTTCCAAAAAGCAAATATAATATTTACATGATTGACGGATCCCTGGACAAAAATGGAGATACTATTTATAAAAAAGTTTATACCATTTCATCCGCCAAAGCTAAAAAATACTTAAAATTTAAAAATTAAATTATGACTATATACACCTTAGAAGAACAACACCAGGGCGCCAGATCCATTTTTGGGATCGCCGACTCAGAAAAAAATTGGCTCAAATTAATGGATACTCATTTCGGTAAATTTCAGATCCTAAACCAATACCCTGGATCTCTCCCACATATTAAAAAACTTTATATTTTGAGAGTTTCGGGATCCACTATAAACGTAATTATTAAACAATTCACCTTAAACTCGTATAAATGAAAAACCAAAAAATTATTTGCACCAGAATGATGCACGCCGATCTCGGCCTGGTAAAAGTCACCAGCTGGATCCACGGATCTGATATGGATTTAGTAAATATCATAGTCCTCCAGCGGGGCCACGGATGGGACGAAAAACTCCAGAGATATAAATGGCGCACAATAACCAAAGCCAACGAGTTTAAAAATAACTTACCACTGGAGGCCCAGGAAATAGGATCCACCATCACCAGATCGATCACCCTCCGCGACCAATACGGCCACCATGATATCGTCCACATCGACACATTAAAACCACTCACCGATCAAATAATATTAACAGAATAATAAACCAAAAAAATCCATGAAAAAATTAATTGACGTACCTCAGAAATATATTAAGGATCTTAACATTTTGGCCGCGGAGGATGATAAAAAAACAAAGCCTTTTATTGAAATGTTACTAATTGACCACATAAAAACCAAGCGGCCAGATGGCCATTGGAGATCTTTTTAAAAACAAAAACCCTTCACCCCAAAGAAAAAAAACCGCCGTTATGGTGGTTTTTTTTTGATTTATCCCCAAATACGCAAAATCTCCACAAAGGCCATTTTTAAGCCTCCTAATGGACGCGCGGCCTTTTCGGCTCCCCTAGCATCAAAACCGCGAGAAAGTGAAAAACCCCCACAAGGCGCGGCCTCTGGAGGTGTATTTTTTAAACAGACAAAACCCTCAAAATCTGAAAACCGCGTAATTTATCACCACGCCAAAGATCGGGCCGCTCTCTCCAGTGGAATTAAATCCCCACCCCACAGCTGGGCCGATGGTTATCCTTTTTGAACGGGCGGCGGCGATCGCGATTTTATTTAACTGATCCGCGATCTCCGCTTTTTCGATCCGCTCCAGATCGATCGCCTCCAGGATCTGGATCTCACTCTCAAATCCTGGAATTACTTTATTTTGCAAACGATCCAAAGCCAGGCGCAAAGAAATTACGGTGCTATCCAATTTTTGTATCTGGATCACCCTGGAGGAATCCAGGGCCACGGCCGCCGCCTTAAATTCAGTATAAAGATATAATTCATTTAACTCCTGATATTTTATCTGGCGCGACTCCGAAAAAAATTTCGGATCATTTGTATTTCGCGTGATCTGCGAGTGAATCGAGGATCCGCCGACTAGCGCGGAGAGTATCAAGGCTATTAATATAATCCTGGGCGATCTTTGCCCGCTGGCGTTCCTGGGTAAATTCATAATAATAATTTTTAGAGTTTTCTATATCGATATAAACAGTATCGCGGTCTGAGGATCTGGAGATCTGGATCTCTGAAATACTATCCTTTAAATCCGCGATTATAACATCTTTTAAATGGTCGCGAGTCTTTAGATACTCGCGAACACCATTAACGCCCTTAGGAACGCCCCAGGAGATCACCAGAGCCAACACAACCGCCGCGGCGATGTACAAAACCAGGCGCCTGGATTTTTTATTTGGTTTATTGGTCATATTTATAAAGATTATACGCTGCGGCCATTTTACCGTCGTAATTATTCGCGGCATATCCGCGGCCATTATAACCAAAAGCAAAACCCGCCCAATCTTTGGCCCTGAGTTCATCATCCAGGCGGCGATGTTTAACAAAATTCACAAAGGCCAATAAATGGCCCGCCTCGCTTTTATACATCGCATTAACAAAATCCTGGAGAGATTTAAACCCTGATATTTTCCAATTAAAACCCATAACCTGGAATTTACCCCAGGAGGCCGATTGGAGGGCCGCGTCGCGATCCAGGGCCGTGGCTTTTTGTAGGCGCGCGTGCTGATCTTCTTTATAATATTTTCGCACCCATTTTTTATGGGAAATATTAGCCCATTCTGGATGCTCCTGGGGACACGTATATCCGCCTCCCGTTAATTTATGAAACCAATGGCCCTCAAATAATATTTTCGGCGTTTCGCCATCTTTCATAAACCCAGAGCGGCCGCCGCTCTCTACTTTTGCCACTGCCTTAATGGCGGCCACCTCACACCCTAACAATTCGGCGGCGTGCTGATAATCGGCCTCAGTTAATTTTTTCATAACAATATTTTTTTAAATTAGATCCAAATCAAAATAACTATCCACACAAAAATCGCCTGGATTACGCGAAAACCGTAAAAATCAGTCAATCGTTTTTTTTTATCAATCTCTGGATTTTTTGATATTTTATAATCGAGATCCTGTCGCATTGTTTTTATCTCTAAATCGTTTTTTTGCTTTTTATGTGGTAATTCTATAAAAAAATAATCGTACAAATTTTTCAAAAACCAAATAAATCCAGCGATGGCCGTGGCCGTTTTCGCGACATTTTCCCAGCCTGACATCATCGCCGCCCCATCAAATCCCGCGGCGGTGATCTCCGCGGTTATATCCATCACCGACATCACCCAAACCGCAATAAACCCGCCTTTAACATATAACAACACCCTCCCAAAAAAACCACTCATTTTTTTATTTTTTTTAAATAATATTCATAAAGCAAAACAATCACAACCCCCGCCACAACTTTAAAAACTGCCAGGATCTGGCCAGCAAATAAAATAATATGTAAAAGATCCAGGGCCGTAACAATTAAAACCAGCCGCGTAATCCATTTTCTGATCCCCCTGGGCCAATGTAAACAAATCGCCAGGATTAACGCATCGATCGCGGTGACATAGTAATAAAAAAAGTGACCGATTTTCGTGGGGCGGTCGTAAAATATAGACAAATTCCAACAAATTTCTGGACATAGATCACAATTACACCCCTCAGGGATCACGTAAAAAAGGGCGGGAATCTGGGCCAGGACAAACATCGCCAAGAGGCCGCCATTTTTTAAACCATTTTTTAAATTAATCATCCCCTGGAGGGAGTGATCCGCCCACGGTTCTGGAGGATGAAAACCCCAGGCGCCTCTCCAGATATTTTATAAAAAAACTATGTAGGCCCAACGGCGTGAAATAAGAGGCAATAAAAACCCCAGGCTCCACAGACTCATAAAAGGCGTAAAAACCGCCCAGGATGGCCGTGACCATAAAAATTCGGAGGGATAACGGGATCCCTTTACCTATTGGAGTGAGTCGCACCCCATAACCCACGGCGATCACCATTATAAAAATTATCCAGTTAAAATTTTCATTTAAAGATCCCCAGATATCTGTTAAAGCTAATTGTAATAAATCCATAATAATATTTTTAAAGATTAATTAAATGGCATCATACGCCGTTTTTTCTTCGTGGGAAATCGCGGCCAGAAATTCCATCGCCGCGAATATATGATCCTCAACATAAACATACCATTGATTATCGTTAGCGCTGATAATGTCCTCTTTTGTTACATTTGTGGCGCCTAAAATTACCACCCAGATCCGAGTTAAACTGTTAAAAGTTTGTACATCCTCCCGAAGTAAAGGAGTATTTAAATTTTCTAATTTCTGGCGGTATCTAATCGCGAGAGGATCCTGTCCTGGATCCTTTGCCAATGGCATAAATGCGAGGGCCGCGATAATAGCGCCCTGGAGGATTAAATCCTGGATATTTGTCTCATCTGGAGAAAAATCGCCTCTATTTCCGATAATTTTTAACTGTTGTCGTGTTGATAAACTCATTTTTTTATTTTTTATTAATCTGTTAATTTTATTAAATATCGCACCCAGAAATTATAAACGTATTTATATAGCCGCTTTTATTACACAGGCATTTGTCGCATCATAACCACCACCCGCCACGCTCCAGGAATGGGCCTTTGCCCCGATCCCTGGAGCCAATTCGTGACAAACTGACGCGCCAAAATTACTCCCAGCCTGAGACCATAATTCAATTTGCCCAGCCGCCGTCGGCACGGGCGGTTGGGGCGTTCCTTTCCATCTCCCCGACATTGAGATAATACCATCCGCCGCCGCCGTCGGCGTGACAACCACAGAGGGATTATCACCACTAACAGCCTGATAATCATACAATGGAGTGACTTGATCTACACCACTATAAGCGCACGCCAAGTGAAAATTTTTAGTTCTGCCGCTTGTGTAAGTTAAAGTAATTACTTTATTTGATGATTTCGTGATCCCCACCGCCGACCAAATCGATAAATATGTCCTACTATAAATAATTGAATTTAATTTCACATAGGTATCGCCATCCGAGTCGGTCACGCTTGTGACATCACCATTTAAATAAATCATTGAGGCGATCACTACCGTATCGGCATTTGTACAATCCAAAGTACCTAAAACCGCTGGGTTTATTGTCGTGCCAAAATAATAACTCCGTTGATCTTGCAAAGTAATTAAACCGCCCGCGCCTGATTTCCTAATAAATGGATCTAATATCATGTTAATTTCGTTTTAAATATATCCATCCCGATAACCAGATCCCTGGAATCGTTGTACCTACTGCTTTAATATCTCCAGTGATCCATTGGCCTTTTAAAAATCCAGGAGTGGCGATCAAATATGTTTCATCGGTTCCACCCTCCAGAGTGGCCGCCCCCCATGAGGCCGCCGCGGTTGTTTCAGTCGTGGCGATACTATTTGCGGCCGTCCCTCCAGTGATCGCGGTGATCACCAGATCATCGGCCGTATTTACACCAGTAACATCTCCCTGGGCGGTCATACTTTGCGCGTAACCACCCGCCACACCTCCAGAGAGAACCGCACCCGCCCAGGAGGCCGTCGCGCTTGTTTCAGTCGTGGCGATTAAATTACCAGCCGCCCCAGCGACCAGGGCATCGATCACCAAATTATCGCCATCATTAGATCCTTTAACATCCCCCTGGGCGGTCATTGCGGCCGCGTAATCAGTGCCAGGAGTCCCCAGGAGAGTGGTGGCCGCGGCCAAATTATCCACAGTATCGCCCTGGGTGGCGCCTATTAAGACATTCCCATCCACATTGGTGAGAGTCGTCTGGAGGGTGTAAACTTTAGAGCCTATTGTCACAGTATCCCCATCGGATAAATTTCCCGATAAAGTCATTAAACCAGCGGCAAAAGCCGCGGCCAAACTAATCGCGGCCACTAAATTATCCACAGTATCGCCCTGAGTGGCGCCTATTAATACATTCCCATCCACATTGGTGAGAGTATCCTGGAGGGTGTAAACTTTGGAGCCTATTGTCACAGTATCCGCCGCCACACCTCCCGCGAGAGTAGCACCGCCCCAGGAGGCCGTCGCGCTTGTTTCGGTGGTGGTAATAGCATCGCCCGCGGTTCCTTTTACCAGGGCGGTGATCACCAGATCATCGGCCGTATTTACACCAGTAACATCTCCCTGGGCGGTCATTCCCAGGGCGTAATCGGTGCCAGCGACTCCAGAGAGATCCAGGGCCGCCGCTAGATTATCAATTGTATCGCCCTGGGTGGCACCTATTAAGACATTCCCATCCACATTGGTGAGAGTCGTCTGGAGGGTGTAAGTTTTACCACCGATCTCCACAGTTTCGCCGTCTAAAAGATTACCAGTCGCCGCGAGGGTGCCAGTGGCCGCCACTCCAGCGCTGAGATTTGATGTCAGAGTCAAAACCCCCGCCGCTGAGATATCCGCCGTTTGGCTGCTCTCAGTTTCGCCGTCTAAAATCCTGACATATCGAGACAAGGCGCTCACCCCATCCACCAAAATATCCACAGTAAGATCCGCGCCCGTTGGCCCAGTATTGGCACCAAATAAAAACCCCTCCAGGGCGCCATCATACGGAGCGGGAAACGCGAAAACTTTTGCGGCCATCGCAAGATTTGAGGTATCATCTGAACACGTCACCCCCTGGGAATCGATCACCGATAAATTAATCCCTGAGGGATCAGACTGAGAGATCACAAAACCCTCGCCAAAAGTGATTTTTATTCCTGAGGAAAATAAATTCCCCAATGAATCCAAAGAAGCCAAGAGGCCCGCCACCGCTGGCGGCTCACCTTGCTCCGAGAGATCTATAAAATCCGCGGCGGTGGCCTGGCCGATCCCGCCAGTACCCATATTGATCCCGCCCCAGGATCCCGCCGATCCTGTAAACAAATAAACTTTTTTATTAATGGATAAAGTGGCGGCGGCCAACTGATCGCCAGTCGTTACCCAGGCATTATATAAACCGCCACCAGCTGGATTATTTGGATCTCCTAAATTAAAAACATCCTCTACCGCGAGGGTGGCCAGATCCCCCAGATCGATAAAATCATCAGGGTTATCCGTTTGGTTTAATGTATATTGAGCCTCCAGCAAAATGTCCGCTGGCAAAACCGCGCCACCTGGAGATCCAAGGCCCACCGAAAGATTACCGTTATTAATTTTTACGTCGGTGATCGTCACCTCAGGATCAGGATCAGGGATCAATAAAAGCGGAGCGCCCCACGCCCGAAATCGAAACTCCTGGCCCGCTAAACAATAAAACGGCCCCTGAGCGTTTATCGCCGTGGCCATATAATTAAAAAAAGCGGACGTCGTATCGATCCCGATTAAATTTATAGAGTTTATTGTACTAACTAGACTCCCCATATTTTTAAGGGAATCCGCGCGGATCTCTTTCATCGCTCCACCAGGGCCAGATCCTGGAGCGCCAGCGGTGGCGCTTTTATCCCTGACTGGGATCATATCACTCCCGACCAGATCCGCCTCCAGGAGTTCGTTATATTCTGAATTTTTTAAATCACCCATTATTTTCTAATTTTTGGAAATCGTTATTTTCTAATAATTTTTTTGAACCATCCTCCAGGAGTTTATAATTAATTAAAATCGGGGGCGTCGGCTCCTCCACCACCCCCAAAAAAATCCTGTTTATCAGTTTACCGTTGGCCATATTTATAATATATAATCAGTTACTTTTTTATCTTTATACTCCAGGGCCGTCACCGTTGTATCGTTCTCTGTGAAAACAATCTCCAGGCGCGCGGGGATCCAAATTTTATCCTGGCCGTTAAAATAGAAATAATTTATATCACCTGGGAAAATAATCCCTTTGGTGGTTCCTTCAAAAATTGCCAGCGGCTCCGCGTAAATGTCATGTATGGTTTCAGCTAAAATATACGCCAGGCGGTTATTACTGGCGGGATTTGTTTTTTTACTCCACACCTCCCTCAGATCATGGAGGGCGGGCGTCTGAGGATCGCCAGGCGTGGGCGTATAATAATATAAACGATCCCCCACCTGGAGATCGAAACCGTCATACATAGAAATTTTAATATGATCCACCCCCGTATCGATCCCTAGATCTCGAATATCGTGTAAATACTCATAATAATCAGAATCCTGGCGCCTCACATAAAGCCTCGTAATATTAGCGATCAGAGCGGTGTGATTTGAATGATTTAAAACGATCACAGTACCAAATTGACGCCCCGCATAAACATAGTTAAATTCGATTTGAAAAGGAATTAAAACCACATCCGCGGCATTATATAAAGGCTGGTATATTATTCCATTTGTAACCAGATCGGCCACACTATCCCCAAAACCCAAATCAATTTTTTCTGTATTACTACGTTTCAGATCCCGCGTCCTGGTGAAAATTTGAGTTTCAAGGCCAGAATATAAAACCTCCAGGGAATCGATTGAAATCCCAGCGGCCAACATTCCCGCGTTTATATGGTGGATCCGTATCTGCAAAAATCCAGAGGATGGGAGCCTAAAATTTTCCACCTCCAGGGATCCCGTTATGGAATAGACCAGCCCATCATTACCCTCGTTTTTAAATTTTAAAAAATAAGAGGCGCGGCCAGGGAACGCCTGGCGGTTTGAAAATATCGAAACGCCATCCAGTAAAACATCGTATACAAATGAATCGTTATCCATATCAGGATCACCGAAAAAACTGGCCACCAAACCAAGCAAAACCATTTTAAAAGTGATTTTTTCACCAGAACCGCCTTTAACATAAACGGGCCGCGCTAGTTCAATATAATTATTTAAAACCTGGGTATAAGTCGGAGGCGAATAAATCCGAAAAGCGGTAACGGTGGAGGCGATTTCAATATCCTCCCCCTCATACGGAGGCGCCGCGACTCCGCCTTTATAACTTAAAACTGGCTCCAATCCAACACCCACCCAGAAATCCGTCGGAGGATCATTATCAGGATCATCCTGGAGCGCGGTGGTTTTCGTCCATTTCTGGATCGCTATATTTTCGGGGAGTAAATTCGTGACCGCCTCCGTGGCGATCTCAACACTCACTTTTTTAAAGGGTGGGGCGATCGTTACCTGGGGACTAGCTAACCACTCGAAACGAGACTTTACTAAGCTACCAGGCGCCACAGATATATCCTCAAGATAAACGCCCTCAAAAGTATATTTCTGATATGTGATATATTCGCTCCCTTTTCCAGAATATCCAATAACATACCACCGACCAGATTGCTGATATAGAGTCGCGCCGATACCATTTAAAACATCGGTTAAAACATCATAAGCGGATTTTTTTGACTCTCCCTCCACCCAGCTGGATCCGTGGGGATATAATAAATCCAGGCGACTCCCAGCGCCTCCGTTTTCAATCCCTGGAGAGATCCAGATCTCAAACTCCAGAGGGATCAATGATAAACAATCAGCGATAATTTTGGAGATGCTATTTCTGGCCCGATAAAATGTATCGGGGAGATCCAAACCTTTTAAAACTCCCAGGCCATCGGTGGCCTTAAATTTCGGATAAAACGTCCCGACTGTATACGGCTCAGAGTATTCATCAGGCAATAAAAACCCCGCCCAAAGTAGGGCGCCATCCTGATCAGTGATCTCTATTTTAAAACGAAATTCCTCTCCAGAAAAAAGATTTTTATAAAATAGATCTGTTTCGGCTTCATCATCACCCACCTCCAGGGAAAACCCCAGGGCGCTGGTGAGTAAAGGAGAATATTTATTTTCATTAATCCCCTCATAAACCAACGAACAAGATCGGCGCTCGGCGTAATCGATGATAATTGTATCATCACCCACCGCGGCGAGAGATTGATCATATACGGATATAGTAACACAGTAAATCATACTCTACGCGATTTTTTTTCAATTACTCTACTGATCATCAGCTCCAGATCCTGGCCTCTTAAAATCCCATCCAGGGTAATATTTACAGACTGGCCACCGCCATCGGGGGACATATAATCTTTTAATTTTGACAAGGGAGAAACCACCTCAGGATCAAAGGCCGCGTTTCTATTATCTCCGATCGTCGCCAATGTTTCACCAAAAGCGACACCACCCTGGGCCAGTCTCACCTCCCCAGGCGATGATTTAACGGCTCCTTTTATCAATGATCCAAAAGCCACCAAAGCCACCCCAGCGGCCAAAGCCACCGCGGGGTTTAAACTAGCAAAAGCCAAGTTTATCGCTAATAATCCTACGGCCGTCTGGATTGCTACTTTACCCAGGCGGATCATTAGATCCCCCAAAACGGTCAGCATTAAATTAGCCACATCAGCGGCGCCCGCCGTTCCCAAAGCGAGGCCAGCAATTACCTCCCCCATCCCGACAATAATCTGAGCGGCCGCGTCTTTAATTGCTGGGCCAATTTCCTCAGACATCACTCTGGCGATCTCGCGGGATTTTATTTTAACTTTATCCAGAGTAACCAGAAAACCCTCCAATTTTCCACCATCAACACCCTCAGAAAAATCCACGGCCATCGCTGGGATCTCCAGGTGTCTCTCGCCGCGCGCCGCCGCCGCTTTTTTCATCGCCTCCGTCTGAGCCTCCAGGGCGGTGGTGGTGGTTTTTATAGAGCCTACAAAAGTATCATTGTTTTTTATGATCTCCAGAATGATGGCCGCCTCGTCATTTAATAACTTTAATTTATTAGCCTGTATTTTTCCAAAAAAAGCATTTGAGAGTGAGAGTTGATCCTGGAGCGATATCCCTTTTTTAATAGCGATCGCCTCCTGGCGTTTTAAATAAGCCTCATCCGTTGCCGCTTTTGTCCTGGCCTTAGAGTTTTTGATCTCCGCCTCGATAATCTTGGCCTGGATCTTTTGGAGTGCATCCTGCGCCGCCTTTACTTTTGCCGTTTTTAAAAGGGCATCATTATATTTTTCAATGGCCTCCCTCGCGGCGTCGGTTTTAATTGTTTCCAGGGTGAGATCCCCCAGGTATTTCGGGGATAATTTATTCAGATCTTTAATCGCCTTAACTCGCTGCTCCTTGCTCACCAATTCATCCCTGGCGATCGCCAGGAGAGTCACCAGCTGGGCGCGTTCCGCCGCGATTGATTGCTGGGCCTTTTCTGATATTTTTTGGAGAGTCGTCTGGGCCTTTACAGCCTTTTCACTAGATCCCGTTAAAGCGATCAGCGCCACCACTAACAACCCCACCGCCGTGGCGATGGCTCCGAAAGGATTGGCCGCGATTATTAAACTCAGTGAGATCATCGCCGCGCGCAAAGCTACAAAGGCCGACACTAGGCCAGGGATCACCGTGGTACCTAAAAACCCGACCGTAAATAAAAGCGGGCCTAAAACCGCCAGGAGGCCGCCCACTTTTACAATATTTCGTTTTGTGCCATCCTCCAGGGATTTAAAACTCTCTACCACCGATTTAACCTTAGTTATCAGCGGCGTCATACCTTCGGATATAATTTTCCCAAAGTCCTCCAGGAGATCCCCCAGGGCGTTTCCTAATTGTTTAAACGGCCCCAATCCAGCCGCGGCGGCCGCGGCCGCTGAGCCTCCATATTGTTTTTCGAGTTCATCCAGGATAATCGTCTGAGCCTCCGCGAGTCGATTTGTAGACTGGAGCGATTTTATTAGCTTCATTTGATCATCTGAAAACTGGATACCAGATCGGGCCAGGGCCGAAAGGTTTTTCGTCGGATCGTTTAACGCTTTTCCTAATTGGATAGTAGCGGATTTCAGATCCCCACCCAATCGAGTGGCGAGATCCAGGGCGGCCAATTGAGTCCGATCAAAAGCGCGGCCCGCGATATTTGTAAAGGTTAATAATTGAGCGGTGACATCTTTTAAAATTTCCTCATCTCCAAAAAGGGAATTTCCTTGGAGCGCCGAGGCCATATCTTGTAATTCTTTCGAGGTTTTCCCAGCGGCGCCCTCCGTCGATTTCAGTCCCGCCTCCACCTGGGCGATGGCCTTGGCTTGTTTGTCAAAGGCGATAACTGATTTAACACCCAGGGCCACGATCGGAGCGGTGAGTCCTATACTCAAACCAGCGCCCACGCTTTTAAATTTTTTCCCCAGTTTAGTCATTCGCCGCGAGGCGTTTTGCATCTGACTAGAAAACTGTTTTAAATCTGCATTAAATCTTATATTTATTTTGGAGAGACTGGCCATATTTATTTTTTTGCATCAATTTTTTTAAAAAATTCCTGCGGGGAGATCGTATCATCCGCTGGCGTCTTTTTTTCAGATCCGAAAAAATGATCTGAAAAATCAGGAAAAGATTTTTTATTTATTCCTTTTTTTTCTGGTATCGTATTATATACCCACCAGGATAATATTTTTGTTTGAATTAACGATTTTTCAAAATCCGACTCCCGCGTTTTATATACACCCTTTTGAATGTTTATAAATTGACGCGGTGTCAGACTATAAAAATAATCCAAGGAAAGGCCCATTTCTCCGCAAGCGATCACCTCCAGATCATCCCAGGAGAGTGGCGTTAATTCTTTACTGGCCCTCCCTTTTTCTTTTTTATTAGATCATCCTCTTTTTTAGTTGAAAAAGCGGCCATATATCCCTCAATTATTTCCAGAGTGACATCGGGATCCGCCAGAATAGAGTCGCCAATATCATCGGGAGTAATCATCAATTTATCTCCTGGTTTCACCAGGGCCAAAATCGCCGAAAAAATCAACTCGTTTAATACCACCATTTGATCAAAAGTAAATTGATCCGCCGCGGTTTCATTTTCAGCGAAACCCTCAAATGCACTACTTAATTTATCCCCGACCGCTTCGGGGCCAGGGAGGCGCCAAATTATTGACAATTGCCTGAGGGCCGCGAATCCAAACTTTAGCGGATAATTTTTTCCTTTTACTGAGATCGATAAATTTTTCATTTTTTTATTTTTTTAAAAGGGTGTTAATTTATACGACGGTACCCTCCGCCAGTACTCCAGTCCCCTGGACACTCCAGGAGGCCGTTGGATCCTCATTCGCCTCGGCGCTCACGGTGAGATTTGTAATCAATCCCTGACCAAAATAATATTTATCCGCGGATACTCCAGTCGAAAACTCGAAAGCAATTTCAGCGGCGGCGTCCCATTTAGCGAATAAAGCTGAAAATGTATGTTCAGTACCTGGAGTAACTTCTAACTGTAAACCATTTCCAGAAGCTGACCAGGATTTTTTTCCAGCACGAAACTCCGTCCCGTTGGTATCTTTTGTTTCACGTTCTTTTGTTTCGAGATCCATCTGTAACTCACACGCTATTTCGTGATAAATTTCCTCAGTATCCAATTTAATGCGGGCGATCCCGCTTATCGTTGTAGGCATAATTTTAATTTTTAAAAGTTAATATTAATTTTAATTCACATTTTTGCATTGAATCTTGATACTCTATCTCCGCGCTCCCCAGTTTAAATTTTCGATCCGCGGATAAAACCCCCTCGATTATATCGGCCATCCTCACCGCCTCCAGGCCATCGGTTAGATATCCATAAATACCCACGCGATAATCGCTCAAACCGTTTTTTGTTAGAACCGACTCCCGCGAAACATTGAATACTATAAAATCCCCCGCCGTATCCTGGGGCGCTAAAACTGGGAAAATTTTGGCCGTTGGCACCAGATCAGTGATCGCGGTGGCTCCAGACAAAACTCCGAAAATATATATAAATACGGTTTCCATTAATTTGATAATTTATTTATTTGACGTTGGAGGGCCAACGCGATTTTTTTCTCGGCCACCTTTGTGACCAGGGCGCCAGTGGCGGCCAGTGCGCGATCCATAAATGGATTTGCTGCCTGGTTTTTTGTGCCTCCGTGAACCATAGCGCCATAATACCCGTCTTTTTTACGGCCTTTACTTCTTGGCCCGACATAGATCACCGCGTTAACTCTCGCGGATCCCCGCCGCCCTGTAATGTTACCAATGGAGGCGCGGAGATTTCCAGGCGAATACTCCCCCAATACAGCACCATCACGGCGCGAGTATCTTTTATGATTGCGATCACCTACTGGAGCGGCCGATCTCGCGGCGGCCACTGTGGGCCGCGCGGCGATCCTCAAAATTTTAAGCATCTCCCTTTTTTTTAATTTATCAGGGAGAGTTTTAATTTTTTTCTCCAGGATTTTAAATCCTTTTATTTTAACTATTGATTTACTCACGGATCAACGCTTTTATTTTTAATTGCTCTCCACGGCCCACCTCTGAAACGTGAAAAATATTATACTCTTTGCCCGCATCTTTCACCGTCATACGCTCACCAAATTCCAAAATAGTACTATTAAATACAGTATTATAAACCCGCTGATTAATATGGAGTATTTTTCCATCCTCACCCTCGGCGCCACTGGCATCCACTCGCGCGGCCCAAAAAAATCCGATACTATTTTCGGCGGTTTCCTGGTTTTCTCCAATCGCGTTTTTAACTGCGGAGTATTGCACTATCTCGATACGGCGATTACGTTGGCCTATATATGATCCTTTTACTCCCATTAAACAAAATATTTAAAAGGGCGTAATAAATTTCTGGAGGATCGATTTAGTTTTATTTCTTTTTCGCTGCGAAACTCATAAAAATCCCCGATCAATAAAAGCGCCGCGGATTTTATCGCGGAGGGTACATCGGCCGCCGCCCATCCTACTGACGCGGTAATCTTCACCGCATCATCGATCTCAGCCTCCAGTAAGATGGAGCGGGCGGCCTCTTTAAATACCACTCTAAAATCAGTATCGTCATAAGGATATAACTTATATAAACCATCCAGGCCGCCATCCATTTGATCCGCTCCCCAGGAGGCCAGCGCGCTTGTTTCGGTCGTGGCTATACTATTACTAGGGATCCCTGGAGTGATCGCGGTGATCACCAGATCATCGGCCGTATTCACACCAGTAACATACCCCTGGGCGGTCATTGTCAGGGCGTAATCAGTGCCAGCGACTCCAGAGAGATCCAAGGCCGCCACCAAATTATCCACAGTATCGCCCAGATCGGCGCCTATTAAGACATTCCCATCCACATCGGTGAGAGTCGTCTGGAGGGTGTAAATTTTGGATCCTATTGTCACGGTATCCCCATCGGAGAGGTTTCCATCCAGCGAGAGCGAGGCCGTGGCCGCGGTTCCATTTGATAGAGTTTTATATCGAGTGGATCCACTCTCCAGATATTTGATCCCAGTGATCCCCTCAATGGGGCCAGTGGGAAACTGGAGCCGATCAGGAAAACAAGGCAAAGCAAAAACAACCGCGGGCCGTTGTAAAATAGCGCCACCCAGATAACCCTCAATTTGAGAGATCGCGCCATCAATAAATCCCTGGATCTCCAGATCTTCATTGGTTTGCTCAATTCTTAAATGATCCTTCGCCTCCGCCAAAGTGATAAACACCTCGCCACCTGAGTATTTTGGTAATCTGAATGAGATATCCATTATTCGATAATTATTGCACAATTCGCCTCGACCGCTTCAATCGCTTGGCTTTTTGTCACGTTAACCTCTTGCCCTTTATTCCAGGCCCATCCTAGCCACGCCACCGCGCCAGTGATCAAAATTTTAGTATCCTTTGGCTCACTGTTTAAAGCCTGGGATTTTAAATCAATGGCTTTTTGATTTTTGGATTTTTCTTTTGCCAGAGCCACCTCTATAATTTTACCCTGGGCCTTTATATCTTTAGCCGTTTGAGATTTTAATCTCAGGGTGTAAATCTCCAGTTTTTTGGCGGCCGCTGCTTCAATCTCTTTTTTCGCCAGGGCCTTTAATTTTTTGGATCGGCCCGCGATGGCCTTGCCAGCGATGGCCTTGTCGGCGATGGCCTTGTCGGCGATAGCCTTGTCGGCGATGGCCTTGTCGGCGATGGCCTTGTCGGCGATGGCCTTGTCAGCGATGGCCTTTTTTTGGGCGGCCGTTCCTTTATTTTTTAAAGGATCCGTCGCGTTTTCATCAGTTTGATTTTCCATTTGTAAATATTTATTTTGATTATAAAAAAAACCGCGCCGCCCTGAGGCGGGCGCGGCTTCACCAGTATAAAAACAACCTAATTACTATTTTTAAACTCCTACCTCATTGAAAAATTTGTTTGCAGCAAACGCGCCAGGCTGGGCGATTTGTACATCAGCATTACCATTCAACACCAGTTGAACGCTATCGTTTAAACTCGCTGAAAATGGATCACTCAAAACAGACATAGATCCCCATGTCCCCACATACATCTCCGACCAATTTCCAAAAATTAACACCTCGTTACCAGATAACTGAGGTACATGAGTGGAGTAAAGATCTTTAAAGCCTTGCAACATCGCGGCATCGTTTTTCAAAAATAACCCTGATCCAGTTGAATACTCGGTGATCTCTAAAAGATAACGCATCGCGGGAGATCCTAAAAAAGCGAGAGAGTCGCCTGTACTATTGGCTTCATTCACTAATTTAACCAACTCCATAACTAGGGCCTTCGTTGGGACATCTGCATCCACTGACGCGCCCACTCCGATCCCTGTCTTATTCAAAACACCCTCAGGCTGGGCCGATCCTGATCCATTAATCGCCGCGGCGTTTATTAGATTTTCAAAACCCTGGGCCAATTTCTGACGGACTCTCGCCTCCACTCCAGTGGAATCCTGAGCCAGTAATCTATTGGATAATTGAACCGCACCACCCAGGCGCGTAGGGTTTAACGTTGGGCCTGCGATGGCTCCTTTTTGTGGAGTGATCGCGCCCGTTTCTGTTAACCATGAAAAGGTATAATCGTTTATCACAGGCAGCGGGATATTTCCACCCGAAAGACCTGGCCAATATGTTACCCCTAATTCATCCAGGATACCATTGGGAGAAAATCCCATCTGGGCGCGCGGAGCCTGATCCGAAACCAAAGCGCCACCATATCCAGCGGAGTCCTCCGTCACGGTTTGAGCGGTGGCTCTCATATAATCGTAGGGAATTTGCAATTTTGCATTGTCTGGAGTCGTTACCCCAGCGCGGGCGTTTTGCTGGAGGCCGATATCATTCATCTCCTTTTCTAATCCCTCCAAGGCCATCCCACTCATCGATCGTTTGATCGCCGTATGTAGGGAAACACGTTTTCCAATTTTCTTAATTTCTATTTCTTCGCCGTCAATATTTGGAATCCCTGAGGATCCCGCATTTATCGCGGTTCTCGCTTGCGCTGCTTCGACTGCGATCTCGCGATCGATCTGAGTACCCAGCGCGCGGATCTCCTTTTCTAAACTATCGAAATTAGTTTCCTCAGCTTCCGAAAAATCTCTTTTTTCAGTGGCGCGGGCCTGGATTAAATCCTCTACGGTTTTAATTTTTGCCGCCCTTTTTTGTTTTAAATCATCTGATTTTTTCATTTTATTGGGTTTTCATTATTAATAATCGGGCGCGGGCATCGTACCCGTCCATTTTTTTATTATCGTTATTTTCTGGGATCTGGATATCGCGGGATCTTTTTGCCACACTGGTATCCAGGTACGCGGGATAAGTTACTGGCGAAACATCGGAAAGGCGCGAAAATTTTATGATCTGGCGGTGATCCTTGCCACCTTCCTCCTGGGCGTGGATCCATTTATCCTCTTTTATTCCAAACGAAAAACTGGATTGGGTAATATTTCCATTTTCCAAATTAACCGCGAGATCGCGGCCCACCGTGGTATCGGGGATTTCAAAACTATAAACCAATCCTTTCGCATCCACCGAAAGGGAGAGAGTCCCCTGGCCACCCACTGATCGCGCCAGGATCAAATTGGGATCATGGTTAAAAAGTGCGCGAGTATCGCCATCCAGGACATCATCAAACGCGCCCGCCATTATTTCCTCAGTAAACCATCCAAGATCCGCGGGGGAATTATAGAGAGCCGCGTGGCCCTCCGCTCTCGCGGGAGTTGATTGATCATCCTCTGATCCATCCTCCGCCCTCGTTTCTGGAATAAAATTAACCCCAGATAATAGATATCGGCGCTCGATCGTTTCCTCTGTTTTATGCGATATTTTAGTCATTTTCTATTTTATTTTTGATTTGTTCCTCAGTTTGCAAATTAACAGGTGTTAAATATTCATCCAAATCAGGCCCGCCACTATTAAGATCCTCCCAGGCCCGCACTTCATTACGATTAACAACACCCGAAAAAATCAGCTTACTGTAATAATTCGCCTTTGTGGTCATATCGCCACGCAATAAAACCGAGTCACTAAAATGAGTGTATAAATCTGCGGCCTTTTCCTGGGCCGTAAATAATTTCCTGTTATATTCCTGAGTCCATTTTTTTATCCAGGGAGTGATCGTATCATTCACGTGATCCGTTGCATCCTGGTAAGCTGAGGCATAATTATTAATCGAATAATCTTTTAATTTTCGCGGGGATATATTTAAAAATCTGGCGATCTCGATCACAGAAAATTTATTCTGTTCAATCAGTTCCGCCTCCGCCATATTGAGAGAGATTGATTTATACTCCATCCCTTCATCCAGCATCACCGTTCTCACTGGAGTATCACCCATTAATTTATTATTAATTGAGTCCTCCATTATTTTTTTCTGTGGAGCCTTCACCTCCTTTTCGGTGGTCACATATCCAAACCCCACGCCTCTATTTTCAAAAGTGGACGATGTAAACGCCTGGGCGCTTTTTGCGATCCCAAGAGTTTCGGCGGCGTATTGTATCACACTTTTGCCGATATACCCATTATCGGTAAAACCCATAATATGGATAACATCAGCCTGGGGAAAAACACCGAGATCAGTATAATAAAATAACTGATTTTCAATGCGGCGGATATCTCTTAATTTATCAGGGTGCAAAAATTCGAGGGCCAAAGTTTTCCCAGTATTGGGATCTGATATCCTTAGGGCGATTCCATTACCGCGGTGAATGGCGGCCAATGTCATTATAAAATGAAATGTAAATGAATCAATAATATTACTGGCCTCCCGATTTATTAAAAATTGGACTGGATGATCGGAGATCGGTTCGCGGGATTTACCCACTTTTTTCATAACAGATTTTGGGAGTTTTGCGATATCGTTGGCGATCTGATTGACGCCGTTATAATAAGCGGCTAAAGTTAAAGCGCCAGAATGGCCAACTTTGTTTTTTGATCGGCCCATCATCGCCATGAGTGAATCATAAGAAAGGGCGGCCGCCGATCTGGATCCACTCGAAAGCGATCCAGGTATTAAACTTTGTAAAACTTCGGTTATGTTACTCATATTTTTACTAGGTAATTTTATCAGCTAACAAATTATTTCGCTGTAAAACTAAAATGGTAAAAAAGTAAATTTGGTAATCATTGTTTTTTTTCTTTTTTAAGGGCGATTATAACCCAGGCCCAAATCAATATTTGGATAAAAAAAATAATGAAAATAACAAAAAATTTTCGGATCCAATTTTCTGAAAATAGAGGGAGATCCAATAAAAAGGAAAGGCCAAAAGCGGCGGCAAATCCTAAAAAAATAAGCGCGATATATTTCATTTTTAAGCGGTTTTTATGGTGAATGATATAAATATGTTAAAACGATGTAAAGGGTGTTTTTAAGCCTCCTAATGAACGCGGCGCCTTTTCGGCTCCCCTAGTATTAAAATCTGGAGAAAGTAAAAAACCCATAAACGGCGGGGCCTCGCGAGGGTGTTTTTTGTTATGCAGAAAAATCATAAAATTTAAAATTTTCCGTTTTTTCTGTTTTTATTTCGGCGATATTGATACACTTTAAAGGAGTCAAATCCTGAATATTTAAACTCCAGGAAAACATCAAAATGGATATTATTATAATAAATAAAACATTCTTTTTGCGATCTGAAAAAATGTAAATTTTCAAAATATAAAAGATAAAATTTTTCGGCGCTCCCCATCCTGATCGCTATTTTTATTTTTTGATCAGGTGTCAGATTTTCAAATAAGATAATTTTTTGCTCAGGCATAAAATTCGTTTTCAGTATTATTATACGCCGATTGATTTTCATCACCCTCAGAAATATTAATAACTCCAGCCAAAGCCATCACCGCGGCGATTAATGGATCTATCCTTTTTGTGGAGTGTTTTTTCGATAATCTGATATTTTCATTAGTATCCCGATAAAGGCCCGCCCCAGATAAACACCAGGATAAAAGTGGATTATTTCCGTGGCGTAATTTTCCAGAAATAACCAGCTTTTCAAATTCTTTCGTGGGATGTGAATAATAATTAATAGTTTGAGCAAATTGTCTCATTTCCAGACCAGCCTCCTGGAGATTAGTCACCAGCTGAGTGGCCCCATAGCGATCATAATTAATAATCCCAACTCCCAGGAGTTTACCGTATTTGATCGTCACATCTTCAAAGATATTATAATCAACTACATTCCCAGGAGTCGCCTGGAGGATCACCGCATCATTTAAAAGATGATTAAAAAGCGGAGCCATTTCGGGAGGGATTTCCAAAAATTGCGAATATTTCAAAGTACTCCAGTAACGATATGGAACGCGATCGCGGCGGGATCTCTGATCAATTGTCTCCTGGGGGCAAAAATTAAAGGAGAGTAAATCCTGGAATCCATCAGGATCGGGATAAGAAATAAACCCCAGCGAGGTCATATCCGTGGTAGTACTCAGATCGATCGCGGCCTCACATCCATATTTCAAAAAGTTTTCAACCTTTACCAGATCCGTATTTCGCTGCCATACCTCTGAGGTGATAAATACATCAGGAGCATCCACCCATATATTTAAATGCTTTGTTTTAAAATTTGGCTGCTTGGATGGCTGCAAAATCGAGTCATTAAATTCCTCCAGCATCCGATCCATTGACAAGCCATCCCCCAGGAGCGGATTGGCTTTTATCCAGTTGTCAGGATCCTCCCAGTTATCCCCTTCATCCATTTCGTGGATCATCACCCAGAGAGTGGGATTATCTGGGGCGGTGCCTCTTAACATATCCTTACAAACTTGCTCATATTGAAAACACACCCCAGCGACATTAAACCCCGCGGTGGTGATCACATAGGTGAGCGGCTGGCGGCGCTGGATCGCGCTGCTCTCTAAATTTTCCTTAATGGTGTCGTCTTTATGGGCGTGATATTCATCGATAATAGAAACGTGACTATTAATCCCGTCCTGGGTGGTGGAATCCCCTCCCAGCGGGCGCATCTTGGAGGCATTGGGGAGATAACGGATCTCCTTTAACCTGGTAATAAATCCGACGGCTTTTAATAGTGGATTAGCGATCGGGTGATCGATAAAGGCGTGGGCCTGATCAGTGCATATTTTCGCCTGATCTTCTTTAGTGGCGGCGACATAAATCTCCGCGGCGCTCTCATTATCCAGGCCCATCACTCCCAACGACATCCCCGCCATTTCGGCGCTCTTGCCGTTTTTCTTGCCACGCTTATCATAAACTTTTCGGATCCTTCTCAGACCAGTGGAGAGGGTTTTCCAGGCGAAAACATTGTACTGGGTAAACTGCTGGAAAGGCGCCAGGCGGAAAGGCTCTCCAGCCTTATCCCCTTTTGTATGGTTCAAAAGTTTAGGAAAAAAAGAAATCATATCCATCCCCGCGGCGTGATCTATAAAATACCCATCCGCCTCCGCTTGATCCACCCAATGATAAAAGCGATCCACCGCCAGGCGAATAAACTCCCCCGCGGGAATTTTTCCAGATTTAACATCCGCGGCATACTGCCAAGGGATCGAGGCGATCATCTCCTGAGTGGGCGTCATAATTATCGGGTTAACTCAGTGATCTCAACAATAATAGAAATCATTACATCATATCTCATTTTTTTATTATCGCGAATCAGGGCCGCCTCCGCCGCGAAATAATTAAATCCAGCCTCCAGGATAAACAGTTTAAAATCATATTGCAGCGCCAAATTTAATCCAGCGCTGACACTATCCTCAGTATTATAATGCAATTGATCAGCGCGGTAAATTGTTGAAATCTCCAGGCCCGCCAGCTGATTAAAATTATCCAATTTCCAAAATAATAAAGAATTTTTAAAAACAAAATCCGTTTTAACTAAAGTCCATTTTTGATAGCCGATCGCAGGGTGGCCCTCGTAGGCCGTCGCGATCCTCAGACCATAGATCTCAGAGAGATCCACATTAATCCCCGCGGATATCTCATAATTATTAGAGTGATCAATATCATAACTATGACCTGGGCCATCAATAGCCATTTTTAAATCCTGGGAATATCCGAGAAAAAATCGGGGCGGCTGGGCCGAGATCTCCAGGGTGGTAAATAAGAAAAATAATAATGCTGAAATTTTAAAAATTGTTTTCATAATGCTGAGATTTTAATTATTAATTACGAGACTTTTTGTCCCATTACATCGGCCAGATTAAAAGGGAGAGTTAACTGGGTGGATCCACTTTCCAGATCTTTCTCACTTTTTGGATCTAATCCAAATTTGCGTAAACAGGTAAAAATCTGTTTTTCTGCCTTTTCTTTTAATGTCACTAATGGCGATATATTTTGCGCGGTGGTTTTAAATGTTTGAATATATCCACTTAATGGCTCCGTTTTATTTGCATCGTTTATCGCCTTATTCGCCGTGATCCAGAGCGCAATATTTACCGCCAAAATCTCCAGGGTGGGGATGTGGCGCGATTTTAAAATCGAGGCGGTGATCAATATCTCGCCGTATTTTTTAAATGCGGAGATCTGTTCTCTCACAAACCAGGGCGGCGCCTTGGGGAGATCGGTAATAAATTCGGATTTAACGATCATAGAGTCGCCTGGAGAGGCGTGATCATTTTCATTTTTTACTATTTCCATGTTTCAATATTTTTTTTGTAAATTTTTTCGAGGCAGTTTTAATATTCAGCGCCCAGATATGAGGGTGGGATGGGTTAATATTTGCCTGGCGCGAGATCTTATTATGATCATCAAAATGAAAATCTTTTTTTATTACGATGGCAACCTCATAAACCTCCAGGAGTTTCGGATCCAAAGCATATAATTTTAAACCAGGGTAATATTTTCCCGCGAAAATCTTTTTTTCTTGCGTTTGTTTTTTCGTTTCCTCGATGGAAAATTTCTCCTTTAATTCGATCATGAGGTTTGTCTGAGTTTAAAATTTTTAATTGAAATACTTAAAGCCTCAGGAGAATCGGAGGCGATAATCAGATCATAAACACCAGGGCGCGGGATGGTATTAAACCGATCACAAAAATTAAGATACTCCCTCAGGGCCAATATTTTCAAGGATTGGAGATCCTGGGGCGGCGCCTCAGAATGATCATCGATTTTATTTTTTTCTTTTATGCTTGAAATCTCCAATGATGTGGCGGGCCTTATGATTTCATCACCCGCCCACAGGCCAGCAATACGATCTAAATAAAACCCATAAAAACCGCTTGCGGTTTGAGATTGATTATAAAATATAAAGCCATCGCGATCGATATACCAGGTATTAATTTTTGCGATCATATTTTCATTTTTTTATTAGTTAACATACTGACTCCTTTATCGTTACCCCCCCCCTCCTTTATCCAACGTGTACAAATATTTA
>TARA_R110000772_G_scaffold15436_1_pt1 | contig 30596 bp, 30 predicted proteins | sample TARA_R110000772 | Tara Oceans TARA_R110000772 (sample SAMEA4397948) | marine metagenome | biome: Polar Biome; feature: [SRF] surface water layer (ENVO:00010504); material: water (ENVO:00002006), including particulate matter (ENVO:01000060) such as... | depth 5 m | reverse complement strand
ACTGTTGAAGTTGCAAAACCAAGAAAGAGAAAATCTAAGTAATAACAAAAAAGGGCGCCAATAATATTGGCGCCTTTTTTATGCATCAGCAAAAATCGAATCGATAGCTAATCAACAACTCATCAGCAGCTTCAAATATTTACTCGGCTTCATCGACCCACATACTGTACTCTACGTAAAAGCTCCCCGCTTTATGATTATATATTGCATCAAGCATCACTTGGCTGGTGTCTACGGTTAAACCACTTACAGAATCCATGCTACATTGGCATAAGTGGCTTGTAGTTGAATATTGTAAATTTTATAGCCTGAATATATTTCCCACATTTTTTCTTTAACTATTTCACCGCTGGGTTTTAGTCCTTGGTAAAAACGCATATCGCTAGAGCTTTGTAAGCGAGCTGCCAAGCTTAGATGGTCGCGATTATAAGCTACCTGTACTGCATCTACTTTATTCTCGCCTACCATGGCAGTTAAATCGTAACGTGAAGCTGATACGGTAATATCGCCAATAATGTATTTAGCGGCTAAGTTATTTAAATGCATACATATCGCTTTCTTATTTGGTAATAACGATATTTACCGTTGGTTGTTAAATATTTATTATTTTATGCAGGGTGATCATAAGAAGACTTACTCTGGGTGTGAAATCAGTTAACTTAAGTGGCTGAATATAAAGGGAACTTAAATAAATTGAATTATATGGGTATAACTAATAACAACTTCAGCCACTAGTAATTATTATTAAAAGATAAAAACTCCTAATTAGACTCGACATTAAATATTTAAGATAATTCATCCACTTATGCCTCCTTGCTATGTGATTATGCTCACCGACCCTTTAATTTTAATCCTTGTTTTAACCCTTATTGCTGGTGCTGCTGCACTGCAAAGTTTACTTGGTTTTGGCTTAGGGGTTATTGCTGCGCCAATTTTAGTATTGATTGATCCTGCTTTTATACCCGCCCCTATTTTGCTTTTAGGATTAGGCTTATCGCTATTAAGTGTACTAAATAATAAAAAGAACATACAGATTAGTTGTATTAGCATTGCTTTATGCGGGCGTTTTATGGGGTCGTTATTAGCTGTGGCACTATTGTTACTATTACCGCCGTTGTTTTTCACCATATTATTTTCAATATTAATTATACTGTGCGTGCTATTAACCTACAGTCATTGGCAAATTAGTTACTCAGCAAAAAATTTATTTATCGGTGGTTTTTTCTCTGGTCTCGCGGGGACTTCTACTTCGATTGGCGGGCCGCCTATCGCTATTGTGTATCAAAATAGTAATGCGAGTTCGGTACGTGCCGAGCTAAGTATATTCTTTTTAATATCAACTATTTTATCATTATTTTTATTAATAGTGACGGGTAACTTTAGTTATTATCAACTTCAGCTTGCATTGCCGTTATTACCCGCAGTGCTATTTGGATTTTTACTGTCTCGACGATTAGAAAAGTACTTTAAAGCTCACTATCTTAAACCCGCTATTGCGCTACTTTCTTTAAGCGCCTGCGCGCTAATTTTATTTCAAGTTAGTCACAATTTGTTTAACTCATAAAATTAGCGGCGCAGACTTAAGCTAGTTACTTTCGGGCTCTTGCTCTGTACGCGGGTCAAATTCTATTGCCGGAGAAATTGCAGGACTTTGCATTACAAACACTTCTTGTTCGTCGATTGGCAGTGCTGGGCGCTTAATCATACGATAAACCACAAAAACTGCGAGAAAAAGCTGTACCAATGCCATAAAGTAAAACATTGCATTGACCCCAAATTCTTTCATCATAACTGACGTTGTATAAGGTCCAATGATCCCACCTAAGGCAAATGCCAAAATCATACTGCCCATGGCGGCCGCCATTTCACTTTTTTTCAAGCGATCAAACGCTTCCGAAATACTTAGCGGATAGGTACACGCAATAATGCCACTAGTTAGTGCGGTAACAATAAATAATGCCGGGATCATATTTAATGATACAAACTGTACTACTGCAATATCGGCCAATACCGAAATACACAATAAAATAAGTAGTACTGAGCGTCGGTCGTATCGATCTGAAAAATAACCCACTGGGAATTGCAATAAAAACGCACCAAAAATTGCTGCGCCCATATACAAAGAAAGCTGAAACTCAATAATATTGTATTGCAGTGCAAACACTGGCAGTAGATTAAAAATGGCGGAGTAAATCAAGCCAGAAATAAAACAAGTCACTACCCCTAATGGCGAAATGCGATACAAAGCCAGTAAGGGCATAGCGGTTACGTCTTGAATAGTCGGCCCGGTATGGCGGCTAAATATTAACGGGATAACGGATGCACATAGTAATATTCCTACCAACACAAATAATGTAGATTGTTGAGGCTCTGCTAAGCCCATAAAAAACTGCCCACCAAATAAGCCGCACAAAACAACCGAATTATACACTGCAAGCATTTTACCTCGGGTTTGTTTAGTTGAGCTATCGCTTAACCAACTTTCCATAGCAGTAAATGCGCAAGCATTACAAAAACCAATAATAACGCGCATAACTGCCAGCAAAATAATACTGGGATAAATACTATACATAAGTACACTAATAGCTCCCAGTGCCACACATCCAGCAAACATGCGAATGTGCCCCACTCGGCGAATCAAATTAATACTATAAAGAGCCCCTATTAATAAGCCTACAAAGTACAACGACAAAACCATGCCTATAGTATCTATATCTACGCCATCAAGCCCCATACGTACTGGAAGTAACACATTGAGTAAGCCATTACCTAATAATAAAATAAAACAGCTAAAAAATAACGCTAGTAATGAAATATAAGTTGCTCGCATACCTTGTCCCTAATGAAGTGGTTACTACTGTTATTTGCATTATGTAAACGTAAAAAGCCAGCATAGTGCTGGCTTACTCATACCTTCATCTACCAGCCTTTTGGGCGCAAAAACGAGGTACTTAACTTTAATAATTAAGGTACTGCAGCGTAAGCCACTACTTCACACAGCATCTCTTCTCGGGCTAAGCCTGCTACTATCATAGCAGCACGATTTGGATAAGGTGGCTTAAAATACTCTGCGTACACTTTATTAAAAGTGGCCAACTGCGAACGTTCGGTCACGTAAATAAGGACTTGCGTTACATCATCCATAGTAAGCGAAGCTGCTTCAATTGTGTGCTTAAAGTTCTCCATTGTTTGACGCGCTTGTGCTTCAATACCACCGGCAACAACTTTGCCTTCTGCATCAATTGGTATTTGTGCAGTTGATAATGTGCCATTGGCAATAATTGCCCATTCTAATGGGGCTTTAGATGCGAATAAATTAGTTTTAACAGGTGTTTTCATTTTAGTTTCAGCTCTAATTGGATAAGTAACATTATGGTTGGTTGTTTTGCCCAAACTGTTGGAAAAATTTGGGACTTTAAAATTAATTCTATTAAAATGCAGTAAATGAAAAGGCTATAGCCATAGCCCTTTTATCCTTAATTTTAACGTTTACAAACCTTGCTCATCAGCCATTTTTTTAGCTATTTTCGGCGCGGTCCAAAGCGAAGGTAACAGTACAAAAGACACTGGCACTGCGGTTACTACAATAAACGATTGCAAAGCAGAAATACCTCCAGAGCCAATAGAGATTAAAATAGCAGCCATAACCCCCATCATAACTCCCCAAAACACCCTGATTGATGTTTGCGGGTGATCAGTTCCAGTCATTACCATAGAGACTGAATAGGTCATCGAATCACCAGTGGTTGCCACAAAAATAGTGGTTAATATTAAAAATAATACTGAGATAACAAAACCCATAGGCAGCTGCTCAGTAATGGCTAATAGCGCTGCAGGTAAGTTAAAACCAGTAAAAGGTTCTGAAATGACACCGGGATTAGCCAGCTCGAAAAATATTCCTGAACCACCTACTATCGTAAACCAAAAACAGGTGATAACAGGGGCAATTACAGAGATCAGCATGATCATTTCACGAATAGTGCGACCGCGTGAAATACGTGCAACAAACATCGCCATTAATGGACCATAGCCTAAAAACCAGCCCCAAAAAAATACCGTCCACCAATCCAACCAGGCGGTATCGGCGCGAAAGGTCGCCATAGGAATAAAGTTATTAATATAAAGACCAAATGATTGAATATAGCTGTCGAAAATAAATGCCGTTGGCCCCATTACTAAAATAAATAACATTAGCGCTACCGCTAAAATAACATTAAAGCTACTTAGCATCTGAATCCCTTTGGTCACACCACTGACTGCCGATAGCGTGTAAATAGCAATTAAGCTAAATAAAATAACCACTTGAGTTGTATAGGTATCGGGAATGCCAAATAGTTTTTCTAAACCAAAGCTCACTTGTAGTCCTAAAAAGCCAATTGGTCCTACAGTACCGGCAACAACCGCAAGTACACAACATGAGTCAACAATAGCACCAAAAGCGCCTTTCATTACACGGTCGCCAAACACAGGGTAAAGTAAAGTACGTGGTTTAAGCGGTAAGCCTTTTTCGTAATGTAAATGCATGTACACTATGCCAGTTAGGCTGCCTAAAATAGCCCAGGCTAAAAACCCCCAATGCATAAAGCTTTGTGCTAATGCATTAAAAGCCGCGTTTTTAGTGCCCGACTCGCCACCAAAATGCGGCGGCGATGAAATAAAGTGCGCCATTGGCTCAGCGGCAGCCCAAAATACGCCTCCACCAGCAAGCAGCGTACACATAATGATGCTGATCCATTTAAACGTCGAAATTTCAGGAGACTTTAACCCACCTAAAACAACCCTACCCGTGCGACCGATCGCTAAAAATATACCGATAACAAAAGTCGAAAGCAGTAGTATTTGCCAAAATGCGCCAAAAGTTTTAGTAGAAAATGCAAAGGCGGTATTGATCCAACTCGACATCAAGTCAATATCGTAAAGCGCTAGTGCAGCAAACAACACGAGTACTCCCCCACTGATCAATAGTACCGCTATATCTACCCCAGGCAGAATTTTATTGCAGGGTAATGTACCCATATCCTGTTTTATCGTTGTACTGGTGGTATTCATTTCTCGTCTCCTGATGGATCTCTTTTAGTTATAGTTTATCAATATGTTGTATTACTTTTTGATATCACTCCTTAATAACAAATTAATTTATACGTCTTGTGGTTTCAGGCCTTTATTTAAAAGATTAAGCCAATTTAAGCCCATTATTTTTGCAACTTCATTATCATGAAAACCTCGTGCCTGAAGCCCTTTTGTAATATTGGGAAAATCGCTACTATCTTTAAACCAAGGTAACGGTTTGGGCCAATCTGCATCCGACTTAGAGCCTTCGCCATAATCCATTTCTTTAGACCAACGTCCGTTTCGCATCCACTGTAAAATTGAGGTTGGCTGCTCTTGGCATAAATCGGTACCAATACCAATATTATCTATACCCATTAAATCGGCCGTATTTGCCACCATGTCGCAAAATTCGTTTAAAGTGCAATCGGGGCCATTTTTAAGATGAAATGGATATAAACTAAACCCTAATAAACCGCCCGACTCACCAAGTGCTTTTAGTACAGTGTCTGATTTATTACGTTTAGCGGCATGAAAACTACTTGGATTAGCATGCGAAATGACGATAGGACGCTGCGATATTTCAATTGCTTCCAGCGTGCTTCGCTCACCACTATGGCTCATATCAACAATCATGCCTACGCGGTTCATTTCTTTAATAACTTGGCGGCCAAAACGGGTAACACCGCTATCTTCAGCCTCATAACAACCACAAGCTAACAAGCTTTGGTTGTTATAAGTGAGCTGCATAATCATTAAATTTAACTCGCGCATGATTTCCACCATACCAATGTCATCTTCAATGGTTGAACAGTTTTGTGCACCAAACATAATCCCCACTTTGCCTAACTTTTTGGCAAGGTGAATATCATCTGTACTTTTTACTGGCATAATCAGATCATTATGCATCTCGAACAGGCGATTCCACTGTGCGATACGTAATAATGTTTCACGAATTTGTTCGTGGTAAACAATGGTCACATGCACCATTGTTACGCCACCACTTTTAAGTTGTTCAAAAATAGTCCTATTCCAATTGGAATACTGCAATCCATCAATGACAATTAGATCGTTATGCATAATGATTCCTTAGATTATGAGCGGATGTAAGTTGTTTTAACTATGGTGTAAAACTCTTTCGCGTAAGTACCTTGCTCACGTGCACCAAAGCTAGACTCTTTACGACCACCAAATGGTACATGGTAGTCAGTACCCGCTGTTGGCAAGTTAACCATGACACAGCCTGTTTGTGCGCGGCGTTTAAAGTCACTCGCATATTTAAGTGATTGCGTACAAATTCCGCCTGTAAGACCATAGTTTGTATCGTTTAATGTGGCTAAGGCTGTTTCATAATCTTTAACTTTGATAACACAAGCAATTGGCGCAAACGCTTCTTCGCGGTTAATGGTCATATCGTTAGTAGTATTAATAAACAGAGCAGGCTTTAAGTAATAACCTTCGGTTTCCTCAGTGATCACTTCACCACCGATGGCAAGCGTAGCGCCTTCGTCTTTAGCTATTTGTAGATACTTTAAGTTTTGTGCCATTTGACGTGCATCGGCGACAGCACCAATATGCACACCATCTCTAAGTGGGTGACCCACTACTAGCTGTTCCATTCTTTTAATTACAGCAGCAACAAAACGGTCATGGATACCTTCGGTAACAATTAAGCGCGATGATGCAGTACATTTTTGACCAGTACCAAAAAATGCACCACCCACAGCGCATTCCACTGCATTATCTAAATCGGCATCGTCTAGTACAATTAAGGCATTTTTACTGCCCATTTCAAGCTGACATTTAACTAGGTTTGTTGCTGTAGCTATAGCCACTTTACGGCCTGTTTCCAGTGAACCTGTAAATGTTAACGCATTAATTTTTTTAGAATTAATAAGTAAATCACCTACTTCAGCGCCAGGCCCCATAACTAAGTTAAACGTACCTGCTGGTAAACCTTGACGTGAGATGATTTCGGTTAATGCCCATGCACTTGCTGGTACTTGGTTAGCGGGTTTAAATACAATGGCATTACCAAAGGCCAGTGCCGGAGCAATTTTCCATGCGCCAGTAGCCGTAGGAAAATTCCATGGAGTAATAATACCCACAACACCAACAGGTTCTCTGCGGGTTTCAATTTCAACTCCTGGACGTACTGAATCGGCCGTTTCGCCCATTTGGCGTAACACTTCTGCAGCGTAGTAATGAAAAAATTGACCTGAACGATAAGTTTCGCCCACGCCTTCTGCTAATGTTTTGCCTTCTTCACGTGCTAGTAGTTTGCCAAGCTCATCTTTACGGGCAATTAACTCATCACCAATGGCCATTAAAACGCGATAGCGCTCTTCAAGACCACTTTTTTGCCATTCGAGTTGACCTACAATCGCAGCATCAATTGCTGCTTCTGTTTGTGCTTTATCTGCTTGGGCGTAATGTCCTATCGTATCGCTTAAGTCTGCTGGGCTAATATTCTCAATTGAACTTTTACCTTCAACCCACTGACCTGCGATGTAATTTTGAAACACTGAATTTGATGACATAAATACCTCCATTAAATAATTGGATTCAGTATAAGAACCATGCTCTAATAACTAAAATTAATAATTAATATATTTTGATAAGGAAAACTTATCGTGCTACCTGAATTTAAAATTACCCAGCTACGACATTTCGTCTGGGTTGCTGAATTAAAAGGATTTCATTACGCTGCGCAAAAGGCATGTCGTACACAGCCGGCAATCTCTTTATCGATTCGTGACCTTGAAAATAAATTAGGTGCCGATGTTTTTGAAAAGCGAAGTACGAAAAGTACTATGACTGAGCTTACACCATTTGGTAGAAACTTTTTGCCCAAAGCAAAAGAGCTGATTGCCCATCACGACAGTATTTCTCAAGATATGGTATTAATGCGCCAAAATAAAACGGGCCATTTACGCCTTGCATCTGTGCCCTCCATCGGCTGTAGATTACTGCCTAACTTATTATCTAAATTTGTGGCAGATCTTCCTGAGTTACACATTAGTCTTTATGATGATAATTCTGAAACAGTATTAAAAAAAGTCGAAAAACAACAAGTTGATTTAGGAATTGCCAGTCTTACACCTGGTCATGAACACGATAATGTACTGTTTACCCCTATATGGCAGGATGAAATAGGTGTTGTTTGTCATAAAGATAACCCTCTTACACACGTGCAAGAACTACACTGGCAGGATCTACAACAACAGCGATTTATAAGTAATGGCACTTCGCGCTTACTTAAAAAAACAGCTGCTGAGCCGCTACTCGAAAACTCGCAGTTTTATATTTCAAACATGCTATCGCTTATAGCCATGCTAGAAACTGGAATGGGTATAACCACATTACCGCGTTTTGCTTTTCCGCAACACAACAACACCTTGTGTTTTATTCCATTAAAAACCCCGCATGTGGTGCGCGAAATAGGCATAGTACAACTTAAAAACAAGTCACTTGCCCCAGCGGCACAAGCGTTAACTGACTTTATTTTAAAGCACGGGGCTGAGCAACAATAGTGCCCCAGAGCACGTATAATGAGTTACAAACCTAATATGCTTTGCGATAGTGATTAACTTTTTAACTAGATGATCACTAAATTCAACTTAACAAAACAAACAACAAGAAACACGCTAACTAACGTTATTAAGTTACATTTAAAACAATTTTAATATATAAATACTTCAATAGAATCAAAAAACAGTCCGCAACAATAAGTTTTACTTATCGATAGATAGACTTTTTTGACTTGTGCTAATTCCAGCTATTGGTCAAAAATGGCGCCACCAGTAAAATAGCACCACTTTGAGTACACATTATTTATACCATTTAAATTGGTTAACACTTAATCCCAGTTACGCGCAACGTGTGATCAATCAAACGTACTCAAACGGTATAATATGAGATCATTAACATGACTAAACATGCCGATATTCACGCTTCACTTTGGGGCGACAACGCACTGCCACTGCGCCCTGCCAGTCAAGTTATGAAACTAGAAAGGTTAGGCTCTTTACATCAAAGCCGCCTAAGCTTTATGCGCACTTTGGTACGTCGAATTTTTCGCGAGCGTTGGAAAATTGAACTTGCCACTTTAGATCTAAATGAACAAGGATTTGGGACGGTTGTTTATGAAGTACAAGCACCCGATGGATTCTTTAGTTTTGTACTTTTTTCTGAACAGCTACTGTCAGAAGAGCGTAATGATCGCGTAATTGCTACAAAGTGGGATTTAACTATGGCGTTAGTTGAAGGCCAAGTGACCCCAGAATATGTTGTCCAGTTACAGCAAAATGTACCAAAACAAGAAGCCGGACGCGTTGACTCGCGGGTTTTTGTGTTATCGCGTGCTAACCGCAGTGCCCGTAACTTTGATTATGTGGTTGAGCAACTAGCCAGCGGTAAGCAACCCGAAGTAGCAAAAATAGCAGAAGTAGGCTATTTGTATCGCACTACTGCTGTTTATGGCAGTGGTAAATTGGGTATGGCTGATTGGGAAAAAGTTCAACAAAAATTTCCTGACTTTGCACGCCCATTTGCCAGTGAGATGTTTGTTTGTTTTATGCTACGTAACTTTAGTTTACTGCAAGTAGAGCATATTGCCCGCCACCGTAATGCTGCCACATTTACCCCTATGCACCATGATATTAAACGTTATTTTGGCATTGGTAATTCTACCGGGCTAGGCATGGCACCCTATTTAGTAAATCATCCACTACTCATAAACCAGTGGATATCTATGCGAGAACTCGCACTAGCTCGTATCAGAGCACTGGGTGCAATTACTGCATATACTCAACAATTAACGGTTGAGTTAATAACCCGTGCCGTTCAGTACACACATGAAACCATTACTGAAGATGCATCGCAAACAGCTCTAAACAAAATTGTCGTCCAAGACATGCAAAAACTTAAAGCACTGGTTACTGGCGGCTTTAATAGTTGGGATGAGTTAATTGCTTATAGTGAACAACACTGCTCTTTACAAGGTCAGGAAATGTTAGTTTCTATTATGTTAGAAATTTATCCGGATTTAGTTGATGAGCTTGAAGACTTTCACTGTTCCGATGAGTTTTTAGATTTAGATCCACTTATGCCATTACAGCAGTTAAAAGCAGTTATTGAACAACGTTATGATTGGGCGCTGGCTATAGACTTTGACGCTGAGGGCGCTAAAGAAACTTATTGGTATCGCTCAGAAGAGAAAATGGAACCTCGCCTCGGTAGTATTGCCGACGTAGAAGGTAAAAAGAAAGCGATGGCGCTTGCCGTAGGTTACGCGGTGCGCAAATGCTATAACATGCTGGTTGAATATATAGTAAACAACCCGGAGCACATTACTGCGCGCTTTATGGTAGCTCACCCTAAGTTACGCGGTATTGTAAGGCGTATTCAAAGCATGAACCGCAGTGTATATGGTGATATCCAGGCCAACTTACTCGATCGCGATGTGTTACCTATACATTTACTGCGCTGTAAACTTGCTTTTTTTGGCGTGAGTAAATTTGATCCTCGATCTCGATTATGGGTAAGAAATACCATGTTTCAAGGCGCACCATTACTTGAAGACATTGGTAAACCATTTATTGATGACTGGTTTATGCCATTAACACCAAAACAATAAGGAGATTCTTTGTGAATATTTCTATGAATGAACTTAAAGCCTCGCTACGTAGGTGTTTTGAAGCTAGTGGCTATTTTGTTGGTAACTATGAAGATGCTGCAAACATGGTGTTGTGGTTAGAAAAACATGGTTTAAATGGCTTAAAAGAATTACGCCAGGCGCTGCCATACCTTTGTGATGATGCTGACAAGCCGCTAAGTAATGTAATTTATGAAGATAGCACTTCTGCAATTATTGATGCGCACAATCGTAGTGCACTAAATTGTATTGCTGCAGCAGTAGATCTGGCCCATGCAAAAGCACTCGAAACAGGTATTGCAACCGTAACTGTGCATAACTGTCATAACAGAATGTTTGTACTAAAAGCATTGACCGACCGAGGTCGCAGAGGGATCAGTACTGCGGCTTATTGGAAAAATGGCAGCGATATAATTACCGAACATACTGCAGCTATTCTTTCGGGTAGACGTTATCCTAGCTATAGCAGCGGTGTAACCAACTTAATAACCACTGATGATGACAAGCAAGCGTTAACCATTATTTGTAGTTCAAGGGTCGATTTAACTACTTCACTTCAAAGTGATGACAGTCATATGATTAGCGCTGAAAAAATTGAAAAAAACAAAAATCACTCAGTTAATCATGGGATCGAAATTGACGAAGATATTTGGCTAAAAATAAATTATCTCGGTGCGGGAGTCTTGGTAGAAAACACCGATCGCTCTAGACTCGATGCAGGGGGGCGCTAACCTGTAAATAAGATTGATTGCCTCTCGTTGGGCAATCAATCCTTTATTTAGCTTTAACGTCTATTGCTTATAAACCTTGCTCAGTAGCCATTTTTTTCGCAATTTGTGGGGCCGTCCAAAGTGATGGTAACAACACAAAAGATACAGGTACGGCGGTTACTACAATAAACGATTGCAGTGCAGAAATACCACCTGAACCTATCGAAATTAATATTGCTGCCATAACTCCCATCATAATGCCCCAAAACACTCTAATGGGTGTTTGCGGATGATCGTTACCTGTCATTACCATAGATACCGAGTAGGTCATAGAGTCACCCGTGGTTGCTACAAATATTGTGGTTAAAATTAAAAACAACACCGATATAACAAAGCCCATAGGCAGCTGCTCAGTAATGGCCAACAGCGCAGCGGGTAAATTTAAGCCCGCAAAGGGTTCTGAAATAACACCCGGGTTTGCTAACTCAAAAAATATTCCTGAACCACCCACTATCGTAAACCAAAAACAAGTAATAACAGGAGCAATTATTGAGATAAGTGTGATCATTTCACGAATAGTACGGCCGCGCGAAATTCGTGCAACAAACATAGCCATTAAAGGTCCGTAACCTAAAAACCAGCCCCAAAAGAATACTGTCCACCAGTCTAACCAAGCGGTATCGGCACGAAAGGTGGCCATAGGAATAAAGTTATTAATATAAAGCCCAAACGAATGAATATAGCTATCAAAAATAAAGGCTGTAGGCCCCATCAGCAAAATAAACAGCATTAACGCCACGGCTAAAATTACATTAAAGCGACTGAGTAATTGAATTCCTTTAGTAACACCACTTACGGCAGATAGAGTATAAATTGCAATTAAACTAAACAAAATGGCCACTTGAGTGGTGTAAGTATCTGGAATACCAAATAGTTTTTCTAAACCAAAGCTTACTTGCAAGCCTAAAAAGCCAATAGGGCCTACCGTGCCTGCTACTACAGCTATAACACAACACGAATCGACAATAGCACCAAATGCGCCTTTCATTACGCGATCGCCAAATACCGGATACAACAAAGTACGCGGCTTAAGCGGTAAACCTTTTTCGTAATGTAAATGCATATACACTATGCCTGTAAGGCTGCCTAAAATAGCCCAGGCTAAAAATCCCCAATGCATAAAGCTTTGCGCTAAAGCATTTAATGCAGCTTCTTTAGTGCCTGATTCACCACCAAAAATTGGTGGCGGCGAAATAAAATGTGCCATTGGCTCAGCAGCAGCCCAAAACACCCCGCCACCAGCAAGGAGTGTACACATAATAATGCTGATCCACTTAAAGGTAGTAATCTCTGGCTTTTTTAAGCCACCTAATACCACTTTCCCGGTACGTCCAAAGGCTAAAAACAACCCAATTATAAAGGTCGAAAGCAATAATATTTGCCAAAAGGCACCAAACGTTTTAGTAGAAAAAGCAAAGGCGGTATTGATCCAACCCGACATCAAATCAATATCATAAAGTGCTAGCACAGCAAATAGCACAAGGATGCCACCACTGATTAAAAATACCGGTATATCAACCCCTGCCAAATACTTTATTGTAGATGAATGCTCATCCTTATGTTGTTTTGTTACTCCAGTGGTACTCATTTATCGTCTCCTGATGGATTTTTAGTTACCGACATAGCGACATACCACAACACCCACCCTAAATACGAAATTACACAATGAAGCGACGCTAATCAAAAGGTTAAATTATCTTTCGATCTTGCTTTATTTCGAGTTTAGAAAATGCCATAACAAATATCTTAACTGCCAATTTGTGAATATTTTACCCTTTTCAGCAACCTAATCCAACGGTACTCTAATTATTAATAGTGAATTTACACAATAGCAAAGCCTTGCTTACAGCTATTTTTAATAATAAACAAATATAAAACAACAATTTTGAAGGAACTAGGCAAACAGAAATGGCAATATAAATAAAGAGATGCAAAAGTGTAGCTGTAAAACAAGCTGCATAAGGCTAAGTATATTAATAGTCAAATGCATAATTAATCTCGTAACAAATTTAATATGTATTGATAGTATTTTTGTAAAATAACTAAGAGAGTGTTTGGAATAAACTTATTGATGGTTTTTAAATTATTAGCAACGCGTATAACACACATAAAAAAAGCGCTTAATAAGCGCTCTATTACTTTAATAAATACCGATACTTACACTAATACTTGACGCGTGTTTGCTATAAAGTGATGTACTTCACGCTCAATTTTAGGGTCAACAGGTTCGTCTGGTCGACGATCATTCGGGCAAGGCATTCTTGGCGTAGTACCAAATAAGCGACAAATTAATGGACGCTCGTCATATACAGTGCAGCCATTGGGACCAAGATGTACACAATTGAACTCGTTTAACGCCGCTTCATGCTCAGCATCTGTTTTTACCGGTAAGCGCGACATTTCCTCTGAAGACGTTGTTACTGGCCCGCAGCAGTCGTGGCATCCTTTTACGCATTCAAACGCTGGAATATTAGCGCGTAATCGTAAAATTACTTCCTGATTTTTGTACATCACTATTTATACCCTTTATTTTTGCAACGCACTGACGCGGCAACTTTACTAATTTCTCCACAACGCATCAAAGCGATGCCTAAGCCTAGAGTGGCTAGATCAGCTATAGTACGCTTTGCACTGCCCAAAAATCAAGCTAAGTTAGCATTTAGTTACGCCATAGCGCTAATATACACAGCTTATAAACTAAATATTATTTATTAAGCAGGATGAATAAAGTAGTAAGCTGGCCGTTGTTATTATTTTACTTAAACACTTTGTTACCTAAAAATACTGTTTAAAATTACTCAGCTATTTATACTAGTGTAAATGAAAAATATTTTTTGAGGTAGTTGTGCAGATCATACAAGGTATGGAGTATTTTTTTTCGGGTTTTAAATTAATTACTCAAAAGGGATTAAAGCGTTTTGTGTTTATTCCGTTGTTAATTAATATTTTACTTTTTGGTAGCTCGTTGTTTTTTTTATTTGGCTGGTTAAGCGACAGTTTTAGCTACATAAATAATATGCTACCCGAGTGGTTAAGCTGGCTTGAGTGGTTAATGTGGCCCATTGCCCTGTTAATAGTGCTGTTTAGCTACAGTATGTTATTTACTGTAATCACAAACTTTATTGCCGCACCTTTTAATGGTTTACTCAGTGAAAAAGTTGAGTTGCATTTAACAGGTCAAAAAATTAATGATGATGGCTTGGCTGAATTATTAAAAGATGTGCCACGCATGCTTGGCCGAGAGTGGACAAAACTTTGCTATTACCTTCCCCGCGCCATTGGCTTTTTTATATTGTTATGGGTGTTGCCAGTTATAGGGCAAATACTGTGGGTGCTTTTTTCGTGTTGGATGTTTGCCGTGCAATACCAAGATTACGCGTTCGATAATCATAAAATCAGCTTTAAGCAAATGAAAACCGATTTACAAAGCAAGCAAGGTTTATCGTACGGGTTTGGTTTTGCAGTAATGTTGCTAACAGCCATTCCGTTGGTAAATTTAATTGTAATGCCTGTTGCTGTTTGTGGTGGCACCAAGTTATGGGTTGATAACTTTCGCAGCCAATACCGAACTCAATAATATGAAATAAAAAATGGGTCACTTGACCCATTTTTTATTTAACCTTAACTCTGGTTATTTACTAATTCATCATTAGCTATACAAGCTTTGTGGCACTTTGGTCACATTTAAATGCACGGTCACTTCCTCGCGATCATGATATAAATGCTTAGCTTGTAACTCATAGCTTATACCGTATTTTTCTAGTTCAGCTCTGATCATGCTTAAACACTCGTAAACACTATCAAAGCGTTTTTTCATTGGCAGCTTTAAGTTAAAAATAAGCTCTTTAGCATATGCATTTACTGCCCAGTCAATCATTAGGCTGGTTACTTTAGTTGGCTTTTCTACCATGTCGCATACTAACCAAGTAATGTTGCGTTTTTCTGGGCGATATTTAAAGCCATCGGCCCTAAAGTGCTTTACCTGCCCTGTTTGCATTAAATCATCGTTCATTGGGCCATTATCTATCGCGCTTACAAACATACCACGGCGCACTAACTGATAAGTCCAGCCACCTGGACACGCCCCTAAGTCAACACTGCGCATTCCGGCTGCAACGCGTGACTCGCGTTGTTGTTCTGGAATAAACACATTAAATGCTTCATCTAATTTTAAAGTAGAGCGGCTTGGCGCATCACTTGGCATACGTAAACGTAAAATACCCATAAAAAATGGCGAGTTATTAAAGCTATACGAGTAACCCACATAAGCGGTGTTGTTAGTTAAAAACAGTACATGCATTACTGGGCGGTTTGCTTTTGGCTCGCGCAGTACAATATTACGTTTTTCGAGGGCTTTTTTAAGGGGCGTTGATATTTTTTTACAAAAGGTTAAAAGCTCTTTGCCTTCGTTGGTATCGGGGGTTTCTACACGTAGCTCAGAGCACAAGGTAAAATCTTTAGCAGCCTCTACAACCGCCCCTACACGATCTTCTACTGGCATGTTTTCGATCAGCGTACCAGCAAACCATTGACGAGCAAACACCATGTTTTTAAAATCAACTTTTTTAATTATTTCGTCGCCATGCTGCGCGTCAAAACACTCATAAATAACATAACCGGTATTTGGTTTTGCTTTAACATAACCGGCAAAACCTTGCTCGGCAGCGTGGAACGTTATTTCAGCAGCGGCATCGTTTTCAAACCCACTACGACAGTAAATTACAACACTAGACATATTAACCCTTTAAAACTTAAATCGTGCAACTTGCACTAAAATAACAATCCAACCAATAATAAAGCATAAACCACCCAATGGGGTTATTGGGCCTAGCCACTTCATACCTGTTATGGCAAGTAAGTATAAACTGCCACTAAAAAGCAGTGTGCCCGCAATAAAAAAACCGCCAGCCCAATTGAGGTTAATACCCCACTTAATTAACACCGCCACAGCTATAAGCGCTAATCCATGCACCATTTGGTACTCGGCCGCGGTTTTAAACACACCTAATGAGTACTCCGACAGTCGGCTTTTTAAACCGTGGGCGGCAAACGCCCCTAGCATTACCGACAGCATACAAAAAAAGCTCCCGGTCATTAAAAATAATTTAATCATTTATTACTCTCTCGAATACTTATTTAACAATGCATTTTATAAAGCGCACAGCACTTTGTACTGCAGTTGCTCGATTTTGCGCCTCACTAACGCCACTTTTTTTACGCGGTTTTAGTGAATGGTCGCCATCGGGTAGCCAGCAATATTCTGGTTGCTTGGGCATTAACATAGTAGCTAGCTCCTCACGAGTACCAAACGTATCGCGCTCACCTTGTAATACCAAAAATGGGCAGCCTATATCAGCAAAGTGATCGGTGCGTAGCTTTTCAGGCTTGCTTGGCGGATGAAACGGATAGCCAAACGCTAATACACCTAAAATAGCATGCTCGCTAGTACAGGCAAGCATTGACGCCATTCGTCCCCCCATAGATTTGCCACCAATAAATAACGGCAACCCTGGCTGTGCATGGCTAAGTATTTGCTCATAGTAGCTAAGCAATTTAGGCGCGCGATCGGGTGGGCGGCGTTTATTGGTTTGTTTCGCTATTTGCATATATTCAAAATCAAATAAACCAACATCAATCCCTTGCTCACTAATGAGTTGTGCCATATTTTGCATAAACTCATGGTCGCTACCTGCCCCTGCACCATGGGCAAAAATAAACTGTGCTATAGCTGGCTGCTGTGTACTTTTAAACCATTCAATCATATTAATACTCTTGTTCTTGCTCTACTAAGCTCAGCATCCATTCTTTAAATGACACTATTTTACCCATTTCAGTTTGCGACTCGCGCAGCACTAAATAATAAGCGTTTTTACTCTCTAAACTATGATTAAACGGGATCACTAATCGTCCGGCGTCAATATCGGGCTTAGCGAGTACACTATTGCCTATAGCCACACCTTGGCCATGTACTGCGGCTTGTAACACCATAGATGAGTGACTAAAAATGGGCCCTTGGTTAACTTGCACATTACGTACACCGGCGGTTTTCATCCATGTTTTCCAATTTTTACGTGTGGTGTCGTGCAATAAGGTATGGTGCGCTAAATCACTGGGTTGATTAAGTGGCTTAATGCCATTTAATAATAGCGGGCTACATAGCGGCACTAAATACTCGGTATGTAACTTAAAAGTTTGCACCCCACTCCAATGCCCCCGGCCATAATAAATAGCAACGTCGACATCGTCGGTTAAAGAGTTTTCGTCTAGATCTTGCGCTTTTATTCGCACGTCTATTTCTGGGTGTAACTCATTAAATAAACTTAATCTGGGCACTAGCCACTGAATCGCAAAGCTTGGCGTTAAGCTTACCGTTAAAGAGCCTTTTGCACCTCGTGCTAGTAATTTTTCGGTGGCGTCTATTAGTTGGGTAAATATTTCTTTTATATCGAGAAAGTAACCCTGCCCTTCTTCGGTTAATAATAGCGAGCGGTTTCTGCGTATAAATAGCTTTAAGCCCAAATGTTCTTCTAATGTTTTTATTTGATGACTTACAGCGGCTTGCGTTACATATAGCTCTTCTGCAGCTTTGGTAAAACTTAAATGACGTGCTGCTGCTTCAAAGGCTTTAAGCGCGTTTAATGGAGGGACCCGTCTTGACATGATAACCACGCTTTGAATTAGTTTTTCTTATGCATGGAATTATATATTTAAGGTGTAAAAAAAGCGACCTTAGTCGCTTTTTAAATATTACCTAATATATAGGTTATAAATTATAAATCGCTGGCACTGGTATCAAGCGGTGCAAAGCTTTTAATTAAATCATCTACGGCTTTCATTTGTGTTAAGTAGCCTTCTAATTTACTCAATGCTAGTGCACATGGGCCATCGCATTTTGCTTCATTTGGATTTGGGTGTGCTTCTATAAATAAGCCCGCAATACCAAGTGCCATACCACTGCGGGCAAGCTCTGCTGCTTGGGCGCGACGACCATCAGCCGAATCTGCACGGCCACCTGGGCGTTGTAGTGCATGGGTAGCATCAAAAATAACAGGTGCCATTACTTTCATGTCGTCCATGCCGAGCATATCAACCACTAAGTTATTATATCCAAAGCTTGAACCACGCTCACACAGTGCCACGTTGTTATTACCTGCTTCGTTAAATTTAGTAATAATATGGCGCATTTCGTGTGGGGCTAAAAACTGTGGTTTTTTTACGTTTATAATTGCGCCGGTTTTTGCCATAGCAACAACCAAATCTGTTTGGCGGGCTAAAAATGCCGGTAACTGAATAACGTCAACTACTTCAGCAACAGGTGCTGCTTGATGTGGTTCGTGTACGTCGGTAATTAACGGAATATTAAATGTTTTTTTAATTTCTTCAAATATTTTTAAACCCTCGTCTAAACCCGGGCCGCGGTAAGAGTTGATTGATGAGCGATTAGCTTTATCAAACGACGCTTTAAATACATAAGGGATATTTAATTTAGTGGTTACTTCTACGTAATGCTCTGCAACACGCATGGCTAAATCACGAGACTCTAATACATTAATACCGCCAAACAATACAAACGGTTTGTTGTTTGCAAGTTCTATGTCATTAATTTTAATAATTTGGTTGTTCATTTTTATTCCTTATGGTGCAACTGCTTGCATCATTAATCCACAAATATAAGCCATATAAGTACCTACGCCATAGCCAAGTACCGCTAATAATACACCTACAGGAGCAAGCGACGGGTGAAATGCAGCGGCAACAACGGGTGCAGATGCCGCGCCGCCTACGTTGGCTTGTGAGCCTACCGCCATATAAAATAACGGTGCTTTAATTAGTTTAGCTACAATTAACATTAAGCTCGCATGGGTAAGCATCCATATAATGCCAATTACAAAATACATTGGTGTTTCAAAAATCGCCGTTATATTCATGTGTAAGCCGATTGATGCAACCAAAATATACAAAAATGTAGAAGCAACTTTCGACGCGCCAAACGATTCTATATGGCGTACTTTAGTAAACGATAAACTAATACCAATAGTGGTTGAGAGCACGATTAACCAAAAAAACTTACTGTTTAAGCTGTACTCTTGTGCCCATGGGAAATTAGCACCAAAGTAAGGGCCTAAAAAGTCAGCACAAAAATGTGCCAAGCCGGTAATACCAAAGGCAATGGCAATAATCATCATATAATCGTTAAGCGTTGGCATGCGCGCATGCTCAGCATGATATTTTTCAACCCGGTTTTTAAGATCTTCAATGGCGCTGGTATCGGCACCTGTTCTTGCATCAATGGCTTTATGATTCGCTGCCATTAATAATAAAACGGCCATCCATAAGTTAGCAACAATGACATCTACCGTCACCATGGCCGAAAATATATCACCGCCAACTTCAAACATTTCTTTCATTGATGCTTGATTAGCACCGCCACCAATCCAGCTACCTGCTACTGTGGTCATACCGCGCCATACCGCATCAGGGCCATGTCCGCCAATTGCTTCTGGGTACACTGCGCTCATAATTAAAATAGCTAAAGGGCCACCAATAACAATACCAGTAGTACCGGTTAAAAACATAATGAGTGCTTTGGGGCCTAAGTTTATAATGGCTTTTAAATCAATACTTATAGTCAGCAGTATTAAACACGCTGGCAATAAGTAGCGTGACGCTACGTAATATACGTTTGATTTATTACCATCAACAATACCAAAGGTATTAAGTAATGAGGGCAAAAAGTAACATAACAGTAAAGCGGGTACATATTTATAAAATGCTTTAAAACCTGGGTGCTGGCTGTTAGAGGTTTTAAACACAAACCCTAAAATAATAGCCAGTAAACCAAGTACCACAGCATCGTTAGTAATTAATGCAGTTTGGGCTTCAACCATAGTTATTCCTATTTTTAATGGTGAGTTTTATTATTATTGTCTTCTAGTTCTTCTATTTGGTGTTGAATAATCTCTATTGCAGGATCGTCTGGGCATTCATCTACAAAAAACTGTAAATCGTCACGTGCCATTTTAGGGCAACCTAATTGATTGAGTAAATACCCTCTGTCGCGTCGCTCATAAGGGTCGTCACCAATTATATCCATCAGCATTTCGACGCAGTTTAACGCATGACCAAATTTATTTTCGCTAATAAACGACCACTTTTGCTGGGCTAAAAATAATTTATATACTTCGTCGTCAAAAATAAGCTCAAGTGGCTCTTGCTCTTGGGCATTATCTTCATCAACGTTTTCAGGAATGATATACCAGCTTTGTTGGCCGCTGCTTGGCTCAATGGTATAGCCTTCTTCATCACTCATAGCTACATGTATACCAATATCACCTTGGGTAATACTTACACAAGCGTCTAGTTTGGCATGTTGTAAAAAATGGCTGAGTAAAATAGCAAGTGTTGTTGGTGAACCACTGCGCATAGTTAATGTATAGCTTATGCAATTTAATTTGTACTCTGGCACTTTTAAGCTAGAAGCACTAAACAGCCATTCACTATAAAAGCGATCTAATAGCTTATCTAAACGCACATGCTCGTCAGATGTTTGCAGACACAAAGCATCTATTTCCTGTTCAAAGGAAGTTAAAATTTCATAGCTAGGCGTTAAGTCAATCTGAGGGTCCCATTTAGATTCGGCTTGAATACAACGATAAATCGCCGGTGGCAAAAAATCATCATAAGCTTCATCAAAATAAGAATCATCGTGTTCATCAAACCCGAGGGTGGTCATTCATACTACAACATTTTAGAAAACGAAGGCGTAGTTTACTACTTTTTAAGCTAGATACCAATGTAGAGGGGCTTGAATGTGAACTTATGTTTAGAAATAGTTGAGCTTTGTACACAATTATACAAAGCTCAATTGGGCTAATTATTACTTATAAAAGCAGTGCCGACTTAGCGGTTGCTAAATAACCGATAGCTAAAATAACCAAAGTGTTAAAAATGGTATATGCTACTTTTGGTGCTGTTTTTGTTTGTTTTGAGCTAACAATACCAACGGCAATATAAATAATCACTAGCACTATCTTTTCTAATAACCAATATTGCTCAAACGGATTAATTTTAGCGATCCCCATTAGCATTAATGCTGAAACAAGTAACAAAGTGTCTATGCCGTGGCTGCCAATAAACACCAGTTTATTTTTTGCCAACTTACCACTACCCATGCGTGAAAATGAGCGTACATAAAATAAAATTACACTCAACATCGCAATAGCCATGTGTGAATGTTTAACTGCTAAATAATCCATAGTTTTAATACTTCTGTTTAGTTAAATGTTTTTATTTTTAAAAACGAATAAGCAGTGCAAATATTACACTGCTGTAATTTAGTTTAAGAGCACTGTGCAAGTGTAACGCGATCGTTATTGCCTAAGTCTTTCACTGTTTTAATATTTATAAACCCCATTTGTGCAAAAAATTGGCTAACCGCACCACTTTGCTCAAAACCATGTTCGATCAAAAGATAACCTTTAGCGTGAAGATAGTCACGTGATTGGGTAATTATTTGTTTTATATCAGCCAGTCCATCATCATCTGCAACAAGTGCTGAGAGCGGTTCAAAGCGCACATCACCTTGCTTGAGGTGTATATCGGTTGTTTCTATATACGGCGGATTAGATACAATTAAATGAAACTTTTCGCCATTAAGCGCGCTAAACCAATTACTTTGCTTTACTTGCACATTATTAATGGCTAATCGCTGCTGGTTACGTGTAGCAAGTGCAACAGCATCAGCTACTCTATCTACTGCGGTAATTTGCCAAGTGGGCATTTCGCTCCCCAGTGCTAACGCGATTGCGCCAGTCCCTGTGCCTAAATCGAGCACCTTTGCATTACTTGGCACCGCCATTTCAAGCGCTTGCTCTACTAAAGTTTCGGTATCTGGACGCGGTATTAAAGTGGTGGCATTAACCTCTAGCGATAAACTCCAAAATTCACGTTGCCCTGTAATATGTGCAACTGGCTCGCCATTTAAACGCCTTTGGCAAAATGTATCAAATTGCTGCTGTTGCTCTGTACTAAGCGTGCTTTCTGGCCAAGTAAAAAGATAACTGTGAGGTTTTTGCAATATATGCAGTAGTAAAACTTGCGCGTCTAATTTAGCGCTTTCGCTGCTAGGTGCTAATAAATTAGCGCCTGCAGCAATTGCTTGTTCGAGGGTTTGGGTCACTATTATTACTCGTCGCCCATGGCCGCTAGTAAGTCGGCCTGATGCTCTTGCATTAATGGCTCTACAATACAGCTTAAATCACCGGCTACCACTTCGTTTAAGCGATATAGGGTTAAGTTAATACGGTGATCGGTAATACGACCTTGTGGATAGTTATAAGTACGAATACGCTCAGAGCGATCGCCACTGCCTACTAAGTTACGACGCTCAGAGGCTTCTGCTGCATCGCGCTTTTCGTCTTCAGCTTGTTGCAAACGCGCTGCAAGTACCGACATAGCTTTAGCACGGTTTTTATGTTGCGAGCGCTGATCCTGACACTCTACAACCACACCGGTAGGTATATGGGTAATACGAATAGCAGAATCGGTTTTATTTACGTGCTGACCACCCGCGCCTGATGCACGAAACGTATCAACTTTAAGATCGGCCGAATTAATTTCAATTGCCTCAGCTTCTGGTACTTCAGCCATTACCGCAACCGTACACGCAGAGGTATGAACTCGACCTTGCGATTCGGTTTCTGGTACACGTTGTACACGATGCACGCCAGATTCAAATTTCAGCTGACCAAAAACGCCTTCACCACTAATATTAGCAATTATTTCTTTATAGCCGCCGTGCTCACCTTCGTTGGTGGTCACCACATCTACTTTCCATTTTTTAGTTTCGGCATAACGGCTGTACATTCTAAATAAGTCGCCGGCAAATATAGCCGCTTCGTCGCCACCAGTGCCCGCTCGCACTTCTAAATACACGTTATTATTGTCTTTAGGATCTTTTGGCAGCATTAATACTTGAATTTCATCTTCTATGGTCAGTATTTGTGCTTTAGCTTCTTTGTATTCTTCTTGCGCCATTTCACGTATATCTGGGTCTGAATCTTTCAGCATTTCTTCTGCGCTTATTACATCTTGTTGCGCTTGTTGGTAGCTTAAAAACGTTTTTACTACCTCTTCTAAATCTGAGTATTCTTTAGAAAGTGCACGAAAGCGGTTTTGATCACGAATGACCGATGGGTCGCTTAGTAGCGCTTGTACTTCTTCATAACGCTCAACTAAGATTTCTAACTTATGATAAACGGATTCTTTCATTAACTGCTATTCCTGATCAATACCTAACATTTTTTTCAATTGGTTTAACTGAGCCACTTCACCTTTTTTCGCTGCATCTTGAATAGCACGGGTAGGCGCGTGCATTAAGCGATTGGTTAACTTATTGGCCAGCTCTAAAATAACTTTTTCGGCATCTTTACCTGTATTGAGCTGACTCACTGCTCGCTCTACAAGTTCGGACTTTATTGTTTGTACATCGTTTCGATAGTGGCGAATTAAATCCACCGAATCGAGTGAGCGTATCCACATTAAAAACTCTTTAGTGCGCTCGGTAATAATAACTTCAGCCTGCTCAGCGGCTTCTTCTCGGGCACTCATATTCTCGCTAACAATGGTTTGTAAGTCATCAACAGAATATAAATAAGCATCGTCAAGTTCACCCACTTGGCTTTCAATATCGCGAGGAACCGCAATATCAATAAACAACATAGGCTTATAACGACGCTGTTTAAGTGCTTGCTCCACCACACCCTTACCAATAATAGGCAGTGTGCTGGCGGTAGAACTAATAACAATATCGGCTTTATGTAAACGCTCAGGTAGCTGAGCAAGTGCAATTACATCACCCGATACTTGATCCGCTAAACTACGTGCACGCTCAAGGGTTCTGTTCGCAACCGTAATGTTTTGCGGCTCATTTTGGTACAAATGTTTGGCTACTAGCTCAATTGTTTCACCGGCACCAATGAGAAGTACATTGGTTTTATCGAGCTTGCCATAAATATGTTTAGCTAAATTAACCGCCGCATAAGCAACCGACACTGCACTGGCACCAATGTTGGTTTCAGTACGTACTTGCTTAGCAACTGAAAACGTTTTTTGAAATAATCTATCAAACGTCACGCCCACAGCATTATGAGTTTTAGCACTGTTATACGCTTGCTTTATTTGCCCCAAAATTTGCGGCTCGCCCAGTACGAGTGAATCTAGGCCACAGGCTACGCGCATTAAGTGATTTATAGCATCACTACCTTCATGGCAGTAAATGTTTTTACTCAGTTCATGTTCATCCAAACCATGGAAACTAGATAACCACTGCAACAGTGTTTGGGAATTTTGCTGTGCAAGGCTACAATACACTTCAGTTCGATTACAGGTGGAAACAATCACTGCCTCATTAAAATGGGCGTGGCCACTTAATTGCTGTAGCGCCTCTGAAATTTGCTCAGGGGAAAAAGCCACTTTTTCACGTAATTCTACGGGAGCGGTTTTGTGATTAATACCAAGTGCGATTATGGTCATATTTGCCAAATATTGATGAGCCCTACTTTAAAGGCCGCAATTTTATCAAAAATCTCAGGAATATGGAAAGTAAGGAGCAACATTTGATTCGACAATATTTTATTTTAGCTATGTTTTTCTTGTTTTTAGCCGGCTGCGCTCAAAAAAGAAACTTAGAAACAACCACTTACGAAAACTGGAAAACACATCTTGCTGAGCAAAGTATTTGGCAAGTAGAAGGTAAACTTGCTTTTATTAGCCCCGATGAGCGCCAATCTGCAAACTTAAACTGGCAACAGAGCCAAAATAACAATAATTTAGTGCTCACCACTTTTATTGGTACACGTATATTGTCACTCAAACAAACTGCAAATACGGCAGAACTAAACTATGATGGCGAGCAGTATTTTGACACCAATGCAACGGCATTACTAAAACGTTTAACCGGTTTTGCTTTACCGGTAAATAACGCCGACAGTTGGTTAAAAGGCACCATTGATGACCAAACTTTAAAGGTTGATCAATTAGGCCGCGCTAAAAGCGTATTATGGTTTGATAGTACAGGTAAACAATGGCAAATTGAGTACGCTAGCTTTGTGCAAAAAAGCGGCTACTGGCTTCCCAGCAGACTGACCTTAACCCATCAAAAAATTAAAATTAAAATTCAACTCTACGATTGGCAGTTTAATTAACCATGAATAATATCACTTCATTTTCACTTATTGCGCCGGCAAAGCTCAATCTTTTTTTACATATTAATGGCCGCCGAGATGACGGTTACCATGAACTAGAAACCCTGTTTACGTTTTTAAATTATGGCGACGAACTTAGTTTTGAGTTAAGCGATTTACCTGCAATTATTGTTACCGGCGACACAAATGGCATAGCCACAACCGACAACCTTATCTATAAAGCGGCTTTATTATTGCAAACACAGTGCAAAATAAAGCAAGGCGTGAAAATTAATTTAATTAAACGTTTGCCAATGGGCGGCGGTGTTGGCGGTGGATCATCAGACGCTGCCAGCACATTATTAGCCTTAAATAAGTTGTGGAAAACAGCCCTCAGTTTAGATGAATTAGCTCATTTAGGCTTACAACTAGGTGCCGATGTACCCGTATTCATACATGGTAAAAGCGCCATAGCGCATGGGATTGGTGAGCAATTAGAACAAGTAATGCTTGAGCAAAAGTGGTATTGTGTGGTCTTCCCTAATCAACATGTAAGTACTGCTAAAATATTTACTCATCCTGAACTAAAACGCGACACGCCAAAAATTTCAGGAGACTGGCAACAGCATATTTTAACTAACGATTGCGAATCTTTAGTGAAAAAGCTGTGTCCCGAGGTTGAAAAAACCCTGCAGTGGTTGCTAAAATACGCTCCATCAAAGATGACCGGAACAGGTTCATGTTGTTTTGTAGAATTTGCTACGCAAGTTCAAGCACAAGATGTACTTGCTAATCTCCCCCATACTTGGCAGGGGTTTATCGCATCAAGCGTTAATACTTCTCCCGCTCATACGGAGTTAGCCGCCATATTTGATTGAAGTAACGTACAAGTAGTCATAAGTTAACACGCAGTGGTTTAATTATTGCCTGTTAGTCCAAAAATTCAGTGCCTGAGGAACCCTACCGTGCCTGACATGAAGCTCTTCGCTGGTAACGCAACACCTGAGTTAGCTCAAAAAGTTGCAAAACGTTTATATATTGAATTAGGCGATGCTGTTGTTGGCCGTTTTAGCGACGGTGAGATCAGTGTTCAAATTAATGAGAATGTTCGTGGATCGGATGTTTTCATCTTACAATCAACCTGTGCCCCTACAAACGATAACCTTATGGAACTTATCGTTATGGTTGATGCTCTACGTCGTGCATCTGCCGGTCGTATTACTGCCGTTATTCCTTATTTTGGTTATGCTCGTCAAGATCGTCGTGTACGCTCTGCCCGTGTACCCATTACCGCTAAAGTCGTTGCCGATTTCTTATCTAGTGTAGGTGTTGACCGCGTTCTTACGGTTGATTTACACGCTGAGCAAATCCAAGGCTTCTTTGATGTACCTGTAGATAACGTATTTGGTAGCCCTGTTTTACTTGAAGATATGAAAGCACGTCATTTTGACGACGTTGTTGTTGTATCTCCAGATATTGGTGGCGTTGTACGTGCGCGTGCTATTGCAAAACTACTAAACGATACCGATTTAGCTATTATTGATAAACGTCGCCCACAGGCAAACGTTTCTCAAGTGATGCATATTATTGGTGATGTTGAAGGTCGTGATTGTATTATCGTTGATGATATGATTGATACCGGCGGTACATTATGTAAAGCAGCTGAAGCACTTAAAGAACACGGTGCTAAGCGCGTATTTGCATATGCTACTCACCCTATTCTTTCGGGTAAAGCGGCTGAAAACTTGCGCAATTCAGTGATTGACGAAGTTATTGTAACTGACTCTATTCCACTGTCTGCAGAGCTTAAAGCACTTAATATTGTTAAAGTACTTACACTTGCCGACATGCTTGCAGAAACTATTCGTCGTATTAGTAACGAAGAGTCTATCTCAGCAATGTTTGAGCATTAATTAAAGATCTACTTTAGCGAAGCTAAGTAACTTTAATTTTAAAAAGCGCCTTTTGGCGCTTTTTTCGTAACTGTTATATATTTTGCTGGGGGGCGATGTTATGATAGCGCGCCTTTTGGCTAGGGACCTTGGTCGCAAAGGCCCTATACTTTTAATTATTGGAAACTATTATGTCAAACAAAACTTATGTATATAACGCAGAACTTCGCGAGCAAACTGGTACTGGTGCGAGCCGCCGCCTACGTCGCGAAGACAAAGTGCCTGCTATCGTTTACGGCGCAAACAAAGAAGCTACTTCAATCACTTTAGATCATAAAGATGTGATTAAAGCTCAAGAAAGCGAAGGTTTTTACACGCAAATTCTTACACTTAACATTGGCGGCGAGTCTGTTGAAACTATCCTAAAAGATATTCAACGTCACCCTTTCAAGCCTAAAGTTACACACCTTGATTTCCAACGTATCGATGCAAACCAAAAGCTACATACTATTGTTCCAATCCACTTTGTTGGTGAAGACGTTGTAGAAAAACTTGGTACAACTGTTGTTCGTCAGTTAACTGAAATCGAAATTTCTTGTTTCCCTAAAGCAATCCCTGATTTCGTAACAGTAGATGTTTCAAAATTAGTTGCAGGCGATTCTCTACATATTTCTGATGTTGCATTACCAGCTGGCGTTTCATCAATAGATTTAGCAAAAGGTCCTGGTCACGATCAGTCTATCCTAATTGTTAAAGCTAACAAATCAGCTCCAACTGAAGATGAAGCTGAAGACGCTGCAGAATAATATTTAAGGCTTAACACCTTGAATTCTATTCAAATGCTTGTGGGCCTGGCTAATCCAGGCCCCGAATACGCAAACACACGCCACAATGCAGGTGCTTGGTTCATTGAGCAACTCGCTGCACGCTATAACTGCACTCTAAAACACGATCCTAAATATCACGGCCTTACAGGTAAAGTGATTATTCAAGATCAAGAATTCAAATTATTGATCCCCACTACTTATATGAACTTAAGTGGTAAAGCGGTCGGTAGTTTAGCTAATTTTTTCAAAATTCCTGTGGAAAGCATTTTAGTTGCCCACGATGAATTAGACTTAGAACCTGGCGTTGCCAAATTAAAGAAAGGCGGCGGACACGGCGGTCATAATGGCTTAAAAGACATTATTGCAAAAATGGCAAATCAAAAAGACTTTATGCGCTTGCGCATTGGTGTAGGTCATCCGGGGCATCGTGAAATGGTAACTGGTTGGGTGCTAGGAAAAGCGGCCAAAGCAGACCAAGAAAAAATGGATGCTGCCATTGATGAAGCGGTACGCTGCATGGAAATACTTGCAAAAGATGGTGTGTTAAAAGCACAAAACAGACTACATTCGTTTAAACCCTAGTAACTTGGGTACAAGTTCGCCGTTTAAACGAATCTAAACAAGGTATCTTACTATGGGTTTTAAATGTGGCATTGTTGGCTTGCCTAATGTGGGTAAATCGACACTTTTTAATGCATTAACAAAAGCGGGTATTGAAGCCGCTAACTTTCCTTTTTGTACCATTGAGCCTAATACAGGTGTGGTACCAGTGCCTGATCCTCGCCTAGACGCACTTGCTAAAATTGTAAACCCACAGCGCATTCTTACAACAAGTATGGAGTTTGTAGATATTGCCGGTTTAGTAAAAGGCGCATCTAAAGGTGAAGGTCTTGGTAACCAGTTTTTAGCTAATATTCGTGAAACTGACGCCATTGGCCACGTAGTTCGCTGTTTTAATGATGATAATATTATTCACGTAGCTGGCACTATTGACCCTGCTGATGATATTGACGTTATAAACACTGAATTAGTGCTTGCCGATATGGACAGCGCTGAAAAAGCATCGTTCCGTAATGCTAAAAAAGCAAAAGGTGGCGATAAAGACGCAAAAGAGCAAAATGCAGTACTTGAAAAAGTAAAAGTACACCTTGATGAAGGCTTAACATTACGTTCTTTAGAGTTAACTAAAGAAGAAAAAGCAGCTATCAGCTCTATTAACTTTTTAACTATCAAACCAACAATGTATATTGCTAACGTTGCTGAAGATGGTTTTGAAAACAACCCATACCTTGATGTTGTACGCGCTATTGCCGCAGCAGAAGATGCGATTGTTGTTCCTGTATGTGCTGCTATTGAATCTGAGCTTTCTGAGCTAGATGAAGAAGACAAGCTTGAGTTTATGGCTGATCTTGGTTTAGAAGAGCCAGGCCTTAACCTTGTTATTCGTGGTGGCTATGAATTACTGCAATTACAAACCTACTTTACAGCAGGCGTAAAAGAAGTACGCGCATGGACTATTCCTGTAGGTGCAACTGCGCCACAAGCAGCAGGTAAAATTCATACCGACTTTGAGCGTGGCTTTATTCGCGCACAAACGATTGCTTTTGACGACTTTATTGCCTTTAAGGGTGAGAGCGGCGCGAAAGAAGCAGGTAAAATGCGCCAAGAAGGTAAAGAGTACATTGTAAAAGACGGCGATGTAATGAACTTCTTGTTCAACGTATAAATATACATTACCCAAATTTAGTGTGGTGATGATTTTAAAGGCTCGTTTTTACGAGCCTTTTTTATTTCTTTAATACCTGCTGTGGTTTTTTAACCTCTGTATTTGTTTAGCAAAATTGAAGAACTGCGAATAAGTTTAAGTTTAGTGTTTTTAATGCAGCTAAAAAAACAGCATTTATGCTAAATTTTAGCCGCTTAGCTTACTTTTCCTGCAAACAAACCAAGTTAAGTGTTTTTTTGCAAAAAAGGTGTTGACGAATTTGGGCCATATCAGCATAATACGCCCCGCACTCAGCGATGAAGTGCTAACGAAAAAATATGGCTAAGTAGCTCAGCTGGTTAGAGCACATCACTCATAATGATGGGGTCACAGGTTCAAATCCCGTCTTAGCCACCATTATTTTTTTGTTACTCAATGAAGAGTTTAAAATAACTACCTAGTGTTTAATTACACAAAGTAATGCGGGAGTGGCGGAATTGGTAGACGCGCTGGA
>TARA_R110000772_G_scaffold268739_1_pt1 | contig 30657 bp, 49 predicted proteins | sample TARA_R110000772 | Tara Oceans TARA_R110000772 (sample SAMEA4397948) | marine metagenome | biome: Polar Biome; feature: [SRF] surface water layer (ENVO:00010504); material: water (ENVO:00002006), including particulate matter (ENVO:01000060) such as... | depth 5 m | reverse complement strand
AAAAAAAATGCGATATTTTTAATTTTCCCAGGGTTTACGGGTTGCACAAAAGAAAAAAAAGTTTATTAAATAGAAAAACCCGTTAAGAATAACGGGTTTTCCTGGTTTATAAATCGTCAAACAAATAAACATTCCGCGCCGTGGTAACGCCTGGAGTGCTTAAAAGTACTTAATTACCATATAAAACGCAAGCGTCGACAATTGATTTAATTAATTTATCTTTAAAAGAGTCGGTTAAAATTAATTCGGTTTCCGTTTTATTAGTATGGAAACCCGCTTCGATTAATAGCGCGGGACATTTGGTTTCGCGTAACATTGCGAAATTACGTTTTTTGATACCTCGCCAACGCATAACGCCGCCAGGCTCTAAAGTTAAATTACATTTAAGTTCTTGCGCTGCAAAATTGGCCATACGTTCAGAATTACGCGAAACCGTCCCGTTGTATAAAAAAACGTCGATTCCTTGCCCGCTCGTCCATTCTCGTTTATAGTATTTTTTAATTTTTGGGTCGTGTTTTCCTACTTCGTAACGAATTGTTTTTTCCTTATTAATATAAGAATAGGAATGTCCGTTGGAATGAATAGAAATTAAAACGCAATTTCTTGTCCTTGCTAACTCGTTTATTCGCCTTATTCGTTCGTTTAATGAAATATCGCGCCAATCGTTAACAATATCCATTGCCTCCAAACCGTGCCTTTGCATTTCCTCCAATAGTCGGTTAACATTGTCGCGATTATTTACGCCTTCATATAAACAAAACGGGGTCCCGTCGGGAAATTTACGATCGTTAAATAAAGGCGAACGTTTGCCCGCGGTCGTATATTGACCCTCTTTTGCGTGTCCTTTTGGGTATAATCCGCCGTGTCCTGGGTCCAATAAAAATAAAGTTTTCATTTTATGTAAAATTGTGGTTTATATTGACGTTCAAAAAATAAACGATCGATTGCCAAATTATTAATTTTTTTCCCAATAACTAACGCGTCGACCGTGTCGTTCCATTCCTTTAAATAGTGCAAATACATTTCGCGGTAACTTTTGCCCTCGGTATTAAAAAGGTGCCATAAAAACGCCGTGTTTACCTCCTCTAATTTTCCCGCAATTTTAATTGCCTCTTTGGTAAATTTCCTTTTTTGCGATCTATTATTTAAATTGGAAATTGGTATAATTGCCCCGTCCATATTTTTAATTTTTTTTATTTAATAATAAAACGTTTTAAATATTGTAATAAGAATTTAAAAGCCAATCCAAGGGCGGAACCAATAAACAAACCCAACCAAAACCAAAAACCCCCGTTTCGTTTATTTTCTTGCCTCGTCGTTGTTCGTTCGGTTTTCCCCTCCTCTTTTACTTTTTTTTTATTCGTTTTTGCGTCCAACCTTCCTTTTATTCGCTCGTTTTTTAATTCTAATTCGCGAATCTTTGCGTTTTTTCTAGCGGTTAACCGTTCCAATTTTGCATTTTTACGGACTTCCTGGCGCGTTTTTTCGCGTTCTATATTTATTTGAAATATTGGTATTATTGTATCGAATTCGACAACCTTTATTATTTTTTCAAAAAACGAAGTATCATTTCTAAATATTAAAAAAGAGTCGATAAAATATTTGTTTATTTTTAACGTGTCGTTGTAATTATGAATAATGGAAGGGTCTTTTTTAATCGCTCTATTTATTAATTTTTGAGGATTTGCGCAACCTATTAAATACGATATTAATACGAATAAATATATTTTTCGCATAATTTTTTATTGTTTTCCTCTATTAAAAAAAAGGTATAAATTAGCAAAAACTAAAAAGCCAAATTGCCCGAAATCACGTAAAAAAGTATGCAAATGAATTTCTTCTATTGCGTCCCCTTCTATTGCGTGTAATTGTCCAACGCATAAAATAATTAAAACAATTTTAAAAACTCCGCGCGTAAACGTCCCGAGTTTATAGGCCAACGAATCCAACGCGAACAATTGGAAAAATAAAAAAATAGCGGTAATAAATGATCCAAATAATACAAAAATATTTAACCAATATATTAAAATCATTTTTTTATGTTTTTATTTTCTTTTTTGAAATACTTATTAATTATCCATTCAACGGACCTTAAACCCGAATAACCAATAACAAATCCGACTCCATATTTTGCCTGGTCTGGCATATTAATAGCAAGCGAAACCATAGGCGTCAAATATGCGGACAAAAAACCCCCAACAATTACCGTAATAAATCGTTGGGTCCTGGTTAGTTCCTTTTCTTTAGTTATTGAAGCAAGCGCGCCCGCAAGGCCCGCAAACAACATAGAAAACTCGATTCCGACCTCCTGGAAAATTTCTTTCATCATTTTTTTTTATTTATCCTTTGGCCGTTCCGTCCCCAAATATTGGTTCATTTTCAATTCTTGGACCGATTGCCGTTGGTGCAGCAACCCCCGTGTTTTGGCGTAAAAATGTAGTTAAAGTTTCGACCGTGTAAGGCTCTATTCCTTTTTGATCGTACCAAACCCCCGTTTCGTTGTCCAATTCCGTTACGGGAATAATTAAACGTCCGTTTGCGCTCGAACTTATTCCGCCTTGTATAATTTGGAATTGATCAACTCCCCCAGGAAATTGCGCGTTTATTCCCCTCGTGTAAACTGAATATCCGACGGCAAACTCTGATCTAATGACAGGTTCGTCGCCGTTGGTTTTTTCAGAAATAATATAATTTCCGCTTACAAATAATAAATTTTTAATTGCCATTGTATTTTGTTTTTATCGTTTTAATAATATGTTCTTTTATTCTTTTTTCGGTCTCCAACTTGACAAGTTAAAATCGCTTTTCGTTGAAAACGATCTAAATAGTCTAATTCGGGGGACTCCTCAACAATAGCGGGTAAATCGTTGAATCTATACGAATGATTGTGCGCGTTATAGTCTGAAATAAACAATTCGTTTTCGCTCAACAAATAAAGATCGCATAAACTCGCGGTAACTTCCTCGTTGGACGGGTCCGTTGTAATAATATAGGAGTTTAGATTTTCGCGAACTACTGTTTTAACCGTTCTGTTTTGATATATTAAATTATCTATTTCCGTGTTTGTTTGTCGATCTCCAATAAATCCGCGAAAACGCAAAGAATCTTCGACATTTGCGCCCGTAAAGTTTAACCCTTCGATTTGTTGTTTTAAATTGAATTTTACGCGGACCCTGGCCGTATTTAATGCGTTCTCGATCGAATAGGGCAATAATTTATAAATTCCCCAGGTAAAAGACCCAATTATTCCGCTAATGTTATAGGAAACTTTTAAGGTATAACAACCTATTCCCTCCGCGTTTAATACTTCATTCCAAAAAATAGTCGTATAATATGCGTTTATTTCGTTTGGAAATTCATTAACCGTCAAATTATAAAGTACAACGGGTACGCCGTCCTTTTCCAATAAAAACTCGAAAGTGTCCGTCGGGTCCGACATTTTTATCCAGGCGCTATTTACGTCGTTTTTCCAAGTGTCGCCCGACGAATCGCCAAGAACCAAAACAGGTTCGCAACAACGAAAAAATCCGCGGTCCTCCTCCTCAAAAACTTGCGGTAGTTGAATACTAGGATAAAACTTTTTTATTCGTTCTTGCAATATTGACATATTTAAACCCTTTTTTTATAAAGTTAATTAATTTTTAACAAATTATGTTAAACTTTTTAACCTCGATTAATATTAACCGTCGATTAAATCGCCTTTTTGTCGCCCCCCTTTAATTTTTGCGGTTATTTTTACGCCGTTTGAAATGTCTATTAAATTAGGATCAAAATAACATTCGAGAACCGCAATATTTGGGGCCAAATATACAATCGTTATTAAAAGTCCCGACAAAGGCGTTAAAGGGTTCGACGTGTTATTGTCGTAAGGAACAACCGTTGAACAAATCCAACGCGGCGAACTTTCATAACTTTCAACTGTAATCATTCCCCAGGTTCTAACGTCCCACGGTTCGAGTAAATTAATATGCGTCGATTTTATACGCATTAACGACCCCACGGGAATTACGTTTACAATTGAATTACTCGAATCCTGGATTAAATCAATTGTTGAATCGATAAACTCCTCCGCGTTATATTCTCTATTTATTAATTGATTTGCGTAAGTGTAGGCCAACCCGTCTTGTATTAAAGACAATTCCGTTCTTAAAATCCAATTTCCCAAATTGTCGTATTGTTCCCAATTTCTGTTTTGAGTCGGGAAAAAATCGACCGACGCGTTCAATTGAGGCAACCAATATTGCCAATTTAATAACCAGGGAGTGTATATTTTTACGCCGTATTTCGTTACGGTGTCCAAACTTGGCTCCAATGACAAAAAGGCCTCTAATTTAACCGACGTATTCGGCAAGGTTGCAACTACGGCGGCGGTTTCGTTTAATAAATATCTACCGTCTCCCGAAATTGGAACCGCTCCAAATCCAAAATTAATAATTCGCAAAGTAAAATCGTCTTCCGTTGTTGCGTTGAACGCTTCAAATTTAATCGAAAACGACTCGTAAATTACGTTTTTATCTAGTTGAAAAGTTCCAAAATATGCGACGTCGTCCTCGGTGTCGGTAATGTATTTTTCGTTTTTAAATCCGTTCGCCGTTTGCACGTTTTCCGAGTGATCCAAATAGCCCCAATCGGTAACCATACGTAATGGGCCTCCAATTGGCGGTTCGCACGTTAATTGACCTTGAAAAGCCAACCAATTAACATTCCCCGAACAAACCCAAAGATAAAAAAGTCGGTCTCCGTCGTCGACCCCGTCCATAAACGTTATAAATTGAGCGTTTGGTATAAAGGTTCCGTTTATTATTGTTTGTGTTCCTATTGTAGTAATGCTACTAATTTTAATTTCGTAACCCGCCGCAAATTCGTTTTCGTAAGAAAAAACCGATCCAACAACGGCGGGGCTTGTTGCAATAGACATTGCGATTTCTTGTTGCGGAAAAATTCTATTCCTATAATAAGGATCGTTAATTGATTTATAGGACGCTCCGATTCCCAGGTTTGAAACGGGACCGTCGACAATAATTTTAAATTCGGTATCAATACAATAGTCTAATTCAGAAATACCCGAAATTAACGTCGAATTTAAAATACTTGTGTTATTTGCTTCGTTGAATTTTCCCGTATTTGCTTCAAAATTATAAACAGACTCATAGCGCGCAAATGGTTCGCCCGCAATAACGGCCCAAGCCATAGTCGAATAAATCTTTAAACATTCGGACGAAAAAAACCATGTTCCGTCGTCGTATTGCCCAGGGTTAATAAATCGGACCCTAACTTGCCAACTTGAAAAACCCCCCGACGTTGCGCCCGATCTCGTTACTTCGGCCCTAAGTAAAAAACCTCCCGATTGGTTCCCAACAAAAACCCCCGAAATCGACGATCCAATTCCGAGCGTAGAAAGTCCAACAAAATTAATTGTCGAAACCTCCGCGTCGATTAATGAAAAGTCCGATCCTGGCGAACTATTTTTAACGTGGTTAAATAGTAAATCTAAACCGTCCCTATCTATTGTATTATAGCTATTTGGGGCGTTTACGGCGTACATTGTTACAAATTCCCCGTTTGTTATATTGTACCAATTTGGAATAGCTGTAAAATCGCACAAAACGTTATCTACATATTGTATTGTCGTCCAAAAAGTATTAATAATACCGCCCCCGCTCGAATGAATATAAACTAAAACATTATTTCCAACCCTAAAACCTTCGTCCAACCAACCCGTCGAGGCGCTTTGGACCGTATTTAACGAGGGGTCCAAAATTAAAGGATTTGATACGCTCGACATTCGAATTGAGGCTCGAACGTTAAAAACAACTTCGATTTCGTCGCCCGCGTTCGCTTTGTAAAACGTGGTCGAATTTCCGAAATTGTCGTTAAAATCTATACTATCAATGAATATTGGCATACTTTGAAACGTATTTGTTTAATTCCTCAACATTACCGCTCTTTGCGGCGTTTATTACTTTTGTAAAATCCGCCGACTCGATCGCAATTTCTTTTAATTGCTCCTCGGTTAAATTTGAAAACAAAAGATTTTTTGCGTTTTCTAAACTTTTCAAGGTTTTGCCGAATAACTCCGCGGTTTCTTTTGTATTATTTGCAAACATAATTTAACTATTTATTGTTATTATTGAAACTTTGCCGTTTGCGTAATTAAACGGTTCTTTGTAGCTAATTACCGCTTTACTTTCCTCGTCAATATATTGAATTGTTAAAATTTCACAAACAACCCCGTTAATTTCCGCGTAATTGTTATCTAACAAATTTACGAAATCTTGGGAATTTAAACGAACGGGGGCGTCTGAAATAATTTTATAGTCGTTAATAGTTATTTCGTTTATTTTGTGATAATTATTGTAAATGGTTGAGGCCCTCAATAAATCCGCATAATTCGCGGGTTGTTTTCCTCCAATAGTAAAAAGGAATTTCGATTGTACGAAAAATTGTTGCGAAATTTGCATAACTCCAATTCTATTTGTTATTTGAGACGCAAAATTTCCATTTCCTCCGAACGCGTTAACAATTTCGTCGACAACTTCAAAAAGTGATTTTGCCCTTTTTTCCATAAAATTTAAAGAGTTTTTACGTACGCCCAGGGCGAACGGGATATTTACGTCGTTTAATCCTTTTATTGTTACCAAATCCGCGTTTACAACGTTGTTTGGCTCCGTTGAATACTCCGCGTCGGTCGGGTCGAAAAAATCTAATGTATGAACGTCGCTTTGGTCCGTTTGATAATGAATAAAATAACGTTTCCAAATGTCCTCAACATTAAAAGAATAGGCCCCGACTCGATCATTTTGAAGATTTAAAGCGGGCAAAATTTGCGCGCTTGTAAGGTCTTGCCAATAATTCCGAACTTCAAATTCGACTAAACCGTTCCGAACTTTTGTACGCCCGTTAAATTGCGTTTCCATTGCGTCAAATAAAGAACCTAAAGTTGGCGTCGAATCGCTCGCGGTTGGATAACCTTTTGTAAAAGCAAAGTTTAGATCGTTTTCTAATTGGTCCCAAATGCTTTGTTTTTGTTTTAATAATGGAACGGGACAAATTGTTGCCCCGCTAATTCCGTCTAATAAGGTGCTTTGGAAGTCATAACCTAAATATTCCGATCCTTTTTTTAATAACTCTTTAACTTTACAACCTTGGAAATAACGAATTTTTGGGAAAATCAATTCGAAAAATTGTTGCGCCATTTTAACAATAGCAACCAATAACAAAGCAGCGACCGCAATTTGCAATAAAATTTTAATTGCAAGTGTTATTATTTGCCCCGTTGTAAGGGACGGCGGAATTGTTGCGTTTATGGAAACCGCTTGAATAATGTTAGTAATACCCTTGGAAATTGCAATTATTTGATCGATTAATTCGTGTGTCATTACGTAAAGAGACAATCCAATTGTTAATCCTAACTCGACTTGATTATCTTTAACAATTACATATGGAATGTCTATTAAATTAAATTGTACCCCATTTGCCGCCATTAATTCAAAGGACGTACCGTTGGCGTTATCAAAAAACGAATCTAAACCGAGCCGTTTTTTTAATTTAACTTCAAATTCGAAATCTCTAAAAATTGCGCCGTCGGTTAAATCGACGTAATAATTTAAATTTTGGCCCCCCTCCGTTTGTATTCTGTAAGGTATTCCCTCAAAAACTCCTATTGTATTAATATGGTTTTGGACAATATCCATTGCCTCACGTGGCAAAATAACCGTATCGACGTCCATATTTAAAACCTCGGGTCGTCCCGTAAAATCGGAATTCAACCCAATCGACAAAACGTTTCGCGGGGCAATTTCGATTTCGTTTAAAAAATGTCGCATAATTTAACGCTTTTGTTTGTATCGATTAAAATTAACATTATTTCCGTTTGTCGTTTTCGAATACCATTGGAAACCGTCGCGCAAAGTGTTTTCGACTCCGAAATTGGTTTGCGGTTGGTTTTTTATAGTATTTTCTAAACTTTGTAATTGATTTATTACCGCTAACGTTTCCCAGGCTCCGCCAATTTGTACCGCTCCCGATTTATTGGACATTAAACGCCCCGTATTATAATCGTTTGCGACCTTTGCCAATTCATTGTTCGAAATTCCGCCGACTAACTCGTTTTGTTCCTTTGTTAAAACGCGTTCGTTTGGGTGTAATATTGCGTGAAACCCCCCTTTTCCGTCGACTCCTTGCCCGTTGGTCCCCGTGTTTTCGGTACCGTCTAAAAACGCGGGCATATTTGCAATAAATTGAGTCAATAAGGTGATGTCTCTAATGGTTTCTAATAAAGGGTGTTTAACGTTCGGGTCCGCCGCTTTTGAAGTATACGTTTGGACCGCCGCGTTAATTAATTCCGCGGTTCGTTTTCTCTTTTCCTCCTTTTCCTTTGCTCGGTTCGCCTCCGCAATAATTCGGTTTTGTTCCGCTAAACTTTCTGACGCTTTAATATTTCCGTCGTCGGCTAGTTTTTCAAGTCGCGTTCTTTGCTCCTCCGCTTTCGAAATTTCCTCGTCAATTTTTGAAATTCTTTTGTCCGCCGCTAAAATATAAAGGTCTGTAATAGATTTTGAAATTTCAGAAATTCGGGTTAAATGCTTTTTTAATTTGTCCTCGATCTCGCCGTTAATTTCGTCCTCGCCTTTTACCCTTTGCGCCCTGGTTTTTTCCTCCAATTTTATTTCCAAGGCCAAAATTTCCTCTTCTAATTTTGGGTAATTTTTCTTTAAAAATTTAATCCGTTCTTTTAATTGCTCAATTTCAAAATTGACTAATCGTTTGGATATTTCATCTTGGGTTAAAAATTCCCCCTCCTCTTTGGTTTTTAATAATTTTAAATAATATTTATCGTACTCGGTTTGCATTTGAGCCGTTAAACGATCAAATTGTGTTTTTGCTAATTCCAATTCTCGCTCGTCCGCGCTTTTATTTATTTCTAAAATTGCCAATCGCGCGTCCTCGGTTATTTGTTTTCTTTTATTTAGGTCCTTTTCATTTAACAATAAAGAGTCCCTATTATATTCTATTTGAATAATTAAAAGTTGGTCCAATTCGTCTTGTTTTGCCTCAATTATTGCCTCGTTTTTTTCTACGTCCTCAACGCTTGCGATTTCAATGTTTTTTTCTGTAATTTGCGCCGCAATTAATGCTTTTTTCGATTCTTGTTGCGTTTTTTCTCTTTTTTTACGGGCGTTTTCTTTTATTTTATCGATTTCTAATTGTAAACTTTGTTCACTTTCTATTATGAAATCCGCTAATTCCCCTCGATAGGTTTTTTGTTTTTTAATGTCCGCAAGGTTATTTCTTTGGTTTGCCTCCGCTCTTTTAATTAATCGGTCCTCCTCGTCCGCAATTTGTTTAATTTGTTCGTCCTCAATTTTTCTTAATAGTGAAATATAAGGTTCCACGGGTTCCACGGGTGCAATATATCCAGGATCGCCAGGTTGTAAAACTATTGGTCCCGTTCTAATGATTGGGTCCGACGAATTTAACGTCGCTTGCATTTCCAAATATTGTTTTTCGTATTTTTCCGCCTCCTCCGTTGCGTCTTTTTGGGCGTTGGTTGTTGCGGCCCACATTGCGACCAAATCCGCCTCATTATCCGCGCCGAACGCTCGTAATAAGGCCCCCTTTATATAAGCGCCCGTTCCCCTTTCGCGGAATGCGTCCAACGCTCGAGCCGCTTTTTTTGCCGCCAATTCCGCCTCGACCAATTGTTTTTGTGTAATTTCAAATCCAATTCGAGCCGCTTCGATTTTGGCTTTCTTTTCCAATTCTGAATTTACCAATTTTAGGGCCGCGGCGTTTGCTTCATTAAACTCGACTTCGTCCTCTAAATTTGTAAGGGTTAAACCGTATTTATCGTTTATTTCTTGCATTATTCGCGCACGATCCGAACTTTCTCGGTTTGTTTCCCCTAGGGCCGCAAATAACAATTCCGCCTCCTTTTTTTCAAGTTTTAACTTTGCGGCGACCTCGCCTTGCGCCGCGGCTAATTCGTCGTGCCGCTCTTTAGTTTTTCCTAACTCCTCGTTTAATTTTGCCGCCCTACTTGAAAACGAACTAATCGCCCAGGCAATCGCGGTTAAAGCAATTCCAATTGCGTTGGCTTTTAATGCTTTTCCGACGTTTTGTATTCCCGCCTTCATACCTGCAAACGCGCCTTTTATTCCGCTTTTGCTTTTTACTATTTCGCCAAACGAAGACGCCAATATTTTGTTTTGAATTGCGGTAATTGTAACAACTGCTTTGTAAGCAATAAACGCTTTAATTGCGAAACCTAAAACGGAAACGATTGTATCCAAGTTTTCCGCTAGGAATTTCAACATATTTTTAATTTTGTCGCCTATTCCCGCGCCCGCGTCCAAATCCAAAATAAATTTATTCCAAGTTTCTTTTAATTCATTAAATGCAAATGCGACGGTGTCGGTATTTTGTGCCGCTTGCGCTTGGACCGTTCCTTGCGTTTCCATTTTGTCCGTCAAGTCCGCGACCTCGTCGGTCATATTTAAAAGATTTGTTGCCGCAATCGAATTTTCTTTTCCGAAAACCTTAATTAACGCCCCGTTATCGGTTAATAATGGTTTTAGCGCCTCCAGTCGTTTCGAAAATGGTTTGGACGTGTCCGTCAAGTCTTCAAATGAAATTCCAAGTTTTGCCATTGCCTTTTGCGCCTCTTTTGGTAACGCGTCGGGCGCGCTTAACTTCAACATTACATTACGTAAAGCGGTTCCCGCCTCCGCGCCTTTTAGTCCTTTACTAGCCAACGCCTCAATTAACGCCGTCGACTCCTCCAAAGAAACGTTCGAAGTATTTGCCGCCGCTCCAAATTTTAACAACGCGTCCGTTACGTCTGGAATTGCCGCGGACCCAAATAACGCCCCGTTTGCTAAAACATTAATAAAACGCCCCGCTTCCTCTGCGGGCGCTCCGAATTGGTTCATTGCGTCGGTTAACCTGGTCGCCGCGTCTGGCAATTCCAACCCCGAGGCCTGGGCAAGTGTAATTGCGCTTTGTGTTACGGCGTCCAACGCCTCCGCATTTTGTAATAATTCGGGTTTTGCCGACCCAATTAATTTATAAGCCTCAATTACGGAACTTGCGCCCCCTTCAACTTGTGTTCCAAGTTCTTTTGCTTGCTCTTTAAAAAACTCTAAATCCGAACCGCTTGCGCCCGTTATCGCTCGCAAATCCTGGATATTTTTGTCGAAATCGACAATCGTTTTTCCCGCTCCTTTGATTATTGACAACCCGCCAAACGCAAGGCCAAGTCCTCCGAGTACTCGCGTTAATCCGCTTAACGCGCTTTTATAGTTTCCAACATTTCTGAAATTATCGCCAACCGTTCCGTCGATCTTTTTTAAGGCCTTGTCGCCCTTTTGCGCCGCCCTTGTCGTTTTGTCGTATTGTTGCGACAATTTGCGCCATTCTTTAGTATTTTTTCCCCCGTTCGCTTTTAAAACCAACATTTCCGCGGCTAAATCTTTAGACGCGTTCTTTTGGTCCCGCGTTGTTTTAACCAACTTTTTATAAGCGCTATTTTCGTCCTTTATTGCTTTGGCTTGTTTTTCCGCTGCTTTTTTTCCGCGTTCCTTTTCGGCGTTTAATAACCTAGTTTCTTTTAATAATTCCCGTTCGGTTTTCATTTCCTGGGACTTACTGTTTACCAAATTTTTGTTCGCGTTGTTTAATTGATCCGTTGCGTCCTTGTTTACTTTTTTAAGTTTAACCGATTCTTTTTGTAACGCTTGCGCCTTTTGTGTTTTTGCAACAAATTTGTCGATTTCAGCCGTATTCCCAATTTTGGCGTTTTTAATTTCGTTTTTTAAAACGTTCGCCGTTTCTTTAAACTCCGCGTTTAATTTTTCAATTACTTGAATTGTTTTTGTTGCCGAATCTCTCGCGTTTGCAAAAATATCGTCTTCCGTTATTTCCGTTCTTTTAACTTGCTTTGCCATATTCCGCCATTAAATTAAAATAATCAACTACCGTTATTTTTTTTTTATCTAAATAATACCCGACCCACTTCGATAAATGGACCAAAGATTGTTCAATTGTCATTCCCTCGCCGTTATTATTTACCATATTTTTAAGTTTCTCGACCTCAATTTGAATTTCTGTTAATTTAAATTGTTCCCAGGTTTCGACGTAATCTAACTCCAACAGTGCTTTTTTTCTCATTGCCTCCAACATTTTTAAATATAATTTTGATAAACCATATTTTTTAATATATGAGTCGTAAATCCTTGTCCAATTTTCCCCGTCCTTTGTAGTTTCTTTGTCCGTTTCTTTGTCCGTTGTATTAACTTTTTTTCGTGCAAAACGGGCGTCCCCGTCGTTGCATAAAATCCAATTTTCCAAAGGCATATCGTTAACCGAAACCCAATATTCGACGGAAATATTCCGCGTAACCGATCGCAACTTGCGCAATAAACTTTTCCAAATTTTCATCGTTTAAACCTAAAATTTTACTTTCCTCTAAATTGTTAATGTTCCACCAATTTTTGTCTAACATTTTGTTAAAATCGCCGTCGACCAACATAACGTCGCGAAAAACTTTAATATAAATTGATCTATAAAATTGTCCGCTATCTAATAAAGTGTAATTTGTCCCCGCTTTTTTACGTCCTCCGCTTAAAATTTGGGTCATATAACTATAAGTCCCTAAAACGTCGCCGTCCTCGTCGATACCTTTGTTAAATAATTGGTCCCCTTTTATCCATTTTTCCAAATATTCTTGTTGTAATTCGGGCGTTATTGACTCGATCCAGGCTTGCCCCTCGTCCAATAACGCGGCTTTTTTTAAAACCCCCCCCAATCTAGTTTCCATTAACATTAAACAAAAATAACCAAAAACGGTCGATTTAACCACAAAAAAAACCCCTCGTTTAAATTCAAGGGGTTTAAGTTACGTTAATTACGTCGTTTACTCGCTTGGTGCGCTTTTCTTTTTTTTTTGTACCCTTTGCTTAGGGTTTGCGATTTTATACGCGGTTTCGACTCTGCGATTGTCGACGTAATTAAACTTTTCTTTTAACTCCTCCAGGGTTGAACCTTGTAATTCAATTTCCGAAATTGTCCAATTCCCGAGTTTTATTGTTTTAATATTTTCCATATTGTAAAATTAAAAAAGTTTTGGAAATAAAAAAACCCTTTGAATTTCTCCAAAGGGTTTTGTATTTTATCCTTTTTTTTTAAGGCATTGTTACTTTTGTCGAACCTTCGTAACCATTACGAGAAACCGCAATGTTTATAATGTCGGTTGTCGCTTGCGCGGCAAATCCAACAATATACGTTCCGTCTGGTCCCTCTAAAACCGAAGTAACAGTAACAGGAAGTCCCGACGTGTCGTTTGTTACGGTCCAATCTGTTATTAATGTCGCCCCCGTATAAAGGATTTTGTTTAAAGCGGTTCCAAAACTTAATTTTGCATCAAATGTTACCGAAATAAACGAAGCCGAACCAACCCCATTTGTAAATTCAACGTCCAAAAGTCCGTTAAGCGATCCAAAATTAATTCCCGCTTCCGCTTCCGTTATTTGATACATTGTCGACTCGTCAAATAAACGGTCGAAATCAAATCCTAACATTATTTTTTGAACCGTTGCGTCCGTAGCAAATGCAAATTTTGGGTCCCAACTTGCTGCATCAACCGCAATAGGGTATAAATACCCGTCAACTTCCGAACCAATTAACGTTCCGTTAACGTCTACAAAGTACGCTCCAAACTCAACGCAACGCGATTTTACCAATTTTCCAAGGTAAGTTGGTGTCGAATCTTCCGCCCAAAGTTCGCCCGCAAAAGAGCGGACCCCCTGGCGTAAAAACGCTTTTTTACCGCTTGCCGCCTCCTCAAAAAGAGAATCCGCCTTTGGCATTTCTACGTTTTCAAATACCGAAACGGGAAACCATCTTTTCGAAGCGTCCGCCTCGTTAATTAGGTCAGCCCATACAGGCAAAGCAGCGTTTAAATCGATTCCGTTTTTTGTTCCGTCAGTCGCCTTAATAGGGACAAGGATCATTGAAGAAACGATACTAAATAAAGGAACGCAACCTGGGCGCCCCGTGTTGGATAATCCAACGTTACAATCACAACCAATAGACATAATATTAAATGCTCTTTCGAGTCTTATTAATTTGTATTATTATTTTTTTTTAACATTTGCAATCTGTTTTTTTATACTTAGCTAAGGTAAATTGCAATTCCACCCCCGCCAAGTTAGCGTCCAAAATATTTTGGATAACGCCTTGGTCCGTTTCAACGCCGAAACGCGAAAACGTTGTTATTTTGTAATCATTAATCCGCCGAAATTTACGGTCCCCCCTTACAACGTCCAAAAACGCCTCCGCAAGTTTCGACATTGGCGCGACAACTTCGCGTCGCGCGTCTTCCGTTACATATTGCGTTGCGTCCGTTTCGTCTAAAAAGAAAATTCGCAAGTCCGCTTCGAATTCAATTACAGAATCGCGACCAAATCTTTGTTCCCTTATAATTTCCAACAACCAAACTAAAGGCGTTTTTGCCGTTAAATTTGTCAAAACTTTTTTCCATTCATTGTTCGCGGCTATCTTTGTCCCCGTTTGAAAAAATGGTGTCGGTAAAAATGTCGTCCCGTCTAAAGGTAGCAAAGGCAAGTTTTGTTGCGTTACTGTAACGGACCCGTTGGTTTCTACTTCGTTAATTAAATAAGAATTTCCAAGGTCGTCCAAAACGATTTTTCCTTTACGCGCCCACTTTATGCCGCAATAGTCCGTTTTGGTCGTTCCTAAATTATACGTACCGTCGATCGTTGTGTCGATCGACCCCGCAATTGTTCTTAATATTTCCGTTATTTCCTCCATTAAATCCAATATACAAAACCTTTTGCGTTTCCGCTAAATCCGTCGTAATTATACGCGGCGTCGTTGTTAAAAGAAATCCAATATTGAATCGCTTTATAGTTCGCCGCCGCTTCATTGTAACGGTTATACATCATCGAATAAAGAGTCGTTCCGTTTTCGGAATTTTCCCCAACGGGTACAACGTTTCCAATTGACGACATTTGATTTGTCAAGTCTTTAACGTACTCGTAGTAAATAAATCCTTTTAACATTTCTTTAATCCCCTCGGAATAAATAACAGAGCCGCAACGATCAATCGCAAAAGGTTCAAATACTTTTATAAACCTTGATTCCGTAGGCGTTCCCGATCCGAGTATTAAATCCAATTCGAATTCCATATACAAAGCGACCCCGAAAAGATTAATTAAATATTTCTTTTCATATTTATTAATGTATTCTTGGACGCGCGGGTTGTCAAACATTCCCGTATGTAATTCGAATTTTCCTTTGGTTTGGAAATCTGAAATATTAATTATATTCATTATTTAATAATTTTTCCGAATCCGTTATTAACTAAATTTTCAGCGCTTGCGCCCCCAACGTTTAAAAGGATTTCCCCTTTTATTTTCATTCGTGGACCCGTTCCGTTGGACTCTAATTTGTACCGTTTTGCGTGGTCCAATTTAATTTCCGCCGTTTTCGCTTTTTTTGGCTCCGCTTTGGGTGCCGCTTTTTTTGTCGTTTTCTTTTCCATTTTTCGAAGTTTAATTTTTTAAATAGGTCGAGGACCGAAACCCCCGACCGTTAATTAATTATTTTTCGAATTATGCTTCGATTAACGCAATATCCGCCGCAAAATTACCCGTTACAAATGCGCCGTAATGGTTAGATTTAACGTACTGACACGCTCGCATTTCCGCAAGTACTGTAATAAGGTTTTTTGTAAAATCGTCGTTTACATATCCGATTTGAACGTTTAGGTCCTCGCGAATTCTTAAATTTGATTTTGTGAAATCACCAACAACGTACGTTCCAACGGTAACTCCTGGATTTTCAATTACTGGAACGCTTTTTACTCTCGTCGTTCCGTCTATTGTAATAGTCATTCCATAAGTGTATTGACCGTTCGCGTCTTTTGTTAAATCCATACTAGCCGCGTCGATCGGGTTTAAAAGTATGTAATTAGCCGCGAAATTGTTGTTTGCAATTTGTGCAATTGCAATTCGTAGAACGTCCGATTGGTTTGCGCTTGGAACCAACCCCGTGAACGTAACGCCTGGCGTAAATGGTAATGCGTTTTCCAAAATACCCTCCAAATTATCGCCCAAACCGTCGCCGCTCAAAATTTGCGAATCCAATTTTAACTCCACAATTTCCATTAACTCGCCGTTAATTTCGCCTTGCATAAATGGAACGTCCGCGATCATTTCTTTCGAAACCTTAATAAACGCCGTGACTTTTTTAACCTCGCAATTCTTTTCGACAACGTCGAAATCGGTTTGCGTTTTTAAAGCACCTTCCGCGGTCATTCCCGCAACTCCTGGATCGGCGTTTTTTTGTTCAGTGTAAACAACATATTTCGACGTTGTCCCTCTCGAATTAACCAATTGACGCATAAACGGACGACGTCGCGCAATTCGCGTGATTCCTGGCTCCATTTCTGACAAACCAACGGTTCCGCCCGAATAATTGTTTGTAATTGTCATTGTACCCGCCGCTTTTACGTCAAGTTTTAACAATCCGCCTTTTTCAACCATTCCAATAATTGCGTCTTTTGCGTTTTTGTACGCGTTGAAAATTGCGTCTCCTAAAGATTTAGACTCCTGGGCCGCGTTTGGCTCCTCTTTTAGAGCGTCCAATTTACCCTCCATTTCAGCAATTGCGCTTTTAACGGCGCTATCGTCGTAATCTTTTGATTTGCTCGCAAGTTCTTTTGCCGTTGCGATTTCCTCTTTCATTTGCGCCAAATCTTCGCTTTTCGCGAATCCTTGCGTCTTTTCAGCAATCGAGGCGTTAACCTTTTCGAGTACTTGTTCGGGTGTTGTAATATTTTCCAAAACTTTTTGTTTTATGGGGTTTTTCCCCAATTATTAAATAATTAACCGTTAATTCCTTTAATTACGGCGTTCCAATCAAACGGCAAAATAATTTTCGGCTCGCTTTTTACGGACTGTTTATTAAACGGGTCCGTTTCTGCAAGTGTTTTTAATTGCGTGTTTAAATATTTTAATCGCATTTCCAAATTATATTGGCGTTCGTCCGTCCCTTGTCCGTTCGTTATCGCCTTAATAATTGTGTCGATTTCCGACGCGATTTTATTAACTGTTTCTTTTCGTCCCTCCGATTTCGCAACCTCGACAACGTTAGTTTCGCCGTTTGCTCCAAATGTAACCGCGGACCCCTCAAATAATGCAACTTCCGAAACTTCGTAAATATTTAGTCCGTTGTTATCTTCCCCAATTACTTTAATTTTATCGACTAAATATTTAAATCCAATCGAATGTTCTAAAATAATTCCGTCTTTGTAATCGTTAAACGCGTCGTTGCCGTCCGTAGAATTTCCGAGTTTACCAACGGCAAAAAGTCCGTTCGAATCCTCCTCCAATCGGTTAAATTTACCGATTTGTTTTTCCCAGTTATGGTGTCGTAAAAAAGCTATTTTTCTATTTGTTGCGCTTCCTGGCCCCCGTTCTTGGATCGACTTTTTAAACGCTCCGCGTCTAATAATATCGTTATCAGAGTCCATATTGTCAAACCTTGCAAGGTACATTGCAACCTCTCGGGACCCCTCGTTTAAATCCTTTATTTCTAGGTTTTGCGATTTGGTCGAATAACTGTTAATTGGTTTTTCCATAATTAAAAATTCGAATTCCTTACAAAAATAGTTAAATTTGTGTACAAATTATACATTCCAAATATGAATAATAACAATCCTTTAAATTTTTGGCAATCGTTTTTCGGACGCGGTAACAATGAAAACGACCGTTTTATTAATCAATTATACCCGAATTCGTCGCGCGTTTGGGGTCAAAAAACCGCGATTTGGATAGATACGTCTAACGCTTTTCGGCATTATTTGGAAATTCCCGAATTACGAACCGTCGTAAATAAACGGGCGTCGTTAATGTCGTCAAATAGGCCAATTTTAATTAATACAAAAACGGGGGACGTTGTAAAGGACCACTGGTTAAATGATTTAATAAAAAAACCAAATCCGACGCAAAGTTGGTCGGACGTTATATATTCATTAAGCGTAAACGACGCTTTATATTCGAATTCTTTTGCGTATTGTCCGAAACGATCTTTTGGAATTCGTAATTTAATGTTGCCTTTGCCCTCCGATAAAATGAAAATTTTAACAACGGGTAAAAAGTTAAAACAAATGGAAACGGGGGGGTTAATTGAGGGGTTCGAATTTGACTATAATACTGACGTCGAAAAATTGACATTCGACGACGTTGTTTATTTTTCAACGCCCGACGGAATTAACATTATTAATCCGACGTCCCGTTTAGAGTCTTTGAAATATCCGCTTTCTAATTTAAAGGCTCAATACCATAAAAGAAACGTTTTATTGGAAAATATAGGGGCAATTGGTATTTTATCCGCCAAAAATTCCGATATTGGCGGCGCTATTCCTATGACTCCCGAGGAAAAAAAGGAAATCCAACGCGATTGGTTTGCACGTCAAAAGGACGAATTAATTATTACAGAAAGCGACGTGAATTGGCAACCTATGAGTTTCCCAACTAAAGATTTAATGTTATTCGAGGAATTAACCGAGGATAAAATCGCATTAATTGACGCGTACGGACTTAATTACAATATTTTTTCCAACGTTAAGGGGTCAACGTTTCAAAATGTTCGCGACGGAATGCGTTTAACTTATTCCGAAACTATTATTCCCGAAACTCAACAAATGTACGACGGAATTACGGAACAATTCGGTTTGGATAAGGAGGATTTGCGATTGGTTGCAAGTTTTGACCATATTAAAGTGTTGCAAGCGGACGAAAATTTAAAAGCGGACGCCCTAAATAAAAGAGCGGACGCCCTTAATAAAATAAACGCGGCGGGCGTAATTTTGGACGAGGAGGAACAAAGAGCAATTTTACAAATAAATAAAGATTCTTTCGGTTATTCCGCGGGCGGGTCTTCTAAATAATACCAATTTTCCGAAGGATCGTATTTTTTTACCTGGCGTTTCTTTTCGTATTCTAAAACCGAAAAAAAAACAACCGCGAAAAATACCGCGGTCCAAAATATTAATATTAGGAATTCAATTGGTTTTTTCATTTTATTAATATTTATCTAATAAAACCCTAACTTCGAATTCCGCTTTGGCGTCGTTAATTTGTTCGTCGGTAATATGCGAATTTGTTTGATTTTTAAATAATTGGATCGCCTCTTTTAAGGACCTGGAAATTCCTTTTCGTTCCTCGACGTATTCCAGGGCGGAATAAATAGTTAACGCGTCAAAAGGGTTTATAATGTAAATTAAATTTTGCGGTTCCTGGTAACCTTGCTTTTTTTCTTTTTTAGGTGGTCCCTTGATCATTTTAATTCCTCTTTTTGGTCTAATTCAACCCGTGCGAATTTTTTGAAAAGGTTAAACAATTCTTTTGTCCTTGCCTCGTCCGTTTCGGTCGTTTTATCAAATCTATTGGTTAAGTCGTCAGTCGTTTTGTGGCTCCAAACAAAAATCGAAAAATATTGTCCGTCTAAAAAACCACTAATTGAATAATAATAAATCCAATCTTTAGTTAATACCTCGCGTAAGACGCTCAAATTGTCAACGTTGTAGTTTATTTGTAATTTATGCAAAACGTAGTCTAAACGTTTAATTTGCCGTTTAGACTTCATTTTTTTAAATAACTTCTTAATTAATTTCATTTTTCAAATGTTTTTTGTTTTAATAATTTAATTTTTTCCAACAAATCTTTATTAATTCGCCCGTTTTGGTCTTCCGTCCAATATTGGACAACCGATTGATCAAAAAATGTTTGTTGCGGTAACTGTTCCGAAATTATTATTTTTTGCGCTCTTTTCATTCCTTTAAAATTTATCGTTTCCCTCGTCCCTCCAAATTTTCCAATATTTAAAATCCTGGTTTGTTATTTGGCGTAATAACATAGTCCAAGGAGTAAAACCAATAATACCGTCGTTTGCGTTTTTTAACGCGTCTTTTTGTAGTTTCCCGCGCCGTTCGTCGCTTACAATATAACGCGCAAAACTCAACGCGTCGGCTTTTGTTAAATAGGTCCGTTTTGGTTTCTGCATTATTGCGCGAATTTCTTTTGTAATCTTTTAAATTCCTCGCGCTCTTTTGCCTCGCGTTCCTTGCCTATCGTTTCGGCGATGTCCTTTTTTATTATTTTAAACGCTTTTAATTTGTCCTCAAATCTAAATTTAACGTCCATTGTATTTGTAGAAAACGACGAATCGTAACAACCAAAATAATCTTCGCCGTTTGCGATCCATAGATTGAACGTATATTTACCGTCGATAATTAATTTATACGTTCGTTCGCCGCGCTCCTCTACTGTATAATCTCCCGCAACTATTTTGTCGCGGAAATAGTCGTTTACTTGTTTTAATGCTGCTTTTAACTTTGTTTTTTCCATAACGTTAAATTGTTTGACTTTTTGTAAATGTATAAAAATATATTTGAATGTATTTATTTTATTGGCGGCAATTCTTAACCGAGTGAAAAACAACCCGTTAATCCTGGGGTTGTTTTTCAAATGTTTTTAATAAATCGTTATAAACGTCGATTTCGACTTGTAATTTGGCGTTTTTTTCTTTGCTCAAACCCCAGGTTGCCAACATTTTTTGGTTTGCGTCCTTTTTTCCTTTGATCGTTGCGACCATTTCGCCCGCCGTTAAATTAAATCGATTTTCCATTTTTTTTTGTTTGACTGTAAATAATTAATTAAAAAAGGGGTTGGGACTATTTGCCCCAACAACCCGACCCGTAATAAGCAACACGGAAAAATTTAATTTCCTTTGTTTGCATTGCCTCCAAAATTTCTTTTATTGTCATACGACGACAAGTATTAAAGTTTTCAAATCCAACGTAAAATTCAGCGTTTAAAATTTCGAGTCCGTCGCGATCTAAAATTAATTTTCCGAATTGCTTCAAAGTAAAACATTCCGTCCCTTGGACCTTTAAACGGGCGCCTTTTAATTTTTCTTTAATCGATGCAACGAAAGTTTTAACCGTTTCGTTTGCCTCTTTTCCTAAATATTCGATTTTTTGGTTTTGCATTTTGTAATGTTTTAATCGTTTGACGTTAACAAATATACTTTTTTATTTGTTATAAAACACTATTGAACAAAAAAGAATTATTTTTTTTTACCAATCGACCGTTTTAAACATAGATTGAATAAACATAGATAACCCCGCCAGGGTGTCGGGCGCGTCGTCGTTCTTGTTTTTTCCCTCTTTGCTAAAAGTTTCGACGTTTGTTAAAAAGTGGGTCGAATTCGGGTTGTCTAATTCAACAAAAGACCAATTATTTAAAATAAAGGCGCTTTGCATAATTATTCGAGTCATTTTATTTACGGTGTTATGGACTTGTAAAATTCGCGTTTTGGTTTGCTTTTGCAAGGTCCGCGCAAACATTGCGCCCATACTGTTTGACTCAACGCGGCAATACGCGACCCCGTATTTTGTCAACATTGCGGCAATTAAAGGGATCGCGACGTCGGTATTGGCTCGCGTAAATACATAGTCGACAATGTAAACCCGATTTCCAACAATTGCGGCGATCGCGGCGGCGGTATAGTCGGCGCCCTGGTCGGAAACGTCAACGTAGGCAATATAACCGTCGACCAGGTCCGCGCGTCCTTTGTTCGCCTGGTCTAAAGGGTCTATCGTAATAATTCTTTTATATTCGTCGGGGGAAATTCTGTTTATTTCTCCAAATAATCGTCCTTTTAAATCGATCGGTTGTTGTTGGTATTCGGCCAACCAAATTTCGTTGGGCGTTTTGGATCGCTTTTTTACATATTCCGCCGTTGTCATTACATAGGGACAAAACGTTTCGTCGTTATCGTCCAGGGCGGCAACAACAACCGATTTATCGTATTCGCCCGACTCCATATTGGAACCGATCACGTCGTTCCTGGTCCAACGGGTGCCAATATCGATTCGGGCGCAACCCGTTTCGAATCTCGAATCGTGGGTCGCTTCCTTCCATTGTTTAACGCGGTCGTTTATTGTGTCGCTTAATGCGTCTTCCAAACCTCTATAAAGGTCGTCCGTAACGGCTATTTTTGACGCCCCAAAACCAATGATCGTTCCGCCAACCCCCGCGCCGAAATACGAAACCATTTTTGCGGTGTCCGTATTCCAACCGTTCAAATTCGATTTGTCCTTTGATAAACGGGCGTTAAATATTTCTTTATATTTCTCGGACTTAAAAATTCCCCGTACGTCGTAACTAAACTTTTGGTATAGTGTCGCGGTGCAAGTGTTACGCATAACCGATTCTTTGGGGAATTTTCCAATTATCCAAGCGCAAAACAACGAAGTAATGTAGCTTTTCCCCGCCCTAGGCGGTAAAGATACGGACAAAGAATTAATCGATCCGTCCGCGATTTCTTGGAAAGCGTCCGCGATTTCCTTTAAAAACGGTCGTTGCTCGAAAAATTCGGGGTCGTAATGTAAACAAAAATTCCAAAATTTGCGTCGGCAAAGTTCAATTTTTAATATTTGTTTAATTGTTACCGTCGTCGCCTTCATTCAAAATCAATTTTTCTAAATCGTCAGTCGAGAAGTTCGACAAATCGGGGAATTCGTTTTTATTTGTAACCTCGACAACGTCTTTTGGTTTTCCAAAAATATGTTCCGCGATAAATAATTGCCCCCGACTCGAAGTATTCCATAACTTAACCAATAAAGCGGTTTTTGCCTCGTCGTCCGTTTGTTCCTTTTCGGGGTCCTTTGGGTCCGCCGTTATTATTTGGACCGCGGCAACAAAAAGATCGTTTTTTTTGTCCTCGTCAATTTTTGATTTTCGACCCGCTCCAACCCTGGCGCCTCCATTGTTTGCCCTTTTGTCTTTTTTACCTTCCGTTTTTGCCATAATTGAAAAAAGTATTGAATATTCAATTTATGCAAAAAAAGTCATTAAAAGATCATTTGCCAAATTTGAATTAATATAATTAACAATAAAATAAATCCAACGCGGTAAATAATCGGGACGAAATGTTTAAGGTTTTTAAACGATTCCTGGATTGTTTCTTGTTTTAAATGCGGCAAAAAAACCAAAATAAAACGGTCCGCCGTGAATATTGCAAACATTACGGGAGCCAAACAAAGGACCCCGATAATTTTAGCAACGAAAACAATTTGTTTTAACGTTGTTTTTTTTGGTGTTTGTTCCTGGGTGTTATTGTTAATCTTTTCCATTCGTTAAAGGGTTTAAAAAGAGGGTTTCCGCGTTTTATTTTGGCACCGCTAAAAGTTGGGCCCCCTCTTTTGTTTATATTACAAATATAATGTTTTGCAATGATTCGTCGGCGTTTGGCTCCAGGGGGGAACCTTTATTGAAATAATCGCCCCCCTTTTATCCTGATTTTTTGATTAATTTTTAATCGTAAATTGATTAACTTTTAATAATTTACAACTTCAAAAAAAAATTATCTTTAAATTATTTTGATTCTTTTAAAAGAAATTTCCCAATTTTCGCCAACGATTTGTCGGTCAATCCTCGATCGCCCCTTAAATATGCTAACATTTGCAAAGGGTGGATTCCTATTTTTCCCGCTAATCCGCTTTTCGTTTCGGTTTGGTTTTTTAATAAATATTGTCGCAATAATTCTTGCGTTCCCTCTCTAATATTTGCCAATATTTCGGGCGTTAAATTTGTTTTTTTCATAATGTATTAATTAAAATGGTAAATCGTCGTCCTCTGCGCTTGTCGTTGGTGCTGAAATTGGCATTGATTCGTTTGGTTTTGGTGGCGCGTACGCTCCTCCCCTTTCGATTCGCCAACATTCCAACGTATTAAAATATTTCGTTTCCCCTTGCGGGTTGGTCCAATCTCGACCGCGCAAATTATATGAAACCTCGATTTCGTCCCCTGGAATAAACCCGTCGATTATCGTTGTTTTGTCCTGGACTAATTGAAAAACGACTTTTTGCGGGTACATTTCCCCCGACGGCTCAATTACGAAATCGCGTTTAATAAATTTTTCGCTTATTTTTTGGGCGTCCATTATTACAAGTACGCGCCCCGTTACTTTATTCGACATATTTTTTATTTTTGATCGGGAATTAACATTTGTATTTTATACCCGAATAGTTTAATTAATTCTTTTATTGCTTTTGACGAATTCGCCTTTTTTGCATTTTCCATTTGTGAGGAAACCCCAATTATTTTTTTTTCGTCGTTAACATAGCGGGCGACCAATTCCGCCCGCGTTATTAATTCGCGTTCCTTTGGTGTTACCATTAATTAATAATTTCGTTTTTTACAATATAAACGTTTTCGTTTATTGTTTTTAAATTAAACAATTTACGTTTTTTCCCCTGTTTTTCGTTTTTTAATTCGGGGAAAATAAACTCGCAAAAAGCCTTCGAATTAAAAACAATATTTTTTCGCATTTTTTGCGATCCGTTTATGTTAATTCCCGATTCGTCGTTACTAAAAACAAAACAAAGATCGCCCGCAATTTTACCAATTTTAATTCGATTTTTTTCCGTTTTTATATTATTTGAAAAGGTGCAACCATAATTTTTTGTGTCCCCGTCTAAATTATACCAAACCGAAAACATATTTTCCTCAAGTCGTCGACGTCCGCCTACGCTTTTAAAATCCATAAACTCAATTAAATTTTCCATTTTTTTTTGTTTTTGTTTTTGTGTTATTATTATTTTAAACGTTCGTTAATTTCCCCCGCTAAAACGTCGTAATATTTTCGACATTCCAAAACGCGTTCGATCATTTTTTCGATAACCTGGGGGTCGTAGTCTATTTTGAATATTTTAACCCGTAGTTCGTCGGGTATTCGGTCGAAAGTCATTTGCAAATAAACCTTTTTTTCGATTTCCTCCAATTGCTCGTCCGTTGGATCGATTAATTTTTGCCTCCAGGCGTCGCGGCGGACCTCGTCTTGGACCATATCGTCGTTCGCATTGGTCAAACAATACGCAATAAACCCTTTTTTGCGTCCCGTGAGCTGCAAATATGCTTGTAATTGGTAAAAATACGCCGTCGTTGGTAACTCCTCCGCAAACCAAGGAAACGTCGAACCGTCCCAGGCGGTTTTAATGTCGATAACGGCGTCGTCCGTTACAACGTCGGGAGTTCCAATAAAATAATCGTTTTCAAATGTTTTTTCGTTCTTTTTGATACCGAAAATTCCCGAAACTTTACCAAATAATCGAATACTTTCGTCCTCGGTTTCGTTTCCTTTGTCCGTTTCCTTGCTCCAAAATTCCTTGTTAATTTTAAATTGATCTTTTAGGAATTTTTCTTGGACCCTGGTTTTTGCGCCCTCCGATAGTGGCGACGGTAACTTAGAGTTTTCCAATTTAACGGCTAAATCGTCGCGTTCAATTGCTTGTTTTTCTGTTAATTTTACTTTATCTAATAATTCCGCTAATTTCGAAACTTGTTTTTCCGTAATCGAAAAACCTTTTGCCGTTGGCATAATTCGCCCCGCCTGGCTTGGCGATTCTTTGTAAATTTTCATTTGTTTGACTTTTAAAAAGGGACGAATTAACGCCCCCGTTGTTTATGTTATTTTGTAAATTCTGTTATTTGTTGACCAATAGTAAAATTTGGGTCCCAACGTGTAACGGTAAAAGCTAATTTTTGAGTTTGTACAAAAATTAAATCTTCTGAATTTTTGTAATTGCTTAAAGATATTTTTTCCCAATTTCCATTGATTTTTCGGCTAATTTTAAAAACTTCGTTGTTTACGCTTGTTTTTAAATCGTTTAATAAATTTTGAAAGTTTGAATAATCCATTTTTTTATGTTTTAAATTGTTTGACGTTAACAAATATACTTTTTTATTTGATATAAAACACTATCAAAACAAAAAAACTTTTATTTAGGCAATTTTTTTTCCTGGTCCTCGGTTAATATGTAATCCGTTTTTAACTCGTCTTTTGTATAGTCGCCCTTTTCAATCGCTTTTAATGCTTTTACAAATTGCCCGTCGTTTAATGTTTGTTTTGCTTTTTTCGGTGCCTGGCGACCCTCTTTTGGCGGTTGTGTTTTGTCCGCGTCGTCAATTTTTCCCGTTGGAACCATAAACAAATATAACAATGCATATTTTAACGCGTAGGTCGTCGCTTTGCCCGCGCTTTTGTCCATATTGTCGACGGCTTGACCGTAACCCGCGAATTCGATTTTTTCTCCGCTTTCGTGCATTAATAAATATTTGGTTTTAACCTCAGTAAATACGTCTTTTTTTCGTTTTTTCCATTGGTCCTCGTAACGATCAATTGTTGCCGTTGGCTCAACTGAAATTGGTATGACAACCAACCCCGCGCGTTCCATTGCTTGCCCGACTTGAAATTTAACGTCTTTGTCCGAAACTGCATTAAACGCATAATCGCCCGATCCAACCGTCGAGTTTTTTTCGACGTTTTTTACTTCTCTCATTACCTGGTTAATTGCCAAAACTAAATTTGGCGTTTTATACGCGGGCAATTCAATTTTACTAATTGAGTCGATTTTTTCTTGGACCGTTTCGTTTTGGGTTTCGACCGTTTTATTTAATTCCTTGACGGTTTCGCATTTGTCCGCGTTTGTTTTTTCTTGCTGCATTGTTTGACTTTTTTAATTATGAATTTTAAATTTTAAATTTAATATTTCGATTGTGTAACGACGAATTATTTTATTTTTTTCGTCGAAATTCATTTTTAAAAATTCGTTGTAATCAAATTTTAAAGTTTTACAAATATTTTTATTTAATTGTTCAATTGTTTGCATTTCCATTTTGAATTGTTTTTTTTGTTTGACTATTAAAAAAAGGGGGACTCAATAAGTCCCCCCTAACTATTAATTTAAAATTGATTTGCTTTTTTAATTGCCGCAACTATTTTTTCAATTCCTTTGTCGTAATTTAAGGGACTAGGATTTTCGATTAAATATTTCGCCAATAATAACGCCTCATATAATTCGGGACCTGCGGCCATTAAATCCGCAATTCTTTTTGCCTCTTTTCGGTTTTCAATTGTTCCACTTAAACAATTAACGTTCGCAATTGGTCCAACTCCTCCTCCGCTTGTCCAATTGCAAGCGATCGCGAAATTTTTTTTGTTTTCAATTACTTTTAAACTTTCGATGCTTTTTTTTAAATATTCCATTTGTTTAATTTATGGGTTTCCCCTTGTTTGACGTTGCAATATACGTTTTTATTTGGTATAAAACACTATTAAACAAAAAAAATATCGTTTTAATTAGTTTTTTTTTCCAATTTTTCCGTTTTTGCCTTGTAAACCTGGATTAATTCGTTTAAATGATTGCGGGAAAACTCCGCGTTTTGCTTTGCTAGTCGGTCCAATTCCTCCAAATCTTTTAACGATATACGCAATAAAACGTTAATTCGGTATTCCTCCAAATTTGCGTTTTTGGTTTCGTTACATTCGGGACACTGTCCAAAAACGTTTTTTTCGTTAAATCTGGTTTTCCAACAATTCCCCGCGGGATGCAAGTGTCCCGCCTGGAAATTCTTTTGGTATGGTTTCAAACAAGAAACGCAACTTTTACCGACGTCGCGGGTCCTTACGTATTTATTAAAAATAATTTGACAAAGGTTTACAAGCGCTTGAACTGTTAAAGGTTGTCCGTTTTTTTTAACCTTTTCTTTTAAAACCTTGCGTTTTTCTTTGGTTTCCTTGTAATCATTCGCGCAATACCACGAACAAACGCGATCGGTTGTTTTATATTTTATGAATTCGTCGCCGCATATCGCGCAAAAATCCGTTTTTTTTGGTTTAATCATTTGGCGCGTTTTTTCTTTTTTCGTGGTCCGCCCATTCTTTGCGCTGCTCCGATCTTTGCGAAAAGTCGTTTTGAATATCTTTTGTAGATTTTTGGATAAAACGTTGCGCCCGCTCCTCGGAATATTGGTTAAACCAATCCAGGATCGCAACAATATTTAAAACGCCGTACAATTGCCCGAATTCCCCGCGCTTTGCCTTTCTTAATACAAAACAGATTTCAGTCATTGATAAATAGTAAAAAATAGATAAAATCTCGATAGCGATTTCCTTAATTTGGTATTTTGTTAAAGGTTGTCCGACGTTTACCGATTCCGATAAAGCAACTAAATGTAATTCGATTATTGCCAACATTCCGTCCTCGCCTATTTTCTTAGAGTAAACCGAAATTCCGTTTTTGTCGTCCTGGATTGCCTGGTCGATCGTTTTAATATGCCTTAATTCCTTTAAAACGTTAACGGGTTCGTATTTTTCCGCAAATGCTTTGGCGTCAAAAAATACAATTTCGCCGCCTTTGTCCTTTTTAATAATTTCGTTTTTCATTGTCCGCCGTTTATTCGTTTATTCAATTCGTTTAAATATTCGGGGTCGACTCCCGAACCTCGTTTTTTTGTCGATCCTGGTTTGTTAATTGTTCCGTCGGTGTTTTTACGGTGCCACGTTCCAAGGCGGCGCGATAAATTGAAAGGTTGATTTTTTGACATTTCAAAACGTAATTTTTTACCCTTTTCGTTATGTTCGGTCCAATATTCCAAAAACTCTTTTAATTCCGCTTTTTTGTAAGTACCCAAATAAGGATTTAAAGATTGAGCAAATTTTAATTTGCGCCCCTCTAAGTTATTATTATAGTTTTCGTTTTCATTATCAATAACAATTCCATTTTCATTAACAATAACAATTTCATTATCGTTAACAGTTGGCAAATGTTGCTTTTGTTGCTCACTTTCAACAATTGTTAACGGTTGTTCTTTTTGTTCCGATCTTTTTGCCGCTGATTTTTTGCCCGCCTCGCTCCGTTTCTCGCGTATTCCTTGCCATTTGTCCAAATCGCGTTTTAATTGCGCTTTGATTGGCGCCAACGCCATTTTAACCAACGGGTCCGTCGGGTCCTGGGGTTCTAAGTCGTTAACGTAATCGACAATCCATTTAAAAACGGTTCCCGCTTGCTCGTCGGTTAATAGATCGACCGTTGTTTTTACGTCCGAATATAGAATAAAAGATTTTTTGCCCTCCATTTTGAATTGTTTTTTTTGTTTGACTTGCGCAATTTATAAAAAATAATTAATACAAAATTACGTTTTGCAAAATAAAATCGCCGTCGACCGTTCCAACGTAACCCGAAACCCTCAACATTTCGACCCCTTGCGTTTTGAAATCTTCGATTAAAGTTTCGGTTTCGCCCAATTCTCGACGTAAGGCCCGCCAAATTCGACGCGTGTTTTCGATAATTTCGTTGTTCTTTTGTGTTATTGGTAAATAAACGCCAAAAGTTCCGCCCCAATGTCTGCACTTAATTTGTTCTCTTTTCATTGTTTGAATTTTTAAATTAAAGATCTTTTATTTTTACTTTTGTATATTCCCCGTCGATCAATCTATTGTTATATTTTTGACCCCGTAAACCTGGTTTTTGTTCTTGTAATTTTGCCCGTACGCGACAAATGCTTGTCGATTGAGTTAATTTACCGTCGGCGTACATTTGCAAAAGTTCTTTTGCGGACATTTTTAACACGTTTTGCGGCCCTATTTCGTAGTAATGGTATGTTGATACCAATTTATTGTCGTCGTCCTTTAAATGCGGCGATTTAATTAATAAATATTCGACTTTTAACATTGCCGTTTTTAACCTTTTAAAAGAATTCATTAAATTTTTGATTTAAAAGTTTTTAAAATATTTCCGTCGCTTAACTTTTCGATCGTAAACGATTCGCGGACAAAATTAAAACTTACTTTTTCGTAATCTTTTGATCCAAAAGTCGCGGTTCCGCTTAACTCGTTTAATATTTCATACAATACCGCCTCGACTTCTTGAACCGTATTAAATTGAATGTTAATAGATAGGTTTGTTCTAATATTTTTCATTTCCTTAAAAGTTAATTTGTTTTAAAATTTTACCGTAAGACCTGGATAACATTTTTATTTTACGATAGTTAATTAGTATTTCTTGCGAAAATTGCGGGGACGTTTTATTAAATGTTTTTTTAAATTGTTTTTGGCTATTTTCTAAAATATCAATTTGTTTTTTTATGGAAAATATTTTTCCCAATATTTCCGAGGCGTCCCCGTGTAGTTCAATTATTACTTTTAAATATTCCATTTACCAAAATTTTAAGGTTGTCGAATCTTTTAAAAGTGTCCCGACAACGTAATTATTATAATAATAAACTTTTGTTCCGAAATCGTTTTTATACGATCCCCTTAATTTAAGATTTCCGACGCCCTCCAAAAAAATAATTTTCGGCGCCGTGTTTTTTTTCTTAAAAATTAATTTGGTTAAGCTGGTAATAAATACGTTCGTTTTGTACTCTGTAAAATCCGATGTTTTAAATATTTGCGTTTTGTTTTCCATTTTTTTTTGAATTAAAGGGGGACAATTGCCCCCCCCGTTGGTTATATTTATTTTTTAAATCTCAAATTCCATTCAGCCTCGAAAATAGCTTGTTCATTTTCCGTTCGCTCTTTGTGAATTGGCGAACTAAACGCCTTTTTAATTCTTTTTTTTTCCTCTTTTGTAAAAACCCCTCCGTTGGCTTTTATTTTTTCGACTTGTTTTTTTAAATTTTCCATTTTTTTCTTGTTTTAAATTGTTTGACGTCTTCAAATATACATTTTTATTTGATATAATACACTATCGGAAGTAAAAAAAACGATAAAAAGTAAAAAAAA
>TARA_R110000772_G_scaffold18400_48_pt1 | contig 31631 bp, 29 predicted proteins | sample TARA_R110000772 | Tara Oceans TARA_R110000772 (sample SAMEA4397948) | marine metagenome | biome: Polar Biome; feature: [SRF] surface water layer (ENVO:00010504); material: water (ENVO:00002006), including particulate matter (ENVO:01000060) such as... | depth 5 m | reverse complement strand
CCCCGCCGATATCCAGGATCGAAGCGCCCGACGCAGCCATTGCCAGGCCTGCCTCGGCCGCCTTGTCCGGATCATCCTGATGCTTGCCGCCGTCGGAAAAGCTGTCGGGCGTGATATTGAGAATGCCCATCACGTGCGGCTGGTCGAACCGGATGATCCGCTCGCCGCATTGCAATGGTTCGTGATGTCTCGTCATATTGCCGAACAGGGCAGCGGCCCGAACCGCCAACGGCTCCGGAAGGGCTGCCGACCATTCCGGCCACTGGGTAAGGTTGACCAGCCCCCTCAGATTCGGTTTCCCGGCTTCTATCACCTGATATTCAATCTGAGAAAACCAAATTAAGCTATTGTTTAATATTTGGTTTTTATCCTCATGCCATTGCGGACTATCAACCAGTCCGACCGGCTTGAGATAGAGCCGCGCATCTGCTCCACATGCTTCCAATTCTTCCAGCGACGCGCCCATATCAGGGTTCGGTAGCCAGCAAATAGGTCTGGCGAAGATTGTCGATCGGCTTCAGCGATTTGCCGTCATCATAATACCAATAGGTCCAGCCATTGCAGCTTGGTGCATCCTGCACCGTTGCGCCAATCTTGTGGATCGAGCCTTCCTGCCCATCCCAGATGATCGAACCGTCGGCCCGCACCTTCACCTTGAACTTGCGGTTCTTGCTGCACAATTCGTCACCGGGCTTGAGATAGCCGGTTTCCACCAAAGTCCCGAAGGCAACCCGCGGCTTGGCCTTGGGCGACTGCATCGTCTTCAAAGAGCTTTCGTCGAGCGGCAGCGCTTCGGCGATCCGCTGTTCGGCGACTTCGCAATAGCTGTCTTCCTTCTCGCAGCCGATCCATTCGCGACCCAGTCGCTTCGCCACCGCACCGGTCGTGCCGGTACCGAAAAACGGATCGAGCACAACATCTCCGGGATTGGTGGTCGCCAGCATGATCCGGTAGAGCAGTGCCTCGGGTTTCTGGGTCGGATGCGCCTTGGTTCCGTTGCGTTTCAGCCGTTCCTGACCGCCGCATATCGGCATCACCCAGTCGCTGCGCATCTGCAATTCGTCGTTGAGATTCTTCATCGCACGATAGTTGAACGTATATTTCGATTTTTCCGATTTCGACGCCCAGATCAGCGTCTCGTGCGCATTGGTGAAGCGGGTTCCCTTGAAATTGGGCATCGGATTGGCCTTGCGCCAGATGATGTCGTTGAGGATCCAGTAGCCAAGATCCTGCAGCGAAGCGCCGACCCGGAAGATATTGTGATAGCTGCCGATCACCCAGAGAGATCCATCGGGCTTGAGAATACGGCGCGCTTCCGCCAGCCAGGCCTTGGTGAAGGCATCATAGGCGGCAAAGCTGTCAAAATGGTCCCAGGCGTCATCGACTGCGTCGACCTGTCCGCCTTCGGGACGGTAAAGATCACCGCCAAGCTGGAGATTATAGGGCGGGTCGGCGAAGATCATATCGACCGACGCGTCGGGCAGCGATGCCATCGCCGCGACACAATCCATCTTCAATATTTGCCCCAATGGCAACGCCTCAGCCTTTGCGACAGGCTTGTTTGCGGTGCGTGCTTCAGGTGCGTGAATGCGCTCGATAATCCCCATGTAACTCAATTCCTTTTTCCAACGGGGTTAACGGTGAGTCCGAAACGTCCGGCGGTCAAGGCCGTTAACATAGGTTAAAGGCGTATCTTAATGGTTAACGCGAATCGCGGCAGGAGAACGAAACGAGTCCTTATCCAGATATGGAGTCAGGGCCCGAGCGCCAGACTCAATCCCTAGTGGTGTGGCGCAAAAGACTCGCTGGCGAATATTTATTTTGATCTGGCGGCCCAAATCGTCCAATTTCAATTCTGGTTCACAAAATCTGCTGTTCAAGCTATATGTTCGGTCAGCAGAATAGATCCAGAGCGTAACATTCCGGGGGTCAGTAAACAGATGGCGCGCAATTTTCGCGATAAATATCAGCAGGAAAACGGCATTTCTCAGGAGAGCGACGAACCCCGTCCGCATCCCGGCGTCATTGTCGGCGGCGAGGCAGGGCGCGAGAAACGCCGCGAATATGCGATCGTGTTCGGCTCGAAGATTTTCGGCTCGATCGCCGCAGTCTGGTGGATGTTCACCTATGATACCGGCTGGGTGGAATGGTCGGCATTTATCGCCGGATATATCATATTGATGCTCGGCATCGTCCTCGGCTTCCACCGCTATTTTTCGCACAAGTCGTTCGAGACGTCGAAACCGATGCAATATATTCTCGGCGCAATGGCGCAAATGTCGATCCAGTCTTCGGTATTGCGCTGGGCCACCGACCATCGGCGTCACCATGCGCACGCCGATGAGATTGGCGACGTCCACAGCCCGTGGCTCGATGGCCGCGGTCGCAAGACAAGCCGCCTGAAAGGCATGTTCCACTCCCATTTCGGCTGGTTCATGGACGATTGCGTCACCGACACCAGCATCTACGGCAAGGGTCTTGCCGACAATGATGTCGTGCTCTGGCTGCACAAGACACGCTGGTACTGGCTGGTCTTCTCGCTGATCATCTTTCCGGGCATCTGGGGTCTTGCCTTTGGCGGCTGGGACCATGTCGTCAGCACGATCCTGATCGGCGGCTATTTCCGCACCTTCGTCGTCCTGCAGATCACGCTGGGCATTTCCAGCTATGCCCATGTCGTCGGCTCTCAGCGACACACCAAGGGCGTCGGCACGGCCAGGAACAGCTTCATCTTCTCGCTGCTCACCTTCGGCGAGGGCTGGCACAACAACCATCACAAACATCCCCGCGCCAGTTTTCAGGGCATGGCATGGTGGGAAATCGATATCGCGGGCTATGTCCTGCTGCTGCTCGAGAAAATGGGCCTGGTCTGGAATGTCACCCGCCAGCCCAAATATATCAAAAGCGAAAGCGGCGAATGGATTTTGGCCAACCGCAAAATTGCGCCGAAACGGGCCGAAGCGGAAGCCTAGATCAGGGCCATCTGGGACACGGGCGCGAAGCTGCGCCGGTGGAGCGGCGTCGGCCCATATTGTCTGAGAGCGGCCAAATGCTCCGCCGTGCCATAGCCCTTGTTGCGGTCCCATCCATATTGCGGATATTCTCTGGCGGCTGCGATCATCAACTGGTCGCGGAATTCTTTCGCAAGGATCGACGCCGCAGAAATGCAGGGATGGATAGCGTCTCCGCCAACGACTGCTTCGGCTGAATAGGACCATCGGGGCAAGCGATTGCCATCGACCAGCACATGGTCCGGCTCGACATCAAGGCCCTCCACCGCCCGCGTCATGGCGAGCATCGTCGCCTGCAATATATTGATCTCGTCAACCTCGGCCTCGGAGCATTGGGCTATCGAAAAGCGCGAGCAACCGATAATTTCCTGCTCGAGCAGCGCTCGTTTCCGGGCCGTCAGTTTCTTGCTGTCATCCAGCCCGGCGATCCCGTGATTATTGGGTAATATCACCGCAGCGGCCACCACGGGGCCAGCGAGCGGGCCCCTTCCCACTTCGTCGACGCCGACGATCACCGATCTTCGTCCTGAAAGTCGGTGACATATTGATGCCCCAGCGGCCCGCTTCCCTCACCGAGCCCCGGTGCTTCCAAGATCGCGATACGGGTGAAGGATATTGCCTGCTCAAAGGCCGCGGTCAAATCCATCCCGTTGCCCAGTCCGAGCGCCAGCGCGCTGGCAAAAGAGCAGCCGGTGCCGTGGGTTTCCTCTGAATCCAGTCTCTTGCCTTCGATCCTTCTGACCAGGCCACCGGGCGAATATAGTTCGTCGACAACCACAGCACCGTCACCATGACCGCCCTTGATCACGAGATGGCAGCCATGGCCCAGAATCTCGTCCTTGCCGCCCAATGCCGCCAGTTCCGGAAGGTTGGGGGTTACGACCGATGCAATGCTCATCAATTCGCCGAAAGCGGCAACCGTAGCGGCATCGGCCAGTGCGCTGCCGCTGGTTGCGACCATCACCGGATCAAAGACGACAGCCACGCTGAGCTTCTCCAGATATTGCGCGACCGCCCGCGCCGCCTCGGCGCTTCCGATCATGCCGATCTTCACGGCATCGACGCCGATGTCGCTGACTACGGACTCGATCTGCTCCAATATCGTCGCGGTCGGTATTTGATGAACAGACTGGACGCCCAGTGTGTTCTGCGCGGTGATCGCGGTTATCGCCGTCATCGCGTGACCGCCCAGCATGGTGATCGTCTTGATATCCGCCTGAATCCCCGCTCCGCCGCCGCTATCGGAACCGGCGATCGACAAAATCCGCGGACATGTCCCGGTCACAGGAACAGCGGCCCGACCTGAACGATCAGGAACCATTCAAGCGCCCCCGCCAGCAAGAGAATCAGAACCCAGAACCGGCGGAAAAAGCCTCGCGCAAAGAAGAACAGCCCCAGCGTCACGAGAAGCGGCAGGATCAGGCCGATGACCACGATGGTTCGGGCATCCATCGCATCGAGAAAACTCAGCATTTATATTTACGCAATGTCGAGGCGGGAAATTGTGCCAGCAATTCCTTCGAACGGGTTGGCCTGGGCATCAATCTGCCTCCGCAATTGGGGCATATTCCCTTGTGCTTATCGCTATTGCAGTCGTCACAAAATGTGCATTCAAAACTGCAGATCAGCGCGACAGTCTGCTCGGCGGAAAGATCCTTGCCGCAGCTTTCGCAATCGGGGCGCATTTCCAGCATCAGTTGGCGACCTCCTCTACCACGGCACAAATCCGGTCGACCACCGCATGCACTTGCCCTTCGTCGTCACCCTCTGCCATCACTCTTATCAGCGGCTCGGTGCCGGATTTGCGGATCAGCAGCCTGCCGCTGCCTTCCAGTTCCTTCTCGGCCTCAGCGATTACCGCCTTGACCTTCTCGCTCTCGAGCGGCTGACCACTGCCATAACGAACATTCTTGAGCAATTGCGGCACCGGATCGAACAGATGCAGCAATTCGCTCGCGGGCTTGCCACTCTCGACCAGTTCCCCGAGCACCTGCAAGGCGGCCACGGTGCCGTCTCCGGTGGTGCCATGATCGAGCAGGATCATATGACCGGATTGCTCGCCACCGACATTGTAGCCGCCCTTTTTCATCTCCTCGAGAACATAGCGGTCGCCGACATTCGCGCGGATCAGGTCGAGATTCTGGGTTTTCAGAAAGCGTTCCAGTCCGAGATTGGACATCACCGTAGCAACGATACCGTCGCCGCGCAGCAAGCCGTTGCGGCTCCAGCTCGATCCGATCAGGGCCATCAGCTGGTCACCGTCAACCACCCGCCCTTTTTCGTCGACAACGATCAGGCGGTCAGCATCTCCATCCAGTGCAACCCCAATATCGGCACCGGACGAGACCACGGTTTCCTGCAAAATCGCCAGATCGGTCGAACCACATTTGTCATTTATGTTCAATCCGTTGGGATTGATCCCCAGCGTGACAACCTCTGCGCCCAGTTCCCAGAAAGCGGAAGGCGCCACCTGATAGGCGGCGCCATTGGCGCAGTCACAGACGATCTTAAGACCGTCCAGACGGATATGGTCAGGCAGCGACATTTTGACAGCGTGGATATAGCGTCCGCGGGCATCTTCGAACCGCTTGGCGCGGCCGATATCGGCTGCCGGTGCCAATATTGTCTCTTCTTCAAGATAAGCCTCGATCTTGAACTCGTCCTCGTCGGACAGCTTGAACCCGTCGGGACCGAATAATTTTATGCCATTGTCATGATACGGATTATGGCTGGCGGAGATCATGACACCGAGATCGGCGCGCATTGACCGGGTCAGCAAGGCTACCGCCGGGGTCGGCATCGGACCGACCTGCACGACATCCATGCCGACGCTGGTAAATCCGGCCACCAGCGCGTTTTCCATCATATATCCCGAAAGCCGCGTGTCCTTGCCGATCACCACACGATGCTTGTGGTCCCCGCGCAGGAAATGCCGTCCGGCTGCCTGCCCGACTTTCATCGCAATCTCTGCCGTCATCGGATGCTTGTTGGTCAGGCCGCGAATGCCGTCGGTACCAAAAAATTTCTTCGCCATATCCGTTTACATCCCAAAATCAGCGTGCCTCGTTGCGCATATCTCTAGCCGATGGACCCTCTCGAGACCAAGAACGAATGACGCTTTAAGCAAATTTTACAGATAATCATCTCTTGCCAGATGCTGGTCGCCATGGTTGATGAAGCCCTGATGGACGGCAAGGGATAGAATATTGAAAAAAGCGCTAATCATACTTCTTGCCCTGGTGTTCGGAATTCTCGTCGGGTTGTTTTTCGGCCCCCGCAGCCCGTTGCTCGTCGAAGCAGCCGATGTCGTCGGCAATATGTGGCTCAACGCCTTGCGGATGACGGTCATCCCGCTGGTTTTCACCCTGCTTATCGTCGGCATTGGCAAAGCCGCATCGATGGCCCGCGCCGGACGGATGACCGCCCGGGCGATATTTTTCATGATATTCATCCTCTGGTGTTCTTCAGCGATGGCGGCCTTGGTAACACCCGCCCTTCTCGAACTGTTCCCGCTCAATATCGACGCGGCAGCCGCGCTACGTTCGGCGCTGGGAGACGCGGCACCGCCGGGCGATGTACCACCGTTCAGCGAATTTCTGCGCGCGCTGATTCCCACAAACGCAATTGCGGCGGCAGCGGAAGATGCGGTGCTCCCCCTGATGATCTTCGCGCTGGCCTTCGCCTTTGCGATCACCCGGCTGCCCGATTCCCAGCGCACGATGCTCGACCAGTTTTTCAATTCGATTGCCAACGCGTTGCTGATCCTCATCCAGTGGGTATTGGCGCTGGCACCACTCGGTGTCTTTGCTCTGGCTCTGGGCGTCGGCGCGAATGCAGGGCTGGCGGCATTCGGAGCCCTGCTCCATTATGTGCTGATCGTAAGCAGCGTCGGCGCGGTGGTCTGGATATTCAGCTACATTCTCACCTTCGTCGGTGGCAAACGCAGTCCGGTCGCCTTTTTCAAAGCCTCCGCCCCGGCTCAGGCCGTGGCCATTTCCACCCAAAGCTCTCTCGCTTCGCTTCCGGCGATGGTCAGCGGCGTCAAGGCAATGGGTGTCGGCGACCGGTCCGCCGATGTCGTCCTGCCAATTGCGGTCGCCCTGTTTCGCGCCACCGGCCCCTGCATGAACCTGGCGGTCGCCATATATGTCGCGCACCTGATGGGTATCGAATTGTCGCTCGGCATCCTGGCGATCGGCGTGGTCGTCGCAGCGATCACCACCATGGGAGCGGTCAGCCTGCCCGGGTCGATCAGCTTCATAACCTCGATCGCACCGATCTGCATCGCCATGGGCATTCCAATCGAACCGCTGGTGCTGCTTTTGGCGATCGAGACATTTCCTGATATCATGCGAACCGTGGCGAATGTCAGCGCGGATATGAGCGTGACCGCGACGCTCGCTCGCAGCGAAGGAGACATGACATGAAATATCGCAAACTCGGCCCTGAACTGGAGGTCTCGGCGCTTGGCCTCGGCTGCATGCCGATGGCAGGAATCGGCACCGCCATGTACGGCACCGCCAGCAGGGCCGAAAGCCTGGCGACCATCGACCGCGCAATCGAACTGGGCGTGACCTTTTTCGATACCGCCGAGGTTTACGGGCCGCTGGTCAATGAAGAATTGCTCGGTCACGCGATCCGCGGTCGCCGCGACCGGCTGGTGATTGCGACCAAATTCGGTTTTGCGTTCAACGACGGGCAAGTGACCGGTGTCGACTCAAGCCCGGCCAATGTGCGCCGCGCCTGCGAAGGATCATTGCGCCGGCTCGGTGTCGATGTGATTGACCTGTTCTACCAGCACCGGGTCGATCCCAATGTGCCGATCGAGGAAACCGTCGGCGCGATGGCCGATCTCGTAAACGAAGGCAAGGTCCGCTTTCTCGGTCTCTCGGAAGCCGGAGCCGACACGCTGGAGAAAGCGCACGCGACCCATCCGATCGCGGCATTGCAGTCAGAATATTCGCTATGGGAACGCGGCATCGAGGAAGAAATCCTGCCGATTTGCCAGGATCTCGGCATTGGCTTCGTCCCCTACAGTCCACTGGGCCGCGGCTTTCTGACCGGACAGATCAGCAGCCGGGATGATTTGCCCGAGGATGACTATCGCCGCAACGACCCCCGCTATTCGGAAGAGAATTTTGACCAGAATATGAAACTGGTCGACGTCGTCAAGGAAGTCGCCGGTCGCCATCATTGCTCCCCCGCGCAAATCGCCCTGGCATGGCTGCTGGCGCAGGGTGACTTCATCGTGCCGATCCCAGGGTCAAAAAGACGGGCAACGCTGGAAGACAGCATGGCGGCGGTCGATATCACCCTGTCCGATGCCGATCTCGACCAGCTGGAAGCCGCAGCGCCGGTCGGCGGCACCGCTGGTCTTCGCTATGGCGAGCGAATGATGTCGATGGTCCGCCTTTAGGGACTAGTAATCATATGCCTTCGGCAAAGCGCCGGGAGCAGGATTGCGATAACGGTCCCGCAAACGGATCTGGCGGTTGCTCAGTGATTGTTCGACCCCGTCGATCAATACATTCTCGACCTGCGTCGAAAGCTCCAGCGGATCGCCGTCCCAGATCACCACATCCGCCTGGCGACCGGATTTCAGCGATCCCAGCTTGCCGCCCACACCCATGATCTCGGCAGGCACCGAACTGATCGCCGCAAACGCCTCGTTCCAGCTCAGACCGGTGGCCCGGGGTACCTTGTTCAAGGCAACCAGATTACCGGCATATTGCGTGGAATAGCGCAGCTGATGGGCATCCCGGTCATTGATCATGCCGATCGCCACCTTCACGCCAGCTGCTTTCATGCGACCGATATTGGACTGGGTCGCAGCCAGATCCTCGAACCCGTAAGGCAGATCGCTGAGCGCGGAAGCCAGCACCGGTACACCCGCTGCTGCGATATGACCGGCAACCCGCCAGCCTTCGTTGACGCCGACCAAAATCATTTTCAGGGCCGGAAAATCCTCGCGCAGGTCGAGGACCTTCAGGATATCGTTGGCGCTTTCGACGTGAACCAGCAGCTTGGTGCTGCCATTGATCACCGGCAGCAACGCCTTTGCATCCGACGCCTTCAGCAGATCGCTGTCAAAAGCCGCCGGATTGCGCGCATAGGTCCGCGCTTCCTCTAGCATCGCCCGGAACTGGACATGCGAGGCTGAACGGCTGCCCCCTGCCCGGCTGTGGCCCGTCTCTCCCAGTTCGACAAACTGGAACGACCGCGCCTGGGTGATCGCATCTTCATCCTGGCCGAGATCGACGATCGCGCCATAGCCGCCAAAGATCGAACCGGATGTACTCGGCGATACGACCGCGCGGGTAACACCCGCAGCGCGGTTGACGGCGACTGCGGATGCAAAGGGATTGATGGCATATTGCACGTCGAGCGCGGCCGAAAACGGCGAACCGCTCGAGTTCATGTCATTGGTCTGGCTGACCGCACCGACCTCGACAAGACCTATCCGGCTGAACCCGGCGAAGACACCTGGCGTGACCCATTTCCCGGTCGCGTCTATCCGTCGTGCATTGGAGGGAATTGACACGTTGGCTCCGGCTGCAACCACGCGATCATTGCTGATCACCACGGTCCCGCCTTCAATCGGCGCGCTGCCATCGCCGATCACCAGCTTGCCGCCGGTAATCGCGATGGTCTCGGCCGCAAGTGGCGCTGCGATCATCGCTGCGGCGGACGCTAGCAATAAGGAAAAACGCTTCATTTGACGTCTCCTTCACCGGGCTGGCCGAGCTCGAAATCGCTGACGGGACGACGCTTCGGATCACCGCTGTCAAACAGCAGCGCCCCGTCGATCCAGACCTTTTCCGGTCGCGAGTAGACGCTCAGGGGATTGCCGTTCCACAAAACCAGATCGGCCATCTTGCCCGGCTTCAAACTGCCTGTCATGCTATCGATACCCATTGCTTTCGCCGGATTGAGCGTGATCCACTGGATCGCCTGGGCATCGCTGATTTCAATTCCCATAGCCCGACCATTGGACAATGCCTTGCTCGCTTCCTGGTTGAGCCGCTGTATCTGGTTTTCGTCATCGCTGTGGATGATGACACAGGCCCCGGCATTTTGCAGCAGTGCGGCATTTTCCGGAATGCCGTCATAGGCCTCCATCTTGAAGCCCCACCAGTCCGCCCATACCGCCGAACATATATCTTCCTTGGCCAGAATGTCGGCAATCTTGTAGCTCTCGATCGCGTGATGAAATGCGGTCACCTTGTAGCCGAATTCCTTCGACATATCGATAATCTGATTTAGCTCGTCCGCCCGATAGCAGTGATTGTGGACCAGAATTTCTCCGTCCAGCACGCCGACCAAGGTTTCCTTGGCGAGGTCTCGTTTCGGCGGCTTGGCATCATTCCGCTTGCTGCGATATTCCTGTGCGTCGATCCAGGTTTGCCGGTTTAGCGCGAGATTGCCCATCCGGGTCGATGGCATCCGGTTGCGGCCACCGTAAACCCGCTTGGGATTTTCGCCGCAGGCCATTTTCATGCCATAACGCGCACCGGGGAATTTCATCGCCTGCACCGTCCGCGCCGAAACATTTTTCAGCGTAACCGACCGCCCTCCGAAGAGGTTGGCCGAACCGGGAAGAATTTGCAGCGAGGTAATGCCGCCGTTAGCCAATGCCCGCGAAAAACCGGGGTCTTGCGGCCAGACACTATGTTCCGCCCAGACTTCCGGGGTCACCGGAGAGGTCGCTTCATTGCCGTCACTGTGCGCCGATACGCTGGGCGTCGGATAGTCGCCGAGATGGCTGTGCACATCGATAATACCGGGCGTGACATATTTGCCGGAGCCGTCGACAATCGTGACCTCTGCCGGAATGGCCGTATCCGGACCACCGACCGACGTGATCTTTCCGCCCGCCATGAACACGGTACCCTTGTCGATCCGTCCGCCTTCACCATCGAAGATAGTCACACCGGTAATCGCGGTGGGAACCGAAGGATAGGCTTTGTAAGTCGACGGAAACGCCGGAACGTCAGACTTGCTCGCTTTGACCGGCGGCGCGCTGCTGGCCGAATTTGTGTTCGCAGCGGTAGCCGCGCAACCGGCCATCAACGATCCGCCAGCCGCCAATGCCAGCAAAGCCCGAATTCTCATAGCAAGTCCCTTTTAGATTATGGCTTGGTTGTAGGATGAATGCCGGCAGACTGGGGATCACCAAATTCCGCCTGGCCTTCCAGATCGTCACCGACATTGTCGTCAGCAAGCGTATCCAGATGCATCAGCTTCTTGATCAGCGGCGATATCACGATCACCGCAACGCCGACACCGACAGCAACCCAACCAACGGTTGAATAGACTTCCAGCACACGATCCGGTCCGGCCCCTTCGGCACCGACTGCCGAAGCAATCAGTCCGGCAGCAAAATTGCCGGTTGCAGAAGCAAAGAACCATGTACCCATGATCAGGCTCGCCATATGCGAAGGCGCCAGACGGTTCATCGCGCTCAGGCCAACCGGAGAAAGGCAAAGCTCACCGGTCGTATGCAGCAGGTAGATCAGGAAGATGAACAGAACCGGCGTAAGGTTACCGGTTCCTGCCGCCAAAGCACCGGCTACCAGCACCAGGAAGCCTGCACCGAGCTGGATCAATCCCAGACCAAATTTCGCTGGCGCGGAAGGCTCCAGCCCCCTGCGGCCGAGCATGGTCCAGAGCAACGCAAATACCGGTGCCAGCAGCACGATATAGATCGCATTGATCGACTGGAACACGGACGCAGGAACTTCAATGCCGAGAATATTCCGGTCAACGCTGCGGTCGGTAAACAGGTTCAGCGACGATCCGGCCTGCTCGAACAGGGCCCAGAACAGGATCGAACCGAAAATCAGGAACATTGCCGCAAAGATGCGATCACGATCCTCCGGAGCGAGCTTGGCGACGGCGGTATAGAGAACATAAATCACCAATATTGCACCGGCGATTCCCAGCAATGAGCCAACCAGAGCCTGATACTGGATCAATATCCAGACGAGGCCGACGGTCGCAAAGCTGAGAAGATAAAGCAGCCATTCGAACTTGATGCCACCGACTTTGCTTTCGAGCAGCTTGGGATCATTGGCTTCACCGCGACCTACCAGCAATGGCTTGCCCCAGACGAACACGACCAGGCCGAGCAACATGCCCAGTCCGGCTACTCCGAAACCGTAGGACCAGCCATAGGTCTGACCCAGCCAGCCGGCGATGATCGCTCCCAGCGCGGCACCAAGATTGATACCCATGTAGAAAATCGTATAGGCTGGGTCGCGGCGAATGTCAGTGCGGGTATAGAGTTGCCCGACGATGACCGAAATATTGGCTTTCAAAAAGCCCGAACCGACGATGATGAAGGCAAGTGCCAGCCAGAAGATGTTTATCGCCGGATCTGCCTGACCAAGACCGTCTCCTTCGAAAGCCATCAGGAAATGGCCGAAAGTCAAAAGCAAGGCACCAAAGGCAACCGCTTTGCGCTGCCCCAGATATTTGTCGGCCAGATAGCCACCAACCACCGGCGTGATATAGACCAGAGCGGTATAGGCACCGTAAATCACGCCCGCTTCGCTATCCGAGAACATCCAGTGTTGAACGAGATAGAATATCAACAGGGCCCGCATGCCGTAATAGGAAAAACGTTCCCACATTTCGGCAAAAAACAGAACAAAAAGTCCCTTGGGATGACCGAGGAATGTTCCTCTAGCGTCGCCCGATTCCAGATACTCACCAGCCATTTATGAACTCCCCGATATACTAGGTGGGCTGTCCAATGCAGCCCGATTGCCCCGCACCCTAATGAAAAAAATGCGCAAGTGAAGCAGATTGTTACAAGCGAGACCGGTTTATCTCATATTCGCCTTGCAATTGGCCCCGTCTCTTCCGAAGTGACGGATATGACCGAAAAGCAATTTAACGACCTCAGCAGCCTCGCCAGCTATCTCCCATCCCGCCGATCCGGGCGACCGCGCGATATGATCGCCCCTGGTCCGAGCGAAGCTCAGATCGAAGAGATTGTTACGATTGCCCTGCGGACGCCGGATCACGGCAAGCTGGCGCCCTGGCGCGTGATTGCGGTTGGCGATGATCAGCGCAGCCTTTTCGCCAATGGCATCCACAATGCCTATCTGAAAGAACGGCCGGAAGCCGGGCGGATGGAACTCGAATCGCTGGAGTCGATGGCCTGCCTGGCGCCGACCCTGCTGGTCGTGATGTGCTCCCCCGTCACATCGACCAAGATTCCCCTCTGGGAACAGGAACTGAGTTGCGGTGCCTTTGTGATGAACATTCTCCACGCGGCTCACGCGATGGGATTTGTCGGCGGCTGGATCACCGGCTGGCCGGCGTTTAACGATGACGTGCGGGATCTGTTTGGTTCGGCGCCGGAGAGAATCGCGGGATTTCTCTATTTTGGCACGTCCAATGCGGAACTGGTAGAGCGACCGCGACCGGCATTGGAGGACGTCTTGTCCCGCTGGACCCCTGCCCTGTCAGAATGAATGGCCGCAATCCCGACCAAATGTCGGTATTTCCTCAACTAGCACCTTGCGTGCATGGCTGTATTATGGCAGTGATGCAGCATGAACAATGCAAGCAAACCCGTCTATCTGAAATTGCGGGACATTATCGCAGAATCCATATTGGACGGCGAATATCGCGAGGGTGACATGCTCCCCTCGGTCCGCGTATTTGCAGCCGACCAGGGCGCCAACCCCCTTACCGTGGCGAAAGCCTATCAGGGATTTCAGGAGGATGGCCTGGTCACGGTGAAACGCGGCGTGGGAATGTTTGTCGCAGCGGGCGCAAAGGATCGCCTGCGCCAATCACAGCGAGAAAATTTCATCAAGAATGTCTGGCCACCCGTCGAGCGCCAGATGAAGCGGCTCGACCTGTCGATCGACGACTTGGTGAAAAGCGAAGCCTGAACGGCGTTTCGACTTTGGATTAGCCGACGCTTGGCCTCAAATAGCCCGCGCGCGCCTGAGGCTTGCGCGATAGGCGGGATTTTCAGGCATGATGGTGACAGCCTTTTCAAGCAGGCTTGTCGCATCTCCAATGCGCCCTTCATCCGCCAGCAGTGCCAGACCGTAAAGATGAGATACCACCGGACTGGAGGGCTGGACGCGATACGCGATCCTGCCCGCTGCAATCGCTTTTTCCGTCTCTCCCAGTCCGGTATAGGCCTGTGTCAGACCAGCCATGATCAAGGCATCATTTTCGCCCAGTCGCTTGCGGAGATTTTCGAGCAAATGGACAGCAACCGACCAGCTTCCGGTCTCGAGATGGGCATAAGCCATCCAGCGCAAGCCCGCGATGTTGCTCGGATTGTAATTGAGGAACTGCGCCACCGTTTCGCCCGATTGCTGCAACGCGCCCTTCGCACGTGTGACCTCGACCAGTCGCAGCATCACCGGTTCGGAAAAGCGGATGCTGCGCGCCTGCCCCAGCGCGTCTAGCGCCTCGTCATAATTGCCCATCGCCGCAGCGACATCGGCAACCAATATATGCGCGTCGCTCGCTCCCGGATTACCGTTCTGCAACCGCTTGGCTTCCGCATAGGCCGTGGCAAGGTCGCCCGCATCGTATAGCGCGCGAATATAGGGAACCACCGCCCGTGCATCATTCGGGTTCCGTTGCGCCTCGCCCGACAATATGCCGAGCGGCACCGCGGCGGCGATCGCGCTTTCCTTGCCGCTATCATGGACCGCTGCCCGATTGAGAACGCCGGCCGCCTGGACGCGTTCGTCGATCGCCTCAAGCCCGCGTCCCGCCAGCCACAAGGCGTAGGGGTCCGCCCCGGTGCGGTTGACCTGCGGTTTCAGCACTTCCACCGCATCGAGAGCACTACCGGCCAGATACAGCGAACGCGCGAGCAGATTTTGCGCTTGCCGGTTGCTCGGCTGGATCGACACCAGGCGGCCGAACTTGTCGACGGCGGCATTGTAGTTGCCTTCGCCATGCTCGATTATTCCCTGCACCAGCAGGACCGCTGGCACATTGTCCATCGCGCCTCCGGTCTGGTGCATCAATCTTCGCGCCAGTCCATATTTACCCGCCCGCGCAGCAAGAACCGCCTGCATGAAAAAGGCCCGTGGATTACGACTGTCCAGTGAAATGATCTTGCGCGCGATCGCCAGCATTTCGGTCATCCGGCCCATGTCGCCGAGAGTGGCCGCATATTCGGTCAACAGCGGGACATCATTGGGATCGATCTCCAGCGCACGTTCGAACCAGGGCAAAGATGCTCCCAGACCGAATTGAAAGCGGAGCAACTCGCCGCGATATTGCAGGGCGCGAATATTGTCGGGATCCAGTTTCACGGCCTCGTCAACCGCGTTCGTCGCGCCGGCCTGATCGCCCGAGTCTGCTCGGAACCGGGCGATATCGACCCACAGGTCGGGATTTTGTCGATCCAGTTCCATCGCCCGGTTGAACGACTGGCTCGCCAATTGCCCATCACCCATTTGTAGCGCCAGCTTACCCATGATCCGCGCCGCATAGCCCTGATGCCTTGCCGGGATATCATCGGCCATCAACTGATCACGCGCCTTTTGCGGCTTGCCCTGCAGGAATAACGCATGGCCCAAAAGATGCCGCACCCGAGCCGGATCAAGCCCCAGACTGATGGCGCGATCGATCTCCGCTTCGGCAGCGATACCGTCATAAAGGCCCAGCAGGACTTCGGCTTGCGCCACCCGTGCGTCAATCCACTCCGGGTCGGCCTTGATCGCGTTCATCAACTCGATCCGCGCCGATCTTATATCACGCTGCGCGCGAAACTGCTCGGCCTTGGCAAAAGCCTCCCGGGCCTCGCCATTGCCTTCGCTAGCCGCGAAAATGGCGCTGGGAATGCCGACCACGCTGACCGCCAGCATAGTCGCGAGAACGACCGGCTTGCTGAACAATCGCCATTGCTGGAAACGGGAGATCATCATCGCTTAGCTGGCTTGCTGCAACTTATATTGCTTGAGCAGATCGTAAAGTGTCGGGCGACTGATACCGAGCAATTTGGCTGCATTGGAAATATTGCCGCTCGTCTGTGAAATCGCCCGCAATATCGCCGAACGGTCTGCGGCTTCGCGGGCCGCTTTCAAATTGAGCAGATCGGTCGCTGCATTTTCATCCACTTCCAGGTCGAGGTCATTTGCGCCGATCATCTTGCCATCGGCCATGATTACGGCCCGCTTGATCCGGTTTTCCAGTTCACGGACATTGCCCGGCCAGTGCCATGCTTCCAGCGCGGCCAGGGCATCCGGAGCGAGCCCCTTCACCGCCGGATTGATTTCCGCAGCAAATTTTTTCTGGAAATGACGGGCTAGCAGGCTGGCATCACCCGATCGACCAGATAGCGGGGGAATCTTGATCACGATCTCGGCGAAACGATAATAAAGGTCTTCGCGGAACGAATTTTCCTTGATCATCTTCTCGAGATTCTGATGCGTGGCGCAAACGATCCTGGTGTCGACCGCGATCGCTTTGCGACCACCTATTCTCTCGATCACCCGCTCCTGCAGGAAGCGCAGAAGTTTGACCTGCAGCGGCAGCGGGATATCCCCCACTTCGTCGAGAAAGAGCGTACCGCCATCGGCTTGCTCGATCTTGCCTTCCGTTGTCTTGATCGCTCCGGTGAAGGCCCCTTTTTCATGTCCGAACAGTTCGGATTCGAGCAGATTCTCCGGTATCGCAGCGCAGTTTATCGCGACAAATGCCTGGTCGCGCCGATCGCTCGCTTCGTGCAGACCTTTCGCCAGCAATTCCTTGCCCGTCCCGCTGGCGCCAAGCAGCATGACCGAAGCATTAGTATTGGCCACCCGCTCGATCATCCGGGCGATTTTCAGCATTTCCGGTGCCCCGGTGATGATCTGGCCCAGAATATATCCATCGCCATTGCCCCGCGCAGCAAGTGTGGCGTTTTCCTGTTCGAGCCTGTGGACGTGAAAGGCGCGCCGGACAATCAGCCCCAGTTCGTCGATATCCACCGGCTTGTGATAAAAGTCCCATGCGCCACCCGAAATGGCACGCAGGGCACTGGCTTTTTCACCATGGCCCGAGGCAACAATAACCTTGGTATCCGGTTTCAAGCTCAATATCTCGTCCATTGTCGCAAACCCTTCGGTGGTACCGTCGGGATCCGGTGGCAGGCCGAGATCGAGGGTCACGACATCGGGCTCTTCGGCTCGCAGCATCTCAATCGCGGATTCACGGTCGCCCGCGACAATGACATCAAAGTCATCATAAGCCCATTTGAGCTGCTTTTGCAGGCCGGGATCATCTTCGACGATCAGCAGCTTCTCTCTTTTCGGTTGATTACTATCTGGCATCAAGCGGCCCTTTCATCTGCTGAATTTTCATCCGACAAGCGTGTGGCGAGGGGCAGGATCAACGTGAACCGGCTCCCGGTCCCTTCCGTACTTTCGACTTCGAGACGCCCCTTCATCGCGCGGGCAAGTTCTCGTGCTTCATAGGCACCAATTCCGAACCCTCCCTGTTTGCTGGACGCAAAAGGTTTGAATAGCTGGCTACGGACAAACTCGCTCGACATGCCCACCCCCTGATCACGCACCTCGATGGCCACGGACAGGTCACGCCGGCGCGCATTGATGAAGATCGGCTGGCCTTCCGTGCTGGCATCGATCGCATTCTGGATCAGATGCCCGAGAATTTGATCCACCCGCACGGGATCCGCCATCACAGTCAGATCGTCGATCTGGGTGGTTTGCATGTCGTGCAATATACGCTTTTTCTCTATGATCGACTGAACCAGCTCGCGCACTTTTACCGGCTTGGGCTCTTCCTGCTTGGCCTTGTTGTGCTGCGACAATCGTTCGAGCAGGCCGTTCATCTTGTCCGCAGAATCCTGAAGCGTCTCGATCATATCTGCCCTGAACTCCGGGTTTTCGGCGTGGCGCTTGGCATTGCGTGCCAGCAGACTCAACTGGCTGACCAGATTCTTGATATCGTGCATGATGAACGCCATCCGGCGGTTGAACTCATCGAAACGCTGCGCTTCGGAAAGCGATTCCTGGCTACGGGCTTCCGCCAGATAGCTTGCGACCTGACGCCCGACCACACGCAGCATATCGAGATCCTCCCAGTCCAGCGTACGATTGACACGTGGACGAGCCAGCAGCATCAGGCCGGTGAGACGGTCGAAATGAACCAGTGGCACCGCTACCCATGCTTGCTCGTCTCTGCTCATCCAGTCCGGGATGGCGGCAGGGTCGCATTTGTCATCCTTATCGGCACGCAGCGCATCAAATTCCACAATGTGACTGGAATCTTCAAAAAAAGCGACGGTGCGGTTTGAACAAGCGCGCGCAGGCACTTCTATCGAGGACCAGTTCCAGCGGGATTGCAGCACCAATTGACCGGCCTCGTCCTGCATCAGCAGAATACCCGCCGGCGAATCGGTTATATCGGCAATCGCCTTTATCACCCGTTCATGGAAAGGCGCGCTATCGGCACCGGGTCGACCGATCGTATCGGTGAAGCGGATCCACTCTGATCGATAATCATAGCGGTGCTGGAAAAAATTCTTGGCCATCTTGACCTTCAGCCAGGAACGGAACTTGCCCGACGGCAGCAGCAAAAGCGCGCCAACCGATGTACCGAACAGGAAGCTGATCTGGGCCAGACGCGCATAGTCGCCGCCAATGATTTGCAGTGCCGCCGAAATCACGACCATCATCAGGAGATAGGATGCTATCGCCACTAGCGACAGAGAACGGAATGCCACGCTGCGGGACAGGGTCAGATTCCAGTCGGTGTTGCGAACCGATGCGAGCGCCAGGATCGGCGCGACGATCGCCATAGTCGGGCCACGCATCGCATGCAGTTCAAACGGAAATTGCTGGGTCAGATAGGTGATCGTGTAGAGGTTCAGATCAAAGGTCCAGATCGCCGCGAGCGAGGCCATTGGAAGCCGGATGCCCCAACGGGACTCCGGTGCGGAAATCGAATATAGATTGTGCACCAGAACCAGCGCGCCCACGGCAAATATCATCCGCAAAACCAGCGAAGTATATAGCGTGACACCTTCGAGGCGCGGACTTCCCGCAAAGACCGGCAACAGCGTATCAACGATCATCTGGCCAACCAGCACAAATGTCAGCGCAAAATAAATTCCGTTAACGGTTGTCGGCTCGTCACGCCCTTCCCCGGATCGCAACAGAATGAACATGAACGCCAGCCAGCCAAAGTTGCGCAATGTTTCGGCAAAGTGGGAAATCGGTGACTGGAAGCCTTCGACAGCAATCGACAGGGCCCAGAAACTGGTCAATGCTATCGCAATAACCAACCAAATCTGCCGGCGGTTGCGTTCGACCTTGCGCTGAAATTGCCAGATTGCCAGAGCACCGAAAAGCACGGCTGCACCGCCGTGCCCGAAAGTACTGATATGATCGAGAAACGATCCCATCTCAGCGCACGCCCTCTGGCCAGAGTACCACCCTGATCGTCTGCAAAATGATCAGCAAATCCAGAAATGGCGTATAGTTTTTGGCGTAATAAAGATCATATTCCAGCTTGTGCCGGGCATCTTCGATCGACGCACCATAAGGATAGTTGATCTGCGCCCAGCCGGTTATGCCCGGCTTGACGATATGCCGCTCGGCATAGAAAGGCATTTTGGTTTGCAGATCGTCTACGAATTGCGGCCGTTCGGGGCGAGGCCCGACAAAACTCATTTCCCCCTTCAACACGCTCCAAGCCTGAGGCAACTCGTCAATCCGTACTTTGCGAATGAACCGACCGATGCGGGTGATCCGCGGATCATTTTCAGCCGCCCAGATCGCTTTGCCACCGATTTCCGCATCTTCGCGCATCGAGCGCAATTTGAGGATGCTGAACTTCTGGCCGTACAGGCCGACCCGCTCCTGTTTGAAAAAGGATCCGCCGCGGCTTTCCAGCTTGATCAGCAAGGCAAATAGCAGGATCACCGGCCCGGTCAGCAACAGCAGCAGGAAGCTCAGGAATATATCGAACCCGCGTTTGAAGGCGGTCGACAGACGCCGCCCCGACGAGAAACCGTCGGAGAAAATGAACCAGCTGGGATTGACGCTGTCGAGGTCGACGCGGCCGGTCTCGCGCTCGAGAAAACTCGACATGTCATTGACGTGGACGCCGGTCGTCTTGATCGTCAGCAGGTCTGCCACCGGCAGCGAATTGCGCCGCTCTTCGAGCGCCAGAACGACTTCGCTGACCTCAAGGTCGATGACATGTTGCGGTAGGTCGCCGATATCCTGACGCCGGATCGCACCGTCGATCTTGCTCGGACCTTCGTTCATGTCGACATAGCCGGCGATGATGAAACCACTTTCCTGCCGCTTTTCCAGCGCTGCGATCCGCCCTGCCCGCGGACCGGCACCGAGAATCAACAATCGGCGCTTGAAACTGTCGCTGTCCAATATCGTCCCGAGCAGAACACGGACGGCCATAAGGAACGTGATCGCCAAAGCCATCGCGTATAGGGAATTCGACCGCCACAAAGTGATGCCGGGCATCACGAAGGCAAGCAACGACAGGAAGATTACCCCAAGGGAAATCGCCACCAGAATCCGCGCAGCTGCGAAACGCAGCGATTGCAGGGCTTCGGATCCGTATACACCCACCGCAACCAACGCCAGCTGAAGAGCAAAGGCAAAGCTGAATATCGGCCCCGGGCGATCGTATACCGAGTCTACTGCCATATCGATCTGAAGCGCACGCAATATCCAGCCGGCTTCTGCCGCCATCAGCAGCAGCAAAAAGTCTATCAAACCCAGAAACAAAACGGGGTAAGGGATATAATGCTTGAACAATCGGATCATTTTGCGCGCGATCTTTCCTTGGCTGCTATCGCCCATAAGGAAAATTGGTTAGCTGTCGGTAAATTTTACAAGAAGAACTGCAAGAAATCGCTGACCATCGTCAAAATTGTTCAATCTACCGACAGTTTGCCGCTGCACGGCAAGAAATCTGACGCGCCAATCTAGTCGTTCACAAAGTCAAATGGCGTCAATCCGCGCTCGCGTTCGTTAAATGTAAGAGGCCGGCTGCGCGGCGGCGCCGACCGCTGCGAGCATTGGGGACGGGTACAGGCAGGACAACCCAGGCCGATCGGCGTGGCATGGTCGATGCTCAGGTCTTGACCACGCGCATAATGGAGTGCCGAGCCGACCTCCGCCGAAACCCCCAGTCCGATAGCGAATGCCGGCGTATAACCACCCGCGCCGGAACCAATACCCTGCACGGCACGGGACAGGGTGAACCAGGTGCTACCGTCTTCCAGCGCCACCAGCTGGGACCGGATTTCCGCCGGTTGCTCAAAAACCCGATGGATATCCCAGAGCGGGCAGCGATGCGCGCTTTCTACCAGCGGAGCATTGCTGGCACCGGCATAGCGTTTCGAGATCATCCCGGCGCGATCGATACGGACCATGAAAAACGGCAAGCCGCGCGATCCCACGCGCTGCAAGGTGGTCAGCCGATGGGCGACCTGCTCGAATCCCGCTCCGAAACGGCGCTGGAGCAGCTGGATGCGATAGCCTGTCTGCTCGCAGGCCTTGAGAAACCGCTCATAGGGCATCATCAATGCAGCGGCAAAATAGCCCGACAAATGGCGCCGGAACAGCTTTTCAGCGGCACGGTCGGTAAAATGCCCCCCGGACGCCAGCGCGTCGATTTCTCCTTTTGCTTCGATCTGGCCGAGCAGCAGAGCGGCTTGAAAGGTCCGGGAAGCGGGGTCGAGCATTTCCGAGAGCTGAAGCTGCCGCGCGTGGAGATCGAGGCGCCGGAGCTTGTCCGAAAGCACCGTCTCCGGCAGGATACGGATCATCAGCTGATGTTTCACGCGCAGTCGCTCGGCGATCGCACCATATAGATCGCCGGCGCCAAGGCGCAGTTCATCCGCAAGCTCTTCCGCCATCGCATCGAGATCGGCGAAATGATTGCGCCAGCGCTCTATTTCCCGGCGAACCAACTGGATCGGGTCAGGTGCAGCGCTTTCCCCGGAATCTCCCGCAGCCTTGCGGTTGTCAAATAGTCGTACAAAAGCTTCCGCACTATTCGGCGAGGCTATCAGCCACTCCTCCAGTTCGGCGCGATCGATCGACAGGTCCTCGAACAAGGGATCTGTCAGCCTTTGACGAATAGCGTCGATACCGCCACCGGGCTCCGCCGCGATCAATTGTCGCGGATCGAAGTCGAAACGTTCGGCCAGCAACAGCATCAAACGGGCGCTTAAAGGCCGTTGATTGCGTTCGATGAGATTGAGATAACTGGGCGAAATATCGAGGGCCTCGGCCAGAGCAACCTGCGTCATGGCAGCGCTCCGCCGCAGTCGCTTGATCGCCGCGCCGGCAAAAAGTTTGGGATTTGTCATCAGTGGTCTATGTAAATTTATTTACAAAAACTCAAGCCCATTTGGCATCGCTTGCGGTCGAAGTGGACCTGTGAATGGCCAATGGCACCACGATCATGCCAGAGGAGTTTTGCGCCGCGATTTACCGGGGGTAAATATTTCTTAACCGCACCAATCTATCCTCGACGGGAATTTATAAGAAATTGGTGCTCTGATATGCTCAAAGAATCCGTCCTGTTCGTGGGGGCCACCGGGCTTCTGATCTTTTTTATGACCCCGACCGACAAGTCTGACGAGGCAAAACCCGTCGACGAGCAGACGCAGGAAACGCCAGCGCCATCCAGTCCGTCTCCTGATGATGCTTGGGGATATGACGATGAAGTGGAAGAAAACGGAGAGGGCTTTGTCTTCGGAGAACCGATGACCGGATCAGACAGCGAGCCAAGCGAACCGGCCCAGGATGAAGAAAAGCCTTCCGCTCGCGAGGAACAATCAGCCAGCAACAAATCCAGCGATGCAGGTTATGCTTCCACCAGAAACCCGCCTGCTCAAAATGGACCATCATCAGGTTCGCTGGGCAGCGCAGACAACCCGATCATCTTGAAATCGAACAACCCTGCGAACCCGGTTGACGACTAGTCGAGGTCTCTGGCCATATCGCGACGGCATTCGTCGCTGATGATCGCTGCATGGCCGTAATTGGGATGATCTATCTGGACCATCACCTGCCCGTCCATGCTCTCCCAATTTTTCACCTGCTCGGCATTTAGCGCGAAATGGACAAATTGAACCGCACTGGCCTTGCCATCGGAACGGGTGCGGTCGATATCCTGCTCGGGCTCCGCGGTAATTTTGTCATTGCCGATGACCAGATGAATATGCTGATCAACCCCGCCCAGAGTCTTGAGAAAAGCGGTGCGTCGTTCTTCCTCGTCTATTTCGAACATCAGCGTTCCGGTGAATTCCGCTCCGTTCGGCACCATCGGATTATAGGCAGCCAGCTCGTCGGCCAGCTGCTCCTCACCACCCTTTTCGATCCGCAGCATTTCCTGGATTTGCAGCCACATGCTCTCCCAGCTTTCGAACTGGATCGTCGCATAGGGACCAATGGCAATCCGCCGGAATTTCTTGCGCAAAATTGATTCCTGTCGCTTGTCCTTGCGGATCAACTCATAATCCGCGAGCGAAATTATATCTTCTCTGGTAATCTCATGCGTGTCGCGGGGCATATCAATCCTTAAATTCCTGTTGGGGTGGCCGACGGACGTCGACAAGGCCTGGCATCAAAACCCGTAAGCCTTGGCCAGCAATTCTATCGGGTGGCCGATCCTGGCCGGCAGATCCTTCTGGCCGCCGCTCTCCATGATTTGTCTGAGATGCGGTCCGGCAAGCGGGCATTCGCTGACCATATAATCGGGATCGCCCTTTGAAACAGCGCGGGCAGCCGGACGGCCTACCTTGACCGCCTTGTCGAAATTTTCCTTGAATATTCCCCATTTGCCACCGTGACCGGAACACCGCTCGGTGATCGATGGTTTGGCGCCGGGGATCAGCTTGAGCATCTCCATCGCCTTGGGCCCCATGTTCTGGGCCCGGCTATGGCACGCGAAATGGATGCCTATCTCGGCCTTCATCTCGTCGATTGGAACCAGACCTTTTTCCTTGGCAATCTCGACAATATATTCGCTGAGATCACGGGTCGCCAGCGCCAGTTTTTTCACAACTGCATTGTCGGGCAGGATCAACGGCCATTCGAACTTCATCATCAGCGCGCAACTCGGGGTCAGCGCGACAATGTCAAATCCTTCGTCAATAATGGGTTCAAAAAAGGCAGCGACCTGTTCGGCGGATGAAGCCACCGCAGGCAGATCGCCGTTCTCCAGCTTCGGCATGCCGCAGCAGGCCGGATATTCGACCCGCGTCTGCACACCATTATGCGACAGCACATCGAGGGCGGCCTTGCCGGCCGTCTGGTCATTGAAATTGCCGTAGCAGGTCGCATATATCGCAGCCTTGCGACCGAAGGCAGGTGCCGCGGCGTTGGCCACCGGACCGTGACCGACATGCTTGTGGGTCAACGGCACCTCCTGAAACGGGGGCAGATGGGCGCGCTTGTCGATTCCGGCAACGCTCTCCAGAATGCCGCGCGTAACGCCATTGCTTCCTTTGCTCGCCCAATTGGCGGCCCCGGACAATGTTCCCGCAACCGCGGCATTGCGATCAATTTCAGCAAGTTGCTTGTCAACAAAACCGGTCTTGCCGTTGCGGTTTTCTACCGCCCTGTGCCGCAGCATGAGATGCGGGAAATCCAGATCGAATTCATGGGGTGGCACATAAGGGCATTTGACCATGAAGCACATGTCGCACAGCGTACAGGAATCGACGACATTCTTGATGTCGCCAGCGCTCAGGTCCTCGACTTCTTCGTTCGGGCTTTCGTCGATGAGATCAAAAAGCTGTGGAAAGCTGTCGCACAGGTTGAAGCAGCGGCGGCAACCATGGCAGATATCAAACACCCGGCGCAATTCCAGATCGAGAGCTTCCTCGTCATAATAGGATTCCTCCTGCCAGGGAATCGGGTGCCGCGTCGGCGCGCCCAAGCTGCCTTCAGTCATGATATGCTTCCTGTCGCCTTAAGGACGGAATCCAAAGATGAAAGGATCATGCCGTCGTCCAGATGTGCGACGGCATGATCCTTCGGATCGACGGTCTAGGCGTCCATCGTGTCGAGAGTTTTCTGGAATTTGCCGGCGTGGCTCTTTTCCGCTTTTGCAAGCGTTTCGAACCAGTCCGCAATTTCGTCAAAACCTTCTTCACGTGCCGATTTCGCCATGCCCGGATACATGTCGGTATATTCGTGGGTTTCACCAGCGATAGCCGATTTCAGATTGTCGGACGTTCCGCCGATCGCGAGACCGGTTGCAGGATCGCCAACTTCTTCAAGAAATTCAAGATGACCATGGGCGTGGCCGGTTTCACCTTCTGCGGTAGAACGGAAAACAGCAGCAACATCATTATAGCCTTCGATGTCCGCTTTCTGGGCGAAATAGAGATAGCGACGGTTGGCCTGGCTTTCTCCGGCAAAGGCGTCTTTCAAATTCTGTTCGGTTTTGCTTCCCGCTAGTCCCATGTTCTTCTCCTATGGCGTGATTGAAATGAATACCGATCTGAAGAATCGGATTGCTTGACGACTAGCCGTGCTTGAAGACTGATTCCATTGAATTTTTTGATCGGTGACGATCGGAAAAATCAATCAGTTAGTTGCGACTTATTCGCAATAACGATCTATCATTCCGGACACCGTTTCAACTGGTAGATATCTGGTTCAATCGTAAAATCAAATCGATTGCTGTCAACGACAGATACCGGACCATCCATCCGGAACCGCCCGCCTGCTTCGCCGGTTTCCTCGTCAATCGCTAGATCGTCAAGGCTCAACACCAGCTTTCCGTCCAGCCAGATCCAGGTGCCGACCAGGTCTTCCGAAACGAAATTGCCACCACCGATCATCGTCCAGTTGGTCGGTGCCTCGCAGCTTTCATCCAGCAAGGCCCAGCGCCCCTCGAAATAGCCAGGATCAATTTCACTGACATCCTGCGCGGCGACCGGCGCGATCGGCACTGCCAGCACCGCAAACAGGAAATAGCGCCAGTCCATCTATTTTTTCATGATATCCAGAGCGGCAGCAGTCAGCGCCTCTGCCCCGGTGGTGATCACCTTCTCTGCCTCCGGCGCCCAGGTCGAACTGTGGAGCGAGGGCAGTTTTGTGCCCTCCGTGAGCGACGCCTGATATTCCGCCATCGGCACACCGCCGACCCAGAAAATCATGCTTTTGATATTTTCATCGGCACGGCGGTAACGGCTGAAATCTTCTCCACCCATCACCGGTTTCGACTGCACGACCCGTTCCTTGCCAAAGCGTGTTTCAAACAGCTTCGCCATATCCAGCGTAAATTCCGGACTGTTATAGGCTGCAGGCGTAAACTCCGTTTCGCGTAGCGTGACCACCGGCATGTGGTCCTCTGGCATGCCTGCGGCAATTGCTTCGCCGCGCGCAATGCGCTTGATCCCGTCGAGCAGCTTGGCCCGCGTATCATCGCCGTAGCTCCGCACGGTGATCAGCAGCAAGGCTTCGTCCGATATGATATTATGTTTGGAGCCGGCCTGGAAACTGCCCACGGTCACGACCGCCGGATCCTGCGGGTCGATTTCGCGGCTGACCAGCGTCTGCAGGGAACCGACGATACGGCTGGCCAGGACTACCGGATCCTTGGTCGTGTGGGGATAGGCGCCATGGCCGCCAACACCCTTGACCTGGATATCGACGCTGTCGACATTGGCCAGGGCAAAGCCGGGCGCATATCCGATATAGCCCGCAGGCGCGCCGGCGGCATCATGGAAGGCAAGCGCATATTCCGGTTTCGGAAAGCGGGTGTAAAGCCCGTCTTCCAGCATCGCCAGCGCCCCCTCGCCGGTCTCTTCCGCCGGCTGCAGGATCATCACCAATGTGCCCGCCCACTGGTCCTTGCGCGCCACCAGTTGCCGCGCCGTCGCAACCCAGCCGGTCATATGCGTGTCGTGACCGCAGGCGTGCATGACATAGGTATCATTGCCCTGACGGGTCTTGGCCATCGCCTTAGATGCGAAGGCCAGCCCGGTTTTTTCCTCCAGCGGCAATCCATCCATATCGGCGCGGATCAACACGGTCGGCCCCTCGCCGTTTCCCATGACGGCAACCACGCCGGTACCGCCGACCTTTTCGGTGACGGTAAAGCCGAGACGCCGCGCTTCGGCAGCCAGTTTCGCAGCCGTGCGCACTTCCTCGCCGCTGAGTTCGGGATTGCTGTGCAGATCGCGGTAAATTTCCATCAGCGACGGAAGGTCGGCCGAGATGGCGTCTGTCAGGTCGTCGGCAAATGCCGGTGAAGCCGTCAGTGCCGAGGCTGCCGCCAGCAAAGCAAATTTCGTAAATTTCCGCATCATCATCCCCATTTCATATGTCCACATTCTGCTTATCGTCGACCTGACTAATCCGGCCAAGGCCGCTTGTCAGGTCCAAAATTCATTTCACCGGCGTCAGCTCCATCACATCGACCTTGCTTTCATAAGCCGGGAACGGAAAGATCATGCGCCACCGGTTGATACCGATCCGCTGGACAACCGCGGCCTGATCGCGTTTCACGCTTTGCCCGTAAGGCACCAGAGCATCCTCATAATGATAGATGAGCGTCCCGAGATAGACAGACTGGTCCTGCCCCGTCTTGTCGATCCAGCCTATCGTGCGCTGGGAGCCCGTCAATTTGGTGAAATGCTTGCGACCGTTCTGGTCCACCACCCGGCATTTGAACGGGCTGTAAGCGATATAGGGCAGCCCGCCGTCCGGGTCGCCGTCCAGTTTGGTGATCGAACAATGGTAGAGGCCCTGCGGGATATCGCTGTTGCTCAGCGCCGCACCGGTTTCAAACAGCGGGGAACGGGCAGCGAGCGCCGCGCCTTCTCCCGCTCCTTCAACACCCGCCCGGCCAATTTCCAGCGCCTCTTCCCATCGATCCAGCCGCCCAGCATCGGCCGCCGTGGCCTGCTCGGGCCAATTGCTGTCGGCCTGAGGCCCGGCAGCTGCGGCCGCCAGTATCAGAACCCCTGCCATCATTGCGCGGTCCATCCCCCGTCGATCGAGATATTCGAGCCGGTAATGGAGCGGGCTTCATCCTTGCACAGGAATATTGCCAGGGCGGCGATCTGCTCGATCTGGACAAACTCCTTGGTCGGTTGCGGAGCGAGCAGGACATCGTTGATCACCTGCTCACGAGTCAATCCGCGCACTTCCATTGTATTGGGGATCTGCCCCTCGACCAGAGGTGTCCATGTATAGCCGGGCGAAATCGTATTGACCGTGATGCCATGGGTTGCCACTTCCAGAGCAACCGTTTTGCCAAAGCCGTCGAGCCCGTGCTTGGCCGCATTATAGGCCGATTTAAAAGGGCTCGCGACCTTGCTGTGCATCGAACCGGTGTTGATGATGCGGCCCCATCCCTTGTCCTTCATTCCCGGCACCACCGCCTTGGTTGCGTGAAAGGCGCTGTTCATGATGATATCCATGATCGCGTTCCACTTGTCCTCGGGGAACTCGTCGACCGGCGCGACAAACTGGATACCGGCATTGTTGATCAATATGTCGACCGTACCCAGTTGCTCCGCGCAATCGCTGCACATCTGGCGGATTTCTTCCGGCTTGGTCATGTCGGCATCGCTATAGGCCGCTTTCGCCCCGCTCAGCGCCTCGAGTTCCTGGCGCAGCGATTCGATCTCTTCCGCGTCGCCAAAGCCATTGACCATCACCGAAGCGCCTTCTGCCGCCAGCGCCTTAGCATAGCCGGCGCCAATGCCCGACGTGCTGCCCGTGATCAGTGCTGTCTTACCCTTCAAAAACATCGATATTCTCCTTTGTGGCGACCTTAAAACTGTCGCACCGGACTGCAATGCTTTTGTAAAAGAAATCAGCGCCACTTGCGCTTTTTTCCAAATCAGGCGAATTGAAAAGCAACGAGGAGACTATCAATGCGTTTGGACGATCTGGATCCCAGCAAGAATGTACGCGATCAGGGCCGCGGAGGCGGCGGCAGCTTTGGCGGCGGGGGCGGTGGTGGCCTGGGTTTGCTGCTCGGCTTTCTGCCCATGCTGCTCGGCCGGAAAATGGGCTGCGGCACGATATTGCTGATCGGTGGCGCGGCACTTGCGTTCATGTATTTCAGCGGTGGCGGCCTGCAACTGGCCGGAGACACCGGGAGCGGCGGATTCCAGTCGGAACGTTCCGGCGCCAATGTGGCGTGCGATACGGAAGAGGAACTGTTCGCCTGTCAGGTACTCGCCTCGACCGAACAGACATGGGACAAGCTGTTCCGGCAGCAGGGCCAGACCTACCGTCCGACCACCCTCACCTTTTATGACCAGAGCGGCCAGTCGGGCTGCGGCGCGGCGCAGGCCGCCATGGGTCCATTTTATTGTCCGGCGGATCAGGGCGTCTATCTCGACACCAGCTTCTTCCGCGAAATGTCGACGCGGATGGGTGCCAAGGGCGATTTTGCCCAAGCCTATGTAATCGCACATGAAGTCGGCCACCATATCCAGAATCTGTCCGGTGTTGCGAGCCAGGTCCGCAACGCGCAAGGCCGGGCGAGCAAGGCCGAAGGCAATGCGCTGCAGGTCCGGATGGAATTGCAGGCGGACTGCTATGCCGGCGTCTGGGCAGCCCAAAATGCCGACCGGATGGAACCGGGCGATGTCGAGGAAGGCCTGAATGCGGCGCATGCGATCGGCGATGATACGCTGATGCGCGGTGCCGGCCAGCAACCGGTCGAGAGCATGTTCACCCACGGGTCCTCCGAGCAGCGCATGGCCTGGCTGCGCAAGGGTATGCAGACCGGCAACCCGTCCTCGTGCGATACTTTCGCAGCCGGCGCGGTCTAGAAACAATCGGGCTCCGGCGCTGCGCCGGAGCCCGCATTCCTTTAAGCCCTGGGTCGGCTGATCGTGGCGGACCAGTCAAGCCGGCGGGTAACGAACATCACCCCGGCCAGTGCCACGAATATCAGCAACGATCCGATCAGCAGCGAATAAGCCTCGAGGCTGAGCAGGATATAGATCGCGCCATAGAGACCGGCGAGCAACCCGCCGATGATCGAGGCGCGTCGCCAACTCGACAATACTGATGCCGAATAGGCCGTGATCAGCCCGATCGTCGCCACCGATGCTGCGATATAGGCCAGGGCAAAACCGATGATCTCGGCAAAGGCCAGCAGCAGCACGAAGAACAACACCAGCGCAACGCCGACCAATATATATTGCACCGAGGAAATCCGGACCCCGCCGATCAGGTCAAACAGCAGGAACGCGACAAAGGTGAAACCGATGATCAGGAAGCCATATTTGGCCGCGCGATCAACCTGCCCGTAAAGATCAACCGGCTGGATCAGATCCACCGTCGCGCTTGCAGCGGAAGCATTGCCATATTCCGACCCGCTATAAGACATGTCTTTCGCGCGCATCGGCTGAACCTGCTGGCCTGCATCCGTCGCGATCAGCGACGTGCCAAGAGCCAGATTGGTGATCACATATTTCGCCTCAAAACCATCGGCATTGATCGTCCTGCTTTCGGGAAGAAAACTTCCGGCAAAACTGGGATGCGGCCATTTGGACTGCACGGTCCATTCGGTCTGACCGGCGTTGGGTGCGATTGTAAGACTTTGATTGCCTTTGAAACGTACATCGAATGTCGCCTCAACCATACCGCTTTCCAGCGCGCTGCCGTCGACAAAGGCGAAAAAGCCGCTGTTCCCGGTAGCACCCAGTCCCTTGCCCGGCTGCAGTTCGAGTGCCTCGCCGTTGACGGTCACCTTATTGTCGCCCGCCAGGCCGCGGGCGTCCGAAAGTCCAAAGCGCAATTCAGCGCGACTGAAATCAATCTGGTCGCGGGTCACGCCGTAACGATCCAGGTCGTCCGGAAGCTTGAACACCGCAGATCCGGTAATTGCCGTATCATAGACAATGACCTCGTAAATCGCGCGCTTTTTGGTTTCGGTGTTCAGCCTGCTGTCCAGTTTCACCAGTTCCGGCGCGACGAACAGTTCGCGCGTCACAATATTGGTCCGGGTCACGGTCTTGCCATTCTGCTCGACGGATTCAGTGGTCTTCGCCTGATAGGGCAGCACGATCTGGGGGCCGGCAAAGACCTGCTGGCCGCCCCATCCCGAAACGATCGACTGCTGCGCCGTCTCGCTCTGGCTCTGGCGATCATAGTTGAGCAACCAGACGGTGAACAGGGGGATGGTGATCAGAAATCCCATCAGTACCACCATCAGGAATTTTCTGCCGGGCGATCGCTCCGGCTTGACCGGATCATATCGGTCCTCAACAACTGTCATCATCTTGTCTCCCTCTCCAATCGCAACAAAGGTTGATTGCGATAATCCCCGCTTCCACTAGACTGCCCGCCAAACCAACGCATATGCTGCGACGAGCAGAGGCGCACGAGCGCCGAATCGAAAGGCCGTTATGAATATTTTGGATTGCCACAATGTGAACGACTTCCGTGCGCTCGCCCGGAAACGCCTGCCTTTTCCGATATTTGACTATATTGACGGCGCGGCAGACGACGAAGTGACGCGGCGGCGGAACACCGAAGCCTATGAGCGCTGCGATCTGGTGCCCAATGTCCTTACCGGCGTCGAGAATATCGACATGAGCACCACGGTAATGGGACAGAAGCTGGCGATGCCGCTCTTCCTGTCCCCCACTGCCCT
>TARA_R110000772_G_scaffold15232_1_pt1 | contig 31654 bp, 28 predicted proteins | sample TARA_R110000772 | Tara Oceans TARA_R110000772 (sample SAMEA4397948) | marine metagenome | biome: Polar Biome; feature: [SRF] surface water layer (ENVO:00010504); material: water (ENVO:00002006), including particulate matter (ENVO:01000060) such as... | depth 5 m | reverse complement strand
TGTTTTCACTGAAAATCTCTGGCTAGAGAAAATAAATTTAAATATAACTATGATTTAGTATGTTAGTAAATCTCTTAACCAGAGGTCAGGTTAGGTATATAAATTTTGTTATTCATCAGTGATTTAGTTTTATAAACGATGAAGTTATTTTTATATAGGGTTTAATTCAATGGGTATTAAATACAAGGAAGGATATATAAATGCAGATTGAAGCGATTAAAGGTGTGATTTTTGATTTAGATGGCACTTTAGTGTCATCAGAATTAGACTTTTCATTAATTAAAGCGCAAATAGGGTGCCCGTGTGAGCAAGACTTACTCGATTATATTGCCCAATTGCCTTCAGCATATATGCGCGAAGAAGCAATGAATATTGTACATCAGCATGAGTTACTCGACGCTCAACATGCCAAAATGCTACCCGGTGTGAGTGAGGCTGTAAATGCCCTTAAAGCTAAAAACATTCCAATGGCGATAGTTACACGCAATTTTGACAAAGCGGCCGCTATTAAGTTACAAAATAATCCACTGCCAATAGAAATAGTGCTTACCCGAAGTGACGCGCCAGCAAAACCCGATCCGAGTGCATTAAATAATATTGCTACCTTGTGGAATATGAGCCCAAGTAATTTATTGTATGTGGGCGATTTTTTATATGATATTCAGGCAGCGCATAATGCCAATATGCGTGCATGTTTATACGCCCCCGATGTTACTCCTAGTTATGCTAGCCAGGCCGATTATGTATTACATGATTTTACGCAGTTAGTTACTTTAATTGACAATTACGCACAAAAAGTTGTGTTATGTTAAATAGCGCCTTGTTTGTTTTTTTATGTAATTAGTGTGGTGTTATAAACGTTATATATTAACGTGGTGCTAGCCCAATACGTTTTGAATTGGTAAAATGTCGACAAGTTTAACGTATTCATTAGAGGTACATGATGGGCAGAGCATTTGAAGTTCGTAAAAGTTCGATGGCTAAAACGGCTAACGCAAAAACTAAAGTAAATTCAAAATACGGCAAAGAAATTTACGTTGCAGCTAAAAACGGCGAACCTGACCCAGATGTAAACCAAACTTTGCGCCGCTTAATCGAAAAGGCAAAAAAAGATCAAGTGCCTGCGCATGTTATCGAAAAAGCAATTGAAAAAGCCGCCGGTGGAGCAGGGGAGGATTACTCAACTGCACGTTACGAAGGTTATGGCCCTGGAAATTGTATGGTTATTGTTGACTGTTTAACCGATAACCCAAATCGTACTATTAAAGATGTACGTTTGCCTTTTACTAAAACAGATTCAAAAATTGGTACACCGGGTTGTGTAGCACATATGTTTGATCATTTTGCTGTACTTGGTTTTTCAGGCGATGATGACGAAGTTGTGTTAGAAGCACTAATGATGGCTGACGTTGATGTAACCGATGTTGAAGTTGAAGACGGTAAAGTATCGGTGTTTGCCCCACATACAGAATACTTTAAAGCTAAAACAGCCCTTGAAGAGGCGTTTGAAGGCATTAATTTTGAAGTAGACGAAATTACTTTTGTCCCGCAAGTGCATATTGAAATTACAGATGAAGAAGTAATTGCTAACTTTGATAAGTTCATCACTATGCTTGAGGATTGTGATGACGTACAAAATATTTATCACAACGCAATCATCAAAAACTAATTAAAGCTGTATATTAAAGCTGTATATTAAAGCGGTAATAATTTTAGAAAAAGCGTGTTTTGTGTAAGCAAAACGCGCTTTTTTGTGGTTAAAAACTAATAACGGCTACTAAGATGAATGTTAGCCATTCACCTTAGTTATTAATATTGGCTGGTATTTTTGGCAAATAAATAAAAACCAGCACTTTGGCTGGTTTTTGTATGCTAACTAGGGGGTTTTATTACTTGAAGTTAAGTGTTAAGTACCTTGCTGCGCTTTATATTTTAAGCGGTAGCTGTGCAATAAAGGCTCAGTGTAGCCACTTGGTTGATTAGCTCCTTCTAACACTAAGGCTAGTGCCGCTTGGTAGGCAATATTATTAGCAAGTGATTGCTCACTAATTGCCATAGGCTTATAAGCACTGTCGTGTTCATTTTGGCCATCTACCACTTTTGCCATTTTGGCCATGGTTGATCTAATTTGTTGCTCGCTGCAAATACCATGATGCAGCCAGTTAGCCATATGTTGGCTTGAAATACGCAGTGTTGCTCTGTCTTCCATAAGGCCAATGTGGTTTATGTCGGGCACTTTAGAGCAGCCAATCCCTTGGTCAATCCAGCGTACTACATAACCTAAAATACCTTGGGCGTTGTTTTCAAGCTCGGTTTTAATATCTTCTTTGCTAAGTAGCTCAGGCTCGTCCATTAATGGCGGGGTAAGTAGCTCATCTAGGCTGGCAATAGCACGCTTAGCAATGCTTTGCTGCTCGCTAAATACATCTACATCATGATAATGCATGGCATGCAGAGTTGCTGCAGTAGGGGAGGGCACCCACGCGGTATTAGCACCTGATTTAGGATGAGCTATTTTTTGCTCCATCATTAATGCCATTTTATCGGGCATAGCCCACATACCTTTACCTATTTGTGCTTTATGGCTTAAGCCACAAGCCAAACCAATGTCTACGTTGCGATCTTCGTAGGCGCTGATCCACGGCTCTAATTTAATAGCGGCTTTAGGCAGTACCACACCGGCGTGCATTGAGGTATGAATTTCATCACCTGTTCTATCTAAAAATCCGGTATTAATAAATACTACACGCTCTTTTGCTGCATGAATACAGGCTTTTAGGTTAGCTGAAGTACGGCGCTCTTCATCCATAATGCCCATTTTAATGGTGTTTTTTTCTAAGCCAAGTGCTTCTTCAACCATGTTAAATAGCGTGTTAGTTAATGCCACTTCTTCAGGACCATGCATTTTAGGTTTTACAATATTTATACTTTGCGCACTGGAGTTTTTAAGCGCACTGCTAGAATTTAAATCATGCAGCGCCGCTGTTGCAGTAAACATGGCATCCATAATGCCTTCAAACACATCGTTACCGCTTACGTCGGTAATTGCTGGATTGGTCATTAGGTGGCCTACATTGCGCACAAACATCATGCTGCGGCCTTTTAAGCTTAGGGTTTCACCATTTAGCGCCGTATATTGGCGATCGCTTTGCAGGGTACGTTCAACTGTGTTATCGCCTTTTTTAAACGATTCAACTAAGTTGCCTTGCATTAAACCTAACCAGTTTTTATAAACTTGTACTTTATCCTCTGCATCAACCGCAGCTATAGAATCCTCGCAGTCCATAATAGTGGTAAGTGCAGCTTCAAGTACCACATCTTTTAAGCCAGCTTTATCTGCTTGGCCTATTGGGTGATGGTGATCTATATGTAGCTCAAGGTGTAGGCCATTATTTTTGAGTAAAATAACGCTAGGGTTTTGTGCTTCACCTTGGTAACCCACTAATTGCTCAGGCTTTTTTAGTTTGGTTTGTGAGCTGTCGCGTAGAGTAATTGACAGCGCACCGTCAACAACAGAATAATTAGTGCTCTCTATATGCGAGCCGTTTTCTAGTGGCAAGGCTTTATCTAAAAACTGCCTCGCGTATGCCATTACTTTAAAGCCACGAACTGAGTTATAAGTACGGCCTTTCTCGGCATCGTCTTCTTCGCTTAGTACATCAGTGCCGTATAGGGCATCGTATAACGAACCCCAACGTGCGTTTGCAGCATTAAGTGCAAAGCGTGCATTGCTTACCGGCACTACTAGCTGTGGTCCCGCTGTTTGTGCTATTTCGGGCTCAACATTCTTTGTTTCAATACTAAAATTTTCAGGTTCGTTTACAAGGTAACCTATGTCGGTTAAAAACGTCTGGTACTGGGCTTTATCCCAGCTTTTATTAGCCAGATGATACTCATCAATTTGCTGTTGTAGCTGTTCGCGTTTAGCAAGTAGAGCTCTATTTACTGGCGTTAATGTTTGTACAATACGCGCAAAGCGCTGCCAAAATTGCTGCTCATTTAAATGTGTACCAGGTAATAGCTGGTTTTTAACAAAGTCAGCTAGTTGGTTGTCTACGCTGAGTCCTGAGTGAGTGAGAGTATGGGGCATTTTAATAATCCTTAAACGGTCGCGATATTGTAAATTTTAGTGTGCGTAGTGTAACCATAACGTAAAAAAGAGGGGTTGAGTGCATTTTGCTCATTCATGATATGTATAGCCGCAATAACAACTATAAATTTACTAAATCTGAAAAATAAGCCTAATGTTTAATTAAGCGCTGCAGAGCAACTAAAGCAGTCACTCTCATAACACTATAATAATTTACCCCGTTCAAAGGATTTTAATTATGACTACATATAAAAGCGAAACAGATACATTAGCAACACTTTGTAAAAAACAAGGTAGTGCATGGAAAACCATTAACCCTGAATATGCAACACGTATGCGTTTACAAAATCGCTTTCGTACTGGGGTAGAAATTGCACAGTTTACTGCTGACATTATGCGTGAAGACATGGCCGCATACGACGCAGATACAAGCCAGTACACTCAGTCTTTAGGTTGTTGGCATGGATTTACTGCGCAACAAATGATGATGGCTATTAAGCGCCATCAAAAAACAACTAAGCGTAGTTATGTATACTTAAGTGGCTGGATGGTTGCGGCACTTCGTTCAGAGTTTGGTCCGCTTCCGGATCAAAGCATGCACGAAAAAACCTCAGTTCCGGCACTAATTGAAGAAATTTACACCTTTTTAAAGCAAGCCGATGCACGTGAACTAGACCATTTATTTAATGACCTAGATGCAGCTAAAGCAAACGGCGGCGACGTACAAGCGGTACTAGATAAAATTGATAACTTTGAAACGCACGTAGTGCCAATTATTGCTGATATTGATGCCGGTTTTGGTAACGAAGAAGCGACTTACCTACTCGCTAAAAAAATGATTGAAGCAGGTGCTTGTGCAATTCAAATCGAAAACCAAGTGTCTGACGCTAAGCAATGTGGCCACCAAGCAGGTAAAGTAACCGTACCGCACGAAGACTTTTTAGCTAAAATTAACGCAGTACGTTACGCATTTTTAGAACTGGGCATTGATAACGGTATTATTGTTGCGCGTACCGATTCACTAGGCGCCAGCCTAACGCAAAAAGTACCGGTTTCACAAACTCCAGGAGACTTAGCTAGCCAGTACAATGCATTTTTAGAAACTACGCCAATTAACGGTGTTGATGACTTAAATGAAGGCGACACTGCAATGAAGCTTAATGGCCAACTTTGCAAACCAACGCGCCTTGATAATGGTTTATTCCAGTTCCGCGAAGGTACAGAAAAAGACCGCGTAGTACTAGATTGTGTAACTAGCCTACAGTCGGGTGCAGATTTACTGTGGATTGAAACCGAAAAACCACATGTTAAGCAAATTGCTGAGCTGGTTAATCGTGTTAAAGAGCAAGTGCCAGATGCTAAGCTTGTTTATAACAACTCACCGTCGTTTAACTGGACACTTAAGTTTCGTGAGCAAGTGTATCAAGAATGGCAAGAAGCGGGCCGTGACCTTAGCGCTTACCCAAGCTTGGGTGACAATAAAGGCCTTATGGCACCAGAAATGGATGCTACCGAGCTTGCAGTAGCAGCCGATTTACTAGTACAAAACTTCCAACGTGATGGTGCACGTGAAGCCGGTATTTTCCATCACCTAATCACATTGCCAACGTACCATACAGCAGCACTAAGTACGGATATTTTGTCAGAAGGTTACTTTGGTGACTTAGGTATGCTGGCTTATGTACGTGATGTACAGCGTCAAGAGATTCGTCGCGAACAAGCGTCTGTTAAGCACCAAGACCTTGCAGGCTCTAACATTGGCGATACACACAAAGAGTACTTCTCTGGTGATAATGCGCTTAAAGCCGGTGGTGAAGATAACACCATGAACCAATTCTAATTCAACTAGATAGTGTTACGTAAAGGGCCGAAAGGCCCTTTTTTTATGCGTATAATTAAGTAACCTGTCTGTGGGTAATAAAGCTAGCTTTAGTCGCTTTTTGACGTTAACTGCATTGAATTTGTTTGCAATAGGCCAGCTATGGGCGCGTAAAGCTGCCTTGTTTCCTCCCCACTCCTCAAAAACCTCTGATTAAAGAAAATAAAATTATCATTACAGTTTAATACTTTAGTAAACCTTTTAACCAGTTCAGTTAAGTAGCTACCCACAACAGATCAGTATTTAACTAGCTGGCTATAATTACGGATCAGAGTTTAACCAAGCTTAGTGTAAAGCCCATTATTTAACCTTTTTAGCACTTTTATGGCTTTATAAACTGTAAATAAAGGCCATAAGTGACTGATTTTAGCTTTTTGAGTGAACACTCACCTTATAATAAACCGATTTTTTACTAACTTGAGCAATCCACAAAACACTTTTTTACTAACTGAGGGCCTATAAACACTAGCTCAAACCGGTTTTTTACCAACTCAGTGGGTATTTAATTGTATAAACCGAAATTTTACCAACTCAAATAATAGTTAAGTCCGATACTTAAGCTAGGCATTAAGATAGCTTAAGTATTAGTAAGCATTTAGATGGCTTTATCTCTATATTGCTGATGTTAGCGTGTAGGTGAATATAGTTAAAGTGGACTATATCCCTAAAGGGGTAGTGAGTACTTTTTGGCTATATTAACCTGATCTCCGGATAATAAACTTATCTCAAGCAGCTATTTTCAGCGCTAACTGCGTTGAATTTTCTTGCAATAGGCCAGCTATTGACGCGTAAATTCGCCTTGTTTTCACTGAAAACCTCTGGCTAGAGAAAATAAAATTAAATATAAATATGATTCAATACGTTAGTAAATCTCTTAACCAGAGTTCAGGTTAATTAACTTGCCGCGGCGTTTGTGGTTTGCCTTGGTGTTACTATTAAAAATACCTAATCTGAGTTTAGGTTACTTACTGTAAACCCCCTTTACACTTATTGGTAATGCAAAAAAGCCACTTTAAAAAAGTGGCTTTAACTTACATACCAAGGGGTATGTTTAGGTTATTTAGTGTGTTTATCAAACCACCATTGAATATAGGCAACTTTAGCCATTAAATTAGACGGACGAGCAGTAATACCATGTGATGCATCGGGAATACGTACCATAGCGGTTTCAACACCTTGTAGCTTTAATGCTTGATAAAACTGTTCGGTTTCTGAAATCGGTGTACGGAAATCAGATTCACCAGTTAGTAGCATAGTGGGTGTTTTTACATTGCCGACATAACTAATTGGCGAGCGTTTCATATAATGTTCTATATGATCCCACGGCTTACCCGGAAACCAATAGTCAGCAAAGAACGGGTAAAAGTCGGCAGTTAGTACAAAACTGATCCAGTTAATTACAGGTTTAGCAACCACGGCTGCGGCAAAACGGTCGGTATGGCCAACTATCCACGCGGTAAGTACGCCGCCACCAGAGCCACCGGTAACAAACAATTTAGACTCATCAATAAAACCTTTGGCAATTAAAGCATCTACTCCAGTCATTAAGTCGTCATAATCGTTACTTGGGTAATTATGATGAATAGTTTGTGCAAACTCTTTGCCGTAAGAGTCACTCCCGCGAGGGTTCATATACAATACAACGTTCCCCTTAGCCGCATATAATTGTACCTCGGCGCTAAAGTGCGGGCCGTAATTGGCTACCGGGCCACCATGAATTTCAAGAATTAATGGGTACTTTTTATTACTGTCAAAACCAGGCGGGTAGGCTACCCAAGCTTGAATTGGCAGTTGATCGTGGCTCGATTTAAGCCATAGTTCTTCTACCTTGGCTAGTTGTTTATGCCCCAGCGAGTTGTCATTTAAACTTGTTAAGCGCTGTGCTTTACCACGTTTAATTGCCGCTACATCGGCAGGGCGCTGCGTGTCGGCTAGGGTAAACACAATTTCGTCATCTTCGCTTACATCAAAGTCGCCACCAGAATAAGGACGACCAAACGACACGCTGCCAATTTTTTCGGTAATAACTTTACGTGAACCGCTACGAGGTTGGTACGCTAACGTGGTTTGCCCTTGATCAGCGTAACTAAAGTAAATGCCTTTAGAGTTACCGCTCCATTTTATTTTAGCTACGCTGCGGTCTAAGTCAGCAGTTAAATTAGTTGTTTTACCCGAACGTAGGTCGCGAATATACAATTGGGTGTTTTCGTAATTAGTTTGTTTGTCATCGTAACCGGTATACGCAAGATAGCGGCCATTAGGCGATACTTGAGGTTGGCGATCGGGGCCGTTTCTATCGGTTACAGCGGTTACTTCAAGCGTAATTAAATTAAGTTTATATACTTCGCTGTTAGTTGGCTTTAACAAGTAATTGTTATGCCTATTAGCCGAAAAATATAACGCTTTTTTATCTTTACTAAAGCTAACTTCGCCGCCGTTATTAAACTCATCAAAGGTGAGCTGTTTAGCATTGCCGCCATTTGCGTCAATAATAAATAATTGCTCAAAGCCCTTTTTAGCGTAACCAGCACCATCAGCACGATAATACACGTCGTCAATATATTTAGCTGGATCTGCCCAAGTAGCGCCTTCAGGTTTACCAGGTAAGTTAATGGGTGAGCTTGATGTGGTGGCAACAAACATACTAAATGCGAGTTGCTTAGCATCTGGGCTCCAGCTTAGCGCTTTTGGCGTACTTGTAAGGTTACTTATTTTGCTAACCGCGCCAGTTTTAAGCCATTTCATGTAAATTTGGTTGCTACCGTCACGGTTTGAAATAAACGCTAAACGAGAGCCGTCTGGCGACAACTTTGGCGAATGATCCATATGTACGCCAGAAGTAAGCGGTTGAATTTGTCGTGTTTTATAATCTACTGTCCAAATATTACCTATTTTACGGTCGGTTTTTATATCCATTCTGTTACGTACAAAATAAACTGTTTTACCGTCTTTGGTAATGTCTAGCTGGTTAGCGTATTCAAGCGTAAATACATCTTCTAACTGTAGGGTGCTGCTATTGGCAAAGGCAAGATTACCTGTGCTTATTAATAGACTAAGCGCAAAAAATGTTTTCATTTCAAATCCCTGTGGTTGTTAATAATAATAGTTATATGTTAGAGAGTTTAAAAATAATAGCTAGGGCGATGAAGTAATTGCGTGGGTGACTAAATCTGTAAAACGGTTCAGCTGTAAAGGGGGTTTACAACTGAACATATTAAATAATGCTTTACCGTTTACACAATAATTTTATTTGTTGAATGAGTGCAATACCGGCAGGGTTATCGCCGTGAACGCATAAACTATCGGCATCTAAAATTAACTTTTTACCTGAACGCGTAGTTACGCTGCCATCAGCTAACAGTTGCTTTACTTGCTCAATTAAAGCTTGCTCGTTATGCACACTACCTGCTAACTGCCTTGACACTAAAAGCCCTTCGTCGGTGTATTGTCTGTCGGCAAAGGCTTCTAATATTAATTTTAACCCTAAAGTGTCGGCCATTTTTTGATGCTTTTTAGCATCAGCCGTTGCTAAAATCATTAATTTTAATGGGCTAGGGTAGTGTGCTACCGCGCTCATTACGCTAGTTAAAAGCTGCTCGTTAAGCATCATGTCGTTATAAAGTGCGCCATGGGGCTTAACATAACTAAGGCTTAAGCCTTGTACTTTGGCCATACCTTCTAGCGCAGCAATTTGATAGTGCAGGCAATTTGTAAGCTCGCTTGCACTAAGTGCCATAGAGCGCCTGCCAAAACCTTGTTGATCTGGGTAGCTAGGATGAGCGCCAATTTGTACCTTATGCTGTTTTGCCAGCTTGAGCGTATTTGCCATTACATCGGCATCACCCGCATGAAAACCACAAGCGATGTTAGCCATATTAATGTGCGGCATAACCTCTTCATCTAAGCCCATTTTCCAAGCACCAAAGCTTTCACCTAAATCGCAATTTAATAGCATTTAAGTTCTCCTTACTTTTTTATTGTTACAGGCAAAGTGCCATTAGCTGGCAATTTTCCTAACAGTACGTGTGCTAAAGCGGTAAATGCGGGGCCTGTTACAATATCGTTTTTATCGTGATCAATATTATAGGCATATGATGCAAGTACAGCATGCGCATAATCGCTAAACTCAGCAATGTCGTAAGGCGCTCTTAGGCTAATAAATACCGTGTTTTTATTTTGCTTTTTGGCCACTTTTAATAACGACTCAAGTGCTTTTGGTTGCTGTGCGTTGCTAAGTGAAAATTGAGGATCGTTTTTTAAATCATCCATACCGCCAATTTCTACCGCACTTTGATTTGGCGTTGCATTGCCCGCTATAACAACATCGGCTTTATTAATGTCTGTGTGCGCTTGTTGCGGATCAAAGCCTTGCAAGCTGCTACAAGTATAGTTAAGCGTATGTTTACTAATGCTTTGCAGGGCTTGTTGTAGTGCCATGCATTTGCGGGTGTCGGGCATTATAATATGAACATGTTGCCCGGCTTTAAGTGTAAGTGGCAGTGTATTGTGAGTGTTTTTAACTTGTGTAATAGCCGCTACCGCTAGTTGTGCTTCAATATTGCGATGCGCTTTACTCCCAATAACGTGCTTGGCGTTAACTAGCGCATCAATTGCATTAAAACTGGTGTTAAGTTTAAACTTACTTTTAAGCGTTGTAATACGCTGCGCCGACTCAGTTATTTCTTGCTGATTAAGTTGCTTAGACTTAACTGCAGCGACTAAATCTTTAATGAGCTGATCAAGTTTGGTTAAGTCATCTATGGTGCGAATTTCTATTGGCATTAAGGCAATATCGACCCCTGCAGCAAAGGTGTTTATAACCGCTTGAGTAGGATTGAAAAAGTGACTAATACCAGCCATATCAAGTGCATCGGTTACTACTACGCCATTATAATTAAGCTCATGGCGTAAAATGTCAGTAATTATTTTACGCGACATAGTTGCGGGTTTAATCATGCTTTTACCATCTACACTGGTAAAGGTACTGCTATCAAGCGCAGGGTACTGAATATGTGCGGTCATGATCATGCCAGGGCTTTGCGTGGCAATAATCTGTTTAAAAGGGGCTAGGTCTTGTTGGTAAATAACCTCTTTTGCATGGTTTACTCTAGGTAAGCCCGTATGGCTATCTACGTTAGTGTCGCCGTGGCCCGGAAAATGTTTAAGCGAACTAATAATGCCGTTATTTTCAAATCCAGCAACTTGAGCTGCACCTAAAGTTGCAACGCGCTTAGGATCCTCGCCAAACGAGCGTACATTAATAACGGGGTTATCTGGGTTCATATTTACGTCGATTGAAGGCGCATAATTAACGTTAATACCCAAAGCACTTAGCTCGGTGGCCATTACTTTAGCGGTTTGCGCGGCAAAATAACTGTCGTGTTTTTCAAAAGTAGCACCAATCGACATATTACCGGTAAACGAGGTTGCTACATCGCGCGGTAGGCGTGCAACACGGCCGCCTTCTTGATCTACCGAAATAAACAAAGGTAATGCCGAACTCGATTTACTTGCAGCATGTTGTAATTGTTGGTTAAGGGTAATTATTTGTTCAATAGATTGGGTGTTTTCAGAAAATAAAATCACCCCGCCAATATTGTATTTACTAATGGCGTTTGCCAGTTCATTGGGTAATTGAGTCATTGGCGTTCGGCACTGTTTGCTTGCACCTTGATGACAAAAATAGCGAAAGTCGAGTAATAGCTTTTGGCCAAGTTGTTGTTCAAGCGTAAGCGCAGGTTGAGCTATAGAAGATTGTAATGGCATTAAACACCCGATTAAAAAAGCAATAGACGATACAGCATACTTATTTAGCAAAACACACTCCAAAGCTAAATAAAATAGATAAGTGCATGCAGCTTATCTATTTTTTAGTGCAACTGCAAAGCAGATACGCAATAGCGGTGCGTTTAAGTCTTATTGATTTTTAAAGCTGAATAAACGCTGATATTAGTTAAGTATTTTAGTAACACATTTGAATGTGTGGCATAGCCTCGCTGGTGTTATTTTCAAGCCTGGCGTTAATATTATATACCCGTTTAAGTAGCGCAGGGGTAAGCACTTCTTTTGGTGTACCGCATGCGGCTACTTCGCCACTATTAAGCATGTAAATTCGATCTGCAAAACTGGCAGCAAGCGATAGGTCGTGGATCACGGCAACTACTCCTGCGCCTTGGCTAGCAATACTTTTAGCTTGAGCCATTACATCGTATTGATGAAAAATATCTAAGCTAGAGGTGGGCTCGTCAATTAGTAAGTAAGGTGTTTTATTGGCAACTAGGCTAGGCTGAATTTGGCATAATACCCGCGCAAGTTGTACGCGTTGTTTTTCTCCGCCAGAGAGTTGTGTAAAGGTATGGGTTTTTAAGTGCGTTACACTAAGTGCTTGCATTACTTGCTCTGAAAAATGCATAAGCTGCTGTTTACTATAGTCTGCTTGATGAGCAAAGTGCGCCATATCAACCACTTCAGCTACGCTAAATGGAAAGTCGAGTTCGTAATTTTGCGTAAGCACAGCGCGTAATGTAGCCAAACTTGCTATTGAGTAGTCGCTAAGCAAGCGGTCATTAAGTGTAATATCGCCATTATTAATTTTTATATCGCCGCATAAGGCTTTTAGTAACGACGATTTACCCGCCCCATTAGGGCCTATAATTACCACTAACTCGTTAGGTTTTACATAAAAGTTAATATGCTTGAGTAGTTTTTTTTGCCCAATTTGGGCCGATACATTATTAGCGCACAGCATTTATAAGCTCCGTTGCTGATAAGTTTTTAGCAACATAATTAAAAAGAAAGGGCCACCAATAGCACTGGTTATTAAGCCAATAGGTAACTCTGCAGGGAGCATTACAGTGCGTGCAAATAAATCAGCAAAGCTTAATAGCAGCGCGCCGCCTAAAATACTTGCTGGCATTAAGTAACGATGATCGGGCCCTAAAACAAGCCTTACAATATGCGGCACAATAAAACCAACAAAACCAATAATACCGGTAATAGAGACAGCTGCTCCTGTGCACAATGCCGTGCAAATAAATACCTGCTTTTTAAGCCGCGTTACATTAATACCTAAGTGTTTAGCTTGCGCTTCGCCTAGTAAATATAAATTAAGAGGTTTTGCTAGGCGTAGTAATAAAACCACACTCAAAACAATAATACATAAAGAGGGCAGCATCATTGTAAAGTGATTACCGGCTAAAGAACCCATACTCCAAAATGTTAAATCGCGCAGTTGTTGCTCGTTACTAATTAATGTAAGCCCACCAATGAGCGATCCCACAATGGCATTAACAGCAATACCAGCTAGTAATAAGCTAATAATTGTAAACTGACCACTGTGAGCGCTTAATCTATAAATAAATACACATACACTAATACAGCCAATAAATGCGCCAACCGGTACCGCATAAACGCCCAAGGTACTGCTAAAGTTAGCAAATAAACTACTGCCTAATACTATAGTGGCTACAGCGCCAAGTGCTGCACCACTCGACACACCAATTAAACCCGGATCGGCTAATGGGTTTCTAAAAATTGCCTGCATAGCACAGCCACACGCGGCTAACCCTGCACCTACCACCATGGCTAACACTATGCGTGGTAAGCGTATTTGCCAAATAATAGCGTTTTTTAAGCTATCAGTTTCAAGCTGGTTAATTATTGCGACTATTTCACTTAAGCTTAAATTTACGCCCCCTTTACTTAGTGCAATAAAAAACATAAAAACACAGGCTAAAAATAAACAGGGAATGGCCATTTTTCGCTGTTTTTGTTCGGTTAATAGCGTACTTCCTAATGCCAGCATAGTTATTACTCACTTAGCTCAATGTTAGGTTGAGAGGTTTTAGCAAAGCGAAACTTATACGCTGTAGGTAATTTAGCATTAGGGTGTAAAACACTTGCAAGCTCAACTACCGCTTGTGGTGTACGTGGGCCCATGCCTAATAAATAACTGCCATCAAAGCTATATACTTGCTTATTTTTAACTGCATTAGAGAACTTAAAATGTGCTAGTTTTGAGACGTTTTCCATAGGGGTGTCGCCGTGTCGTCCCATAGTAATAATTGCGTCTGGATTAAGAGCAAGGGCCGCTTCAGTTGAAAGCGGTTTCCAATTTTGTATGTGCTCTGCTGCAATATTAATTGCTCCAGCGGCATTTATTAATTCATTTGCAGAGGTATTTGCCCCGGCTACAATAGGTTGCCCGCTGCGTACATTAAGAATAAAAAGTACTCTCGGCTTATAAGTACTTTGTTGTAAAACAGTGTTTAAAGCAGCTCTGTCTATTGCCAAACTATTTGCAAGTTGCTCTCCCTTTTTAGGTACATTGAGTAAACGTGCAATGTGTTTTATTTTAGCTTCAATACCTAAAAAGTTATCTTCTTGTGTAAGTATGGTCATGTTTATTCCCGTACTTTTTAGCTGCTCTACTACCTTTTGAGGTCCTGTGTCGGCTTCGCCTAAGAGTAAATCTGGGCTGAGCGATAATATCCCCTCTGTACTTATTTTTCGTACGTACCCTATTTGCGGTTTTTTAGTCGCAGCACTTGGAAATACACTGGTGCTGTCTACACCTACAATACGATGCTGCTCATTAAAGGCATAAATAATTTCAGTTATTGAGCCTCCCGAAACAACAATTCTTTGTGCCGAGAATGGAGCTGAATTACTGCTACAAGCAAATGTTAACAGGGTAAGCGTAATTAAATATGTGTATAGGGGTTTCATAACAAATCCAATGTTGATACTATCGATAAACACGAACAATAACAGTTATCATTTAGATTTAAAAGCTATGAAGTTTACTATTTTTATATTACTGTCAGCAGTTGCTCATTATATTGGGTTGTTTATGCAACCTGTCTCCCCTAAAGCTATGACATTTTCGCAGGGGCAAAAAGCCGATCGTGTGGCAATTAATATTATTAACTCAACCCAGGTTAACGCCAGTAAAGTAGCTAAAAAAATACCAGCTGAGCCAAAACTAACAACGTCTGTAGTTAAAAACGATAATGTTAGTACTGAGTTTTCGGGCACCAAGCAGCACCTTAAAGTAGTAAAAAAAACACCTGAAAATATAAAAAAAATAATAGATAACCCGCCAAAAAAACCAGCTAAAGCCAAACCGGTTAACACAGCTAAAAACACTGAGCATAAAAAGTCTGTAAAAAACGCCCCAGCAAACAAAAATAAAATAAAGCCTGCTGCGCCCAGTTCTAGTACAACAAAACTAAGTAACCAACACTCTGCTGCTAATCAATTAGTTACCGTAACCGAATTACCATTATTTAAAGCCCCTAAGCCAATGTTAACGTATCCGTTACGGGCTAAAAAAAGAGGTTACGAAGGGGTTACGTTATTGCAAATTGAGTTGAATAAGCAGGGGCATATAGCAAAATTAACTGTGTTAAAAAGCAGCGGATTTACTGAGCTCGACAAAGCTGCTTTAAATAATGTAGCGCAGTGGCAGTTTCATCCTGTTGTTAAAAATAACCACCCGATAAAAGCACGATTTAGCGTGCCAATTCGGTTTTCGTTAAACGTATAACAAAGAGTAATAACATGCAGTCAACTTTTAATGCGGTAGGTATTATGGCTTGGCCATTACTATTGGTGTCAATTATAGCTTTGGCTATTGTGCTGGAGCGCAGCACTATTTTAATTATTGCTAAGTGGCAATTAAAGCAACATAAACTAGGTACAAGTCAATTTGCAATTACGCTGCAAGCTAAGCAGTTGCTGCACAGTGAGCAACGTCTTCAATGGTGCCAATTGTATTTACAAGACTGCTTAATTGATTGGCGAAAACGGCTAAACATATTGAGTTTATTGGCCTCTTTAAGCCCTTTAATGGGGTTACTTGGTACTGTGTGGGGGTTGGTCGTTATGTTTAAACGCATTGCTGAAACTAATCAAGCGGTTACGCCTGCTTTACTAGCTGATGGCTTGTGGGAAGCTATGTATTCAACCATGGCTGGATTAGTTATTGCTATTCCATGTTTATTAGTTAGCGGCTTATTAAACACCATACTAGAAGGGTTGCAAAATGATTTTACAAGAATCATCAATCATTTAAATTATAAGTTTACCTATAGTGACTCACCTTATGCTTAGCTTGCCACCGCGTAATACAGCGGCGCAATTAGTGCCAGACTTAACCGCTTTGCTTGATGTGTTATTTATTTTATTGGTTTTTTTATTACTAACAGCAGCGGTTAAGTTAAATATGCTTGATGTAACGCTTCCCGATACAGGTAAAAACACCAGCACACCGGTACAACAAGCAGATGTAAAGGTGCTTAGTATTCGGTTAGAGCATAATAAGCTTCAATACGCCCTCGAAAAAGAATCATTTACTTCGTTAAATGAAGCGATTAACGCCTTAAAAAACAGTAAAAAAAGCTTACCTCTGTATTTAGCGGTTGATCAGCAAGTACCTAGCGGCGAATTAGTAAAGCTATTAGCTAAACTTTCTGCTGAAAAGTATCAAGTTGCAAATATTTTAGTTAAAAGCGATTGATAACCATTATCATTTAATGTTTATTTTGTTATAGTCAAGTTGCTTTAGGCAGTAGGGGCTAACCCAAAGCGCTATGTAACTTTTTTGCATTCAATATAAGTAGAGCAAAAGAGTAAACAAAATATAATTATTAAATGGAGTAAATAATGCGTATTACCAAACTGGCAGCTTGCCTTGCCACTCTGTCTTCGCCCTTAATGGCAGCTGATCTTGAAAACCCTAACCACACTAATATGCCGGTTACAGCACTTGATGCAGTAACCGTAACGGCAACCCGTACCGCAAAGTCTGCACTAAATTCAGCTCAAGCCGTTAATGTTATTAACGCAGAACAAATAGAGCAAGTACTTGCTAGTAGCGTATTCGACAGCCTTATTAGTATTCCTAACGTTACTGCAACCGGTGGCCCACGTAATATGGGGCAAAAGTTTAATGTACGTGGTTTTAGTGACGCAGAAGATGTGTTGATAAGCGTAGATGGTGCAATTCAAACATTTGAAAAGTATCGAATGGGGAGTTTTTTTTCAGATCCTGAACTTTATCGCTCTGTAAATGTTAAACGTGGACCAAGTACTGTTTTGCATGGCGGTGGTGCTTTAGGTGGTGTGGTAGAAATGGAACTTAAAGATGCCAGCGACTTTTTAGCACCGGGTGAGCAAGGTGGCGTTAAAGTTAAGCTAGGTCACCATGGCAATAATAATGAAAATAACGGTACCGTATATGCTTATGCACGCCCTACCGACTCATTAGATATACTTACTTCGTATGTAAAACGCAGTAGTGGCGACTTTAAGTTATCAAATGGTGAAACGCTTGATAATTCGGGTATTGAGGCAGAATCGCTGCTTTTAAAAGCAGAGTACTACTTAAACGAAGACTCCTTAATTGGATTGTCGTATACAAAAAGTGAAGACAATCAGCGCACCGAGTTTAATACGACCGATCCTGGCGCATGGGGTACGGTATATAGAGAAATAGAACAGTCGGTTACTAATTTAAGCTATGAGCTTAACCCCGCCAATAATCCTTATGTAAATTTAACAGCGCGCTTAGGGCGCACCCAAAGTCAGGTTGTTGAAAGCGATGGTTCAGGCACTTTAAAAGATTTTATTGGCTTAGAGTCTAACTACGAATACAACATAACCACACTTGATATTGCGAATACATCTTTAATTAAACAGCATGCTTTAACCTATGGCATGCAGTATTCTGAAAAAGATCGAGTGGGAACCAAGTTAAGTTATCCATGCCTTAATTTAGACATGCAAACTTATCAATGTATTGATTATGCAGAGCAAGCAATACAAAACGAAATAACATCACAGCCCGGAGGTACTCAAAAACGCATAGGCGTTTACCTACAAGACGAATTTACTTGGCAGGCATTAACGCTTACCACAGGGCTACGTTATGAAAAGTATAAAACCACAGCAACCTCTAGCTTTGCCAACTCATTTAATAATTTAGATACCGATGTTGATCACTCTCAAGTGGTGCCTGCATTAACCGCTCACTATCAAATTAATAACCAGCTAGCTGTTTTTTCAAGTTATCAGCAAGGATTTAGAGCCCCATTAATAGATGAGCTTTATGATCAATATGGTGGGCGTGATCCGGCACTCGAACTTAAAGTAGAAAACAGCACCAATAAAGAAATAGGTGCGAGTTACCAAAACCAAAACATATTTACAAACAGAGATGCTTTAACTGCCCGTGTTATTTATTTTAAAGTAAAAATAGATGACGAAATTCAATCAAACACCAATATAGCCACTAATCCCGAACCCGCAGCGCGTTATAACAATAGTGGCGAAAACCAACGAGACGGCATTGAGTTTGAAATTAATTATGCACATACCCTAGGTTATGCCAACTTTTCTTATAGTCGAATATCAGGTGAAAACCAAAACAATGAACCACTTTGGTATTTACCAGCAGATAAATTTGCACTAAGTAGTGGGTTAAACTTTTTTAACGACGTGCTAAAAACAGGCTTTAATATTCAACATGTTAATGATCGCACTGTACTTGTAGCAGGTATTGAGCAGCAACATAAAAGTTATGTTTTAGCCGGTATAAACGCCAGTTGGGATATTAACGACAGCTGGAATGCCCGCTTAGCAATAGATAATTTATTTGATAAAGAATACCAAGTTATAGCGGGTACTACAGGCGCCATTGGCGACTATGGTGTTGGCCGTAATATTAAAACGCAAATTAGTTTTAAATTTTAAGTTGCCGTAATGGTCACTTAGGCCATTACCTTTTAGGAGTAAATTATGAATACCTTAGTTAACCAATATCAAACATTAAAAGTAGCGCAGCCCAATATTCGCAGTGTAGATGCCGCCGTACAACTTGGCACCACAGAAGCACAACTTATTGCTTCTCAAGTAGGGCAGCAAGCAATTAAATTAAATATTAATCAAATCGAAAACATTCTCAAAGGGTTAAAAAAACTAGAGCATGTAATGGCACTTACACGCAACGGCGTTGTAGTGAGTGAAATTAAAGGCTGCTACGAAAAACTATATACTTCACAGCGTAATAATAAAAAAATGGGAATAGCAATTAACCCAGGAGGCATAGATTTAAGGTTGTTTTTATCGCAATGGGCCAGTGTATTTGCTGTTAAGTTAAATAACATGGTGAGCATTCAGTGCTTTGATAAACATGGCCGAGCCGTTCATAAAATATTTAATACCGATAAAACTAATTTAACCGCGTATCAGGCGCTAATTAATAAATATAGCGACCCAGAGCAAAGCACTACATTAATGGTCGAGCCAATCAACCCCCAAGAGCTTGAGACCACACCGCAAGAAAATATAAATGTAGCAGGCTTTTTAACCGCATGGGAAAACTTGCAAGATGTGCATCATTTTCCGGCATTATTAACCCAGTTTAAAGTAGGCAGAATACAAGCACTTGAACTTGCACAGCCCAATTGGGCACAAGAAATACCAACCGCAAGCTTACCGTTAATATTTAGCACGTTAAAAGAGCAGCAAAGCGAGGTAATGATTTTTGTAAATAACAACGCCGCGGTGCAAATATACTCAGGAGCACTCAATAACTTAAAGCAAGTAGGGCCTTGGTATAACGTGCTTGATGAAGACTTTAATTTACATATTAAAAATGAAGATTTAGCGCGTGCTTTTGTCGTTAAAAAACCAACAGATAACGGTAATACTGTGGTGCACTCAATAGAGTTTTTTGATGAGAGCAGCAACACAGTTATGACCTTATTTGGCCGCAGGGTTGAAGGTAAAGAGCAACCGCAGCAGTGGATAACGCTGTGTAATAAATTGAGCGACAGTTATAAAAGTTAACTTGATACAACACATTTATAATTATTGTCTACCGATAGGTAGGCAATAATTAACCGGAACTCTGGTTAAGAGATTTATTAACGTATTGAATCATACTTATATTTAAATTTATTTTCTCTAGCCAGAGGCTTTTAGCGAGTTTACGCGTCAATAGCTGGCCTATTGCAAGTAAATTCAACGCAGTTAGCGTTGTAAATAGCTACTTGAGATAGTTTTGTTATCCAAAGCTTAGGTTAATTAGTACTTCACATTATTAAAGTTGGTTAGATTCTTGGTTTTAAAGCAGGTAGTATAAAATGTATTGAATATATTATGCATGCAAGTTGTACGTGAGGTATAGACAGAGTGTTTCACAAACTATTACCAACATTAAACCTCAGGTTTCTTATACTATTACTTGTTTTACTTGCCTCTATTTGCACCTTAGTAAGTAGTTTTTTATGCTACTTATCAAGTGCAAAAAGAGCAGTTAATCAACTACACGTTACACAGTAATTACGCTTATGCTAATAAGCTTGCTTCAGCAACAGATAGCTTTCTTGAACATTTGCAGGGTGCATTCTCGTCGGCTTTAGCTACGAGTTAAGCCCTGCGGTTTTAGTGGTTGTGTTTTGCTACAGCTTTACTCTATTTTACAGCTAGTTCAGAGGGGGGCTTACGCTGCGAGCGAACACGTCACAGCGGTATTTTGCAACGAATGCTAGGTGTACTTGGTTCTTATAAACGCAGTTCCTGCCAGTTCTCCATTCGTGCATATTAAACTCATGATTGTTTTTTGTATAGCGCTATAATATTCTGTGTTTAGTGACTGTTCAAGGCATTTAATTAATGGCAATTCGTGGCTTTAATATCGAAATAACTTACAAAATGAGTAGTAAAGCAGCTACTCATTTTGCGCGGTGGATTGGTGGATCGAATGTCATGCGTAATCAGAGAATTGAGGAAAGCCTCGAACTTATCCGAGCCGACAAAGGCTCGGATATTGATCAGAAGTATGCAGGTATTAAGGCTAAACCTGAGCTGTCCTTCTTAAAAGAAATACCACCACAAATACTTCGAAACGCTGCAAGTATGTTATTTAGTGATATTAATGCGTGCCGAAGTGGGCTTCGGAAGTTTCCTAAGCCCAAAGGGCGTAATCGCAAGCGTAGCTGTGTAGTAACAAAGGAAATGTTCATCCTTGAGCCGCTAAACGAAGGTCGGGCACTTCTGACATTCTACGAGAAGGCTTCGAAGAAGCCCGCACGTATGTTTTCTATAAAGCTCGACTACGAACCCGACCAGCTCGCAAAGCAGTTCCGTATATCGCGCCAAGGTAGACGCTTCTACCTCTCAGGGTCGTATAACGACGGTGTTGAGTCTGCAACGAATGAGGAACTGTTGAAAGGCTTTGTTGCACAAAGCCTCAGTGATGACGAATTACTATCCCAAATCACAGGTATCGACCGTGGCGTTAAGCTGCCTATTGCAACAAGCGACGGTTTGCGCAAAGCCTATAGCCCTGAGACGACTGAAAGGCTAAAGCGATTAGTGCAAAAGAAGGCTCGGTATCAGCGTATTTTGGCGCGTAAAAAGCGCCAAAACAATAACAAAAACACTAGACGTGTTGAGTCTAATGAGCAGCAAAAGCTAGCAGATAAGATAGCTAACTTCGACGCCAAGACTGCGCGAATTAGGCACGACTTTTTGCACCAGACCTCGAAAGAGGTCGTGCTTTCGGCGAAGTCTATAATCGCTTTGGAAGACTTAAAACTCAAAAACATGACCAAGCGTGCTAAACCAAAGCGCGGCAAGCATGGCCGTGGCTATGCGCGTAACAACGCGAATGCCAAGAGCAGTTTAAATCGCTCATTATTAAATGTCGCTTTAGGAAAGCTTGGTGACTTCATCAAGTATAAAGCGAACGACTACGGTAAGGCCGTAGTCGAAGTGAGCCCCGCAGGCACGTCGCAGACGTGCCATATGTGCGGTGAAAAAAATACGATAAGACCTCAGCAAGATACATTAATTTGTTTAAATGGCTGCGGAACTTTTCATGCGGACGATAATGCCAGCATTGTCGTAGCGCAACGAGCTGTACCTTACATACAAGAGTCTACGTTTGCCCAGAAAGCAAAAACTCGTAAGAAAACAGCAGTACGTAAAAAGGCGGTAACACCGCCGTTGGGGAGCGAACTGGCCTCAACTGAAAAATCAGGGGAGTTAGAAACTGCATCAACTGATGTGTCCCTTGTGTGCTCACGCACGCAAGCTGACGTAAGACCGTCATCGACGGCAAGCCTTGTACAAAGAAACTCTCTTACAACAATGGACGCCAGTGTTACTGGCGTCTTGGAAACTCGATAGTTTTAGCTACGAGTAGTTCATAGTCAGCAATTAAGAACAGCAATGTTAAAAGGCGAAAGTATTTTACAGCTGCAAATAGGGCAGTTACGCCACGATGCACAAACAGACCCTCTAACGGGGCTTCATAATCGCAGAAGCTTAAAAGTATGGCTTGATAAACTAATCCACGAACAAACGTTATTTACCATTTTAGAAATAGACATCGACTTTTTTAAACGCGTAAATGACACATATGGCCATGACAAAGGCGATGAAACACTCAAAGCATTAACCGTGCTTATTCAAAGTATTGCTCGCAAAGACGATATTGTTGCGCGCATTGGCGGCGAAGAATTTGTGCTTGTAATACCTAATCAAAACAGTGAAGGTGCATTTAAAATAGCAGAAAGGCTGCGCCTTGCAGTTGAGTCGTCACATATAGATACAGTTGGTTACATAACCATATCAATAGGTATTGCTAGTTACCCAGAGCACGGCACAAATATTGATCAAGTATTTAAAAAAGCCGATAACGCACTGTACTATGCAAAAGAGCATGGCCGTAATCGTAGTGTTATTGCTAATTAAATAGAGTAACTGCAAGGCCCTTAACTTAAATAAGGTTTAATATTTTAAAATTATTTAAATAATAAACTTGACACAAATTAAAATTTCTATATAGTGGGCCGCAGCTAGAAAGAAAGCATGTAATCTATAAATCTCCATTTCGATGTTGTATAAGTAATACTTGTAGTACCGTCCTGAAGTTTTTAAAGTACCATCTCATTTTTTGCTACACCCGCTCATATGAGCATATTTTTTATTTTTATATCAGGATATTACAATGTCTAACATCGTATCAGGTACAGTTAAGTGGTTTAATGAGTCTAAAGGTTTTGGTTTCATCGAGCAAGAAAATGGCCCAGACGTTTTCGCACATTTCTCAGCAATCAAAAGCGAAGGTTTCAAAACTTTAGCTGAAGGCCAACGTGTAGAGTTCACTCTTTCACAAGGTCAAAAAGGTCCACAAGCTGATAACATCACAGCTGTATAATTTTACTTTTTAAGTAAAATGAAAAAAAGCGCTTAAGGCGCTTTTTTTGTGCCTAAAATTTGATATTCCTCGGTAACTCCCCCCTCAGTATTGTATTTCAACGCATTAAACTTAACTAACCAAACTCTGTGCCGATTTTTTGAATGCAATTTTATATAAAATACAGGTGCCAGGCTCAATGTGTATAGCTTTAGCCGTAAATGCAAAAGGCAGCGCTCATGCTTGAGCTATCAATCAACTATCAATTAACCAATCAGTGAGCAGTTAGAACGCCAGCCAAATTAATGGCTGCAAAAGCTGGCGGGAGTTTACCTCGCGCTTTTTACTGTGCTTTTGGTGCTGGGTATAAACTTACCCTGGGTGAGTAGCTTGTTACCTGCCACATGCTCGTAGTACGAAAAACGTATTTTTAAAAGGTGATGAGATCACAAAGTAGTGATTTAAACCCTACAGATGAAATGCCAGCATGAGGTAAAAACAGGTTTTATATTTCAGGTTTTAGGCGTCAGGTGTTTGATGCAAGCTCAATAGAGTAACTAAGCAAACTCAATGTTTAGCTTTAGCCGTAAATACGAAAAGGGACAGCACTCAGGCTTGAGCTGTCTGCCAGTCAACTATCAACTTCTTAATTATTAGCGAGTAGTTATAATCCCACCCAAGTTAATGGTTATAGGAGCCGCAGGGAGTTTACCTCGCACGCTTTTTACTGCTTTATATTGCGCTTATGGCAGGGGACTGTTATCTGGTGTTGATTTGTGGTGAATACCATTTTAGTGTTTAAAGGTGGTGGTTGGCAGGTGGTTTTTCATTTTATTATATTATTCAAAGATTAGCCTTTAAGCTCATTTATAAACCTCTCTATAAGCCCAAAACGATAAAAGGGCCTTGCGGCCCTTGATGAAGTATCGTTCAAGTCAGATAGAGCTTTAACCCCTTAAAGCACTACCCTATTGTTTTGCAACAGTGGTTCATCTCATTAAGTTTCTAAGCTAGCGAGAGGAAAAATCCAGCAATTGCGGCGCTCATAAGGTTAGCCATAGATCCTGCTAACACTGCTCTGAGCCCTAAGCGAGCGATATCCTTTCGCCGACTAGGCGCCATACCGCCTAATCCACCTAGTAAAATGGCTATCGATGATAAGTTAGCAAAGCCACACAGTGCAAAAGTAACAATTGCTTGAGTGTGCGCACTTAACGTATCGCGATAATTTATGAAGTCTAAGTAAGCAACAAATTCATTCACTACTAACTTTTGACCAATAAAGCTACCGGCTAGTATTGCTTCATTCCATGGCACACCAAGTAACCATGCAACAGGCGCAAATACATAACCTAAAATTTCTTGCAGTGTTAATGTTGGGTAGTCAAACCAGCCGCCAATACCGCCTAATAAACCGTTTAACAATGCAATTAATGCTACAAAAGCAAGTAGCATTGCACCTACGTTTAGTGCCAAGTGCATACCACTTGCAGCACCCGATGCGGCTGCATCAATAACGTTAACGGGCTTTTCATCATCTAAATCTAAGTCAGCTAAATTGTCTTTAGGCGTTTCGGTTTCTGGCACAATCATTTTGGCCATTAAAAAGCCGCCAGGAGCCGCCATAAAGCTAGCTGCTATTAAATACTTAAGGTCAATACCAATAATTACGTAACCGGCCATAACAGAGCCTGCTACCGTTGCTAAACCACCTACCATTACGGCAAATAATTCCGACTTGGTCATAGTGGCAATAAAAGGTTTAACAATTAACGGTGCTTCTGTTTGGCCAACAAAAATATTAGCAGTGGCCGATAACGATTCAGTACGTGAGGTTTTTAACAGCTTTTGCAAGCCGCCACCTAAAATCTTAATAACCCACGCCATAATGCCTAAATGATATAACACGGCCACTAACGCAGAGAAAAACACAATTACCGGCAGTACTTGAATAGCAAAAATAAACCCTAATGTATCTTGCGATGCTAAAGGTCCAAACAAAAAGCTTATACCGTCGTTAGCAAAACCAATAACCGATGAAACAGCGGAAGATACACTTGCTAATGCATTTTTGCCTGCATCAAAAAATAATACAAAACCACCAATAATTACTTGCATCGCAAATGCGATACCTACCGTTCTAAGCTTTATTGCTTTGCGATTAGTTGACGCCGCAAACGCAATAGCTAGCAGCATAAACATGCCAACTACGCTCATAAAAGTTGTCATACAAATGTTTCCCGTTACTATTCTTGAAGAATATGTTTAATTTTACTTTTTATTATATCAATCGCAACGCGATTCATGCCGCCTCGAGTGACAACTAGATCTGCATTATGTTTTGACGGTTCTATAAATTGATAAAACATCGGTCTAACAGTTGCTTGGTATTGTTCAACAACAGATTGTAATGTTCTGCCCCTTTGCTCCATATCGCGTTGCATTCTACGCATTAAGCAAATGTCTAAGGGAGTGTCTATAAACACCTTAATATCAAATTCTTTATTAAGCGCTTTATCGCTAAGTAGTAAAATGCCTTCTACGATTAATATTTTAGCTGCAGTTACATACCGCGTTGTTTCGCTGCGAGTATGTTGTGCATAATCATAAATAGGTACTTCTACAGCGTGGCCGTTACGAAGTTGTGTTAAATGCTCATGCATTAGCTTATATTCAAATGCATCAGGATGGTCGTAGTTAGTTTGCGTACGATGTGCAAACGGTAAATGCGACTGATCCTTATAATAAGCATCCTCTTCGATAATGGCGATAGCGCCTGGTTCAAGTTCATTAACCAATTCATTGTAAATTGTTTGGCTAAAAAGAGATTTACCCGACGCTGATGCGCCAGCAATGGCTATAATAGTTCGTGTCACTAAAGTTCTCACCCACACAGGAAGATATATTGTTGGTAGATCACAATAGCAAAAAAGACACGATTAATCTCTTTTGCTTCGCTTAAGGGCGTAAATTTATAATGTTTAGGTTATATGAAACAGGACTTATGTCCTGTGCGTAAAAATCGAAGAGCAGATAAAGTAACCATATTGAATAACGGGAGGTCACAATGGCAAGAGCAATTATCCTAATGGCGGACAGTTTAGGAATTGGCGCAGCACCTGATGCAGATAAATTTGGTGATATTGGCGCGAATACTTTAGCACATCTGCTAAAAGCATATTATGACGAAACAGGCACAGCATTATCGCTACCTAACTTATCAAAGTTAGGGTTAATTGATGCCTGCGAAGCGGCCGGTAAAGAGCCTTGTTTAGTGTCAAATCGTTCAGCATCGCAAGGTGCATGGGGATACGCAAAAGAGCTTTCGAGCGGTAAAGATACGCCATCAGGCCATTGGGAAATGGCGGGAGTACCCGTTTTATTTGATTGGGGTTATTTTCCTAAAACTCAGCCAAGCTTCCCACAAGAATTTATTGACGAGCTTATTGCTCGTACCGGTATCCCAGGCATATTAGGCAACTGCCATGCATCAGGAACCACTATTTTAGAGCAGCTAGGTGAAGAGCACGTTAAAACAGGTAAACCTATCTGTTACACCTCAGCTGACAGCGTGTTTCAAATAGCCGCGCATGAAGAGTCATTCGGCCTAGAAAAGCTTTATCAGGTTTGCGAAACTGCACGGTCGCTACTTGATGAAATGAATATAGGACGAGTGATTGCGCGGCCATTTTTGGGTTCAAATAATCAAGATTTTGCCCGTACCAGCAATCGCCGTGACTACTCGGTATTACCGCCAGCCCCTACATTGCTAGACGTACTAGCAAAAGACGGTGGCGAAGTAATAAGTATTGGCAAAATTTCAGACATATACGCGCATCAAGGTATTACCCAAAAGCATAAAGCACCAGGGTTAATAAACTTGCTGAAAAAAACCAACGAATTAATGCAAAGTGCGCCCGATCACAGCTTAATATTTACTAACTTGGTCGACTTTGACGAAATGTTTGGTCATCGTCGTAATCCTGTTGGGTATGCAAAAGCGTTAAAAGAGTTTGACGATTATTTACCAACTATATTAAACGCACTAAAAGCCGATGATTTACTAATTATTACTGCCGATCATGGCTGCGATCCAACCTTTCCAGGTTCTGAGCACACCCGTGAATACGTACCAGTAATTGCTTACCAACCGGGTATGACCGACACCCCACTTGGTGAGCGCAATAGTTTTGCAGACATAGGTCAAACCTTAGCACAATGGTTTAACTTACCTGCGCTTGAATACGGTGATGGCTTTATAGATAAGCTAACTACATCTAAATAAAAAGGAAAGATTAATGAGTACTCCGCATATCAATGCAAACGTAGGTGATTTCGCCGAAACAGTATTAATGCCAGGCGATCCGCTACGCGCAAAATATATTGCTGAAAACTTTTTAGATGACGCAAAACAAGTAACCAGTGTACGTAACATGCTTGGCTTTACAGGCACTTACAAAGGTAAGCCAGTAAGCATTATGGGATCGGGCATGGGCATTCCATCAATGTCTTTGTATGCGCGTGAGCTAATTGTTACTTTTGGGGTTAAAAACCTGATTCGTATTGGCACGTGTGGCGGTATTGGTAGCGACGTTAAAATACGCGATGTTATTTTTGCACAAGGCGCATGTACCGATTCAAATGTAAATCGTGCCCGTGTACGCGGTACTGATTTTGCAGCAATTGCTGACTTTGACCTGCTTTTAAACGGCGTAAATGCTGCAAAAGATCTTGGTATTAAAGCAAAAGTAGGTAACGTATTTACTACCGATACATTTTATCAAGCCGACGACACTTTTTATAAAGATTTAGATAAATTAGGTGTGCTTGCTGTTGATATGGAAACAGCCGGTTTATATGGCGTTTCAGCCGAATATGGCGCAAAAGCAATGGCATTATTCACAGTAAGTGATCATGTGATCACTGGCGAAGCAACTCCTGCTGACGAGCGTCAAAGCACATTTAACGAAATGGTTAAAATTGCTTTAGAGTCTATCTAAGTAATTGGCTATTTAAGTAAAACAGTTCCTTGGTAACGTATTCACTAAATTTTGGAGACACGCCCAAAGTGAAGTGAGACTAAACCCCAAAGCCGCATTTATGCGGCTTTTTTTATGCTTAAACTTTAGTTTTTAACGTGAGTTAGCTCTGCATCTACAAATTAAGTTTAAGCCAGATATTATTTTGCAGCCAAGCAACTTACTGGCGTAATGCGCTAAAACCTGTTTGTATACTTTCACACCTTCTGCTCTTTATACAAAAACATCTAAGCCCATTTATTCACAAAGAGAGTATGAGACGCTGCGCTTTTAAAAAAATAACAAAGCCAAGAACAATGTGTTTTATGTCTACTCATTTACTCTCATTGTCTTCTCTTTTTGCAAAAACATTTAAGCCCATTTTATTCACAAAGAGGGTATGAGGCGCTGCGCTTTTAGAGGAATAACGTAAGCGCGCATTTAAGCAGTGCGCTTACTTTGAAACAATAAAAAAAGGCCGCTCAGTCGCAGCCCTCTCATTTGAATTTAAAAAAAGTGCCCAATTAAAAATGGACTTGTAAAATCTAAAATTAATATTTTCTACGATTTATAGAAAAAGTAACTTCAGCTTCTCCAGTGTTAAGGTTAAAAGAATCTAATTTACCTGAGCAAATAGCATTATCTCTATATGATCCACCCTCATTCTCAGCAATTACTTTTTGAGGTAACATTTTACCACTTCGATAATCTTTCATGATAACAAAGCGAAAGTGACAACGAGGAGCTACTGAACTATCACTAAATTTATATTCAAAATCTACTAAGCGAACTACATCAGGGTAATTACTAAATACATAAAATCGGTCAGCTGAATTAGCACTAAGAGTTTCTAATGGCTCTGGTGAATAACGTGGATGTTTGAACGTCTTTACTCGTAAATGTGACATCATAATCTTTAGAGTCATTCTCAACATTAACTTTTATATTTGCTACTGCAGAAGAGCTTATAACTAAAGCTGATGTAAACAATATTTTTTTTAACATAAACTAATCCTTTATATTTTGTTGTGATAATAACTTCCTGATTCGTAAGAAGTCATAAAGGACAGTACACCACTATCATTCTTTTTAACAGCTAAATTAGGTACAGAATTATTCTCTTTATCTATTTCTATTACCTGTCCTATCCGACCTGAATTTAATCCTAATTGCTTTCCTAACTGCTCCATTTCTTGTTGCATTTTAGGAAGGATTTCTGTTTTTAATTGCTCAGCTGCTTGAGCATATCGTTCTCTTTCTTCTGGAGATTCAGCATTTTTAGCTCGTTGCTCAAACTCTGCAATACCTTCTTTTGCTCCCTTAACATCGCCAACTCTACCGTTATAACCAAAAAATACATCCATAAAATTATTAGATACCTGCATAGCGCTTTCTCCTTGTGTATATAGACTAAAGTTTAGAACAAATAGTGAGCATTTGACAGTGTGAAATAACGTTGCACTTCACGACTGTTTTTTCTTCGATACCCACACAGGAAGCTCTAAATTATTCCCTTCAGCGAGCCACTTTTCGAGGGCCTCTTTTTTGTCTGCTGGCGCTAGTTCGTCTCCCTCTAAATCAGCATAAAATTGACGTGTTTTTTCACTCTCTAAATCCGAATTAATTGCATCGCATAATTGCGTAATATCATCTTTTTTCGGCGTCATTTTTCGCTCCTTTTTGCACCCAATTTAGGGGGTGCACGAACCACAATTTTAGCGTAGCGTTTAAAAGTTATCTAGCGTCAATTAACTTGGCCGGTTGACACCGAATTTCATTTGCTCTTATTGAGCGCTGTTTTGCGCTGGTAACTGTCACCTTCGCAATGAATAATCGTTGCATGATGAACCAAACGATCGATTGCCGCGACAGTCATTGTTGAATCTTCAAATAGTTCATCCCATTGCTCAAATGATTTGTTTGATGTGTAAGCGCGCATTTAAGCAGTGCGCTTACATTCGTTTTGTCGATGGACTCACAGCAAAGTTAGGGTGGCTCGATAGACACCATATCACATTGCTCGATATCAATGGGCTCAGTAGCAGAATAGATGCAGAACTTACAGATAACGCGCTTGTTTTCATAGGTCAAAGTGCCAAACATTTCCCCGATGTCTTTTGCTTTAATCTCAATAAGCAAAAAATGATCAATGCTTCGGGTAATCATACGCAACTCACAGGCCTTGATTTTGGCCTAGCTAAAAGATTCAATTGGTTCTCTGAAGACGGCTTATCGTTGCAAGGCGTACTGCGTTTCAGCAAAAACCAGTCAAACCTGTCCCAAGCTCCTGTAGCAGTGATCATTCATGGGGGCCCGAAAGACTTTTCTGAATTGCAATTATTCAGCGATCACCACTGGCATGCCCCCTATTTGTAAGCGCTCAATTCTGCGCGTATATTGACAATTATGCTAATTGATCGCTGTTGCTGAAATGCCAATTTCAGTCATGGATATTGAAGAGTGTGTTATTAGTGATGAGCATATTGAAGCGTGGCAAAATGATTACGATGAAGATGATTTTGGTGATGTCGATCAAGTCAGCTTTATTAAAATAGCGAAAAGTAATACATAGAAAAAAGGCTTGCGGTTTGCATAAACCAAGAGCCTTTGCCTTTAGGAACTAGTGATATGTGGTGTAGGCTTATAATCGTTGGTGCTTTTGCATGCTCATATCCAAACTTATTGCATTCCGTAGTATTCACCTTACTTCACATTGTGATAAAAATAAAATTATTAATGTGCCTCGCTTACAAGCTGTCGCTTCCTACTTCATTTATTTCTAAACAACATGCAAAAATATAGCAGTTAAAGACTGTTTGCTTTTTAATCGGAAGTCGTTATTGTTGAATTGAAATTACATCTAATATAAGGATATATAATATGAGCAAAGTTTCTCTCACTTTAATTTTACTCTGCGGGATTAGCTTCCAGGCGAAGGCTCAAAATTCTGATCTTCACGTTAATAAATACTCTCAAAGCAAGCGTGTGGAATCGTTTGAATTAAACAACCTCCAAAAAAGTACACTACAAGCTATTATCCAAAATGCTGAGTCAGATAAAGAAATAGATGCTGAATATGAAACCGGGGTTATAGATACATTTGGGGATTTGAGCCGGAAAATCCCTTACACGGGCGTAGAAGTTATAAACATAAATCTAAAGGGCAGTAAGAGCAGCTTAGCAAACTACACTCTAAAACCAGTTTATATCGCTTATGGCGATGATTTAAAGTTAAGAAGAGTAGAGTTCGAATCAAAAAACAAAAAAATAAATGCTAGGCTGTATTCATTTATGGAAAGTGACGAAAGTGCTTCGTCTTCTAAACGTTATTATGAATTCATTATTAATATGAATGAAAAAGAAATGTTTATAAAACTCTCAAAAGATTGGCTGGTTATTAAGTAAGCGCGAATTTAAGCAGTGCGCTTAGCTATAATCGAAGTCTAGCTGCACATTCC
>TARA_R110000772_G_scaffold15072_16_pt1 | contig 31655 bp, 26 predicted proteins | sample TARA_R110000772 | Tara Oceans TARA_R110000772 (sample SAMEA4397948) | marine metagenome | biome: Polar Biome; feature: [SRF] surface water layer (ENVO:00010504); material: water (ENVO:00002006), including particulate matter (ENVO:01000060) such as... | depth 5 m | reverse complement strand
GGGCGGGGTGATCCTCGTCTGGACCGATCGTCGCCTGATGCCGCAATGTTTCGTCGGCCAGCCGTTCTTCGCCGATTTCAACCAGGGCGATCGCGGCCCGGACATTCTCGTGACGCTCGAGCGCCCGCCAGTCCGATTTCTCGAAACTTTCCATGGCGTCCGATTTCGCAGGTTCCATGCCGAGCGTCTGGGCGGCCAGCATGCCGTACAAACTGTCATCAATCCGGGCAGCAGCCTGCAATTTGCCTTGTACTTTTTCAGGCTGACCGCATTTAAGATCGGAACGGGCGCTCCAGTATAGACCGGATGCCTTGAGATCGGCGTTGGCGGCGGAGCGTCCTACTTTTTCAAAGGCACTGCTCGCGGTCCGGCAGTCATTCAGGCGCCAGGCGGCCAATCCGGCTACCCAGTCGGCGTGACCAACCCATTCGCCGGCACCATTTTGGGCCCGCTGCGCCATTCGCAATGCGGAGCTATTGTCATTCTCGATATAATAAGACCAGGCAACCCGCTGCTCCAGCTCGGTCCGCCCCTCGGACGACATATTCTGCGCGCTGGCGCTGAGCAGCGACTCCGCGCCTTGCGGATTGTCATTCTTGATAAAATCGATGATCTGGCCGCGAACGCCATTGGCGGCGCTGTCCGAATTCACGTCATTCGGTTTGGACCGAATGGGCGACCCGGGCACCCAGGAGAGATTGCGCCGCTGCGGCAGGCTGGGCAGCAATTGCGCGCCACGCTTCTCCGCGAGGCGGCCAAGCTGCGCGGCCTGCGGTATCTGCGGCGCTTCGTTGACCAGGGTCAGCAACGGACCCAGTTCCGCCCGGGGGCTGTTTGCCGCGAGGAAATATTCTGCTTGTGCGATTGATCTGAGCGGGCCGAATGGCGCGCTGTCCATCAGATTCTTGGCACTGTCCCACTGATTGGCGCTCATGGCCGAGAAAAGTGCGCGATAATGGTCGGACTGCTGCCGCTTCAACTGTGAAGGGATATCCTTGGCGATCGAAGCGCTGTTGTAGAGCACGGCGCCATCGTCCGCGATGGCAGGAGTCGCGATCAGGGTGAGAAGGGATGCAGTCAGTGTGAGCTTCAGTTTCACGGGGCAGAAATCCTTGTCAGCATTTGCAAATCCTTCCACGCTTCGGCCTTGAACAACGGTCGCTCGATCAAAATCCGAGGATGAAAGGTTACGATCGCCTCTGTTTTGCAGGAGCCATGGTTAATAAACTGTTTATTTTTCCGCGCTGACATCAGGTCCTCACCGAATATTATCTTCGCCGCGAGGTCACCGAAGCAGATTACGCGCTTGGGTCTGACAAGCCCGATATGATGGAAAATCCTGGTTTTAAGGGTGGTCCAGTGCTGCTCGTCGATCCTGCCATCAAAGGGAACCGACTGGGATATGGTGGCCGAATAGGATTTTTGCGAATCGCACCCGATTGCAGCCAACATCCGGTCGAGAAGCTTCTGATTGTCCGAATTGAACAAATTCACTTCCCCGTGGTGATTTTTTTCCGGAAGCGCGGAAATCGTCATAATCTCGGGTTCGAGATCGCCTCTGGGCGCTACTCTCTGCTTCGACCATTTCGCCTCGATCAAGTCATTGGCATTTGCCAGCCAATCGATAAAATCGGCATATTCCGCTGGCAACGGTTCGCTGGGAACCGGAACGAGAAGCTCTTCGGGCTCGGGTTTCGTAACGGAAGCAGGGGCAAGGCTGGCCGCCGGTTGCGGCGCGATTTCGGGGGCCAGAAGCGTGGTCGGTTGATCGGTGTAATCCAGTTCGACACCGGCGAGTGCCCACCAGTTTTGCAAACTGTGAATCATCGACTCAGTGGACGGATTTGACGTTGGTGGGTTGATTAAATTCATTTATGCATAGAGTCATGAGTTGACGAATAGGTCAATTGGCGGGAAAGCAGGTTTCTGCCCAGCGGGTTGCGGTTTACGACAGACCGAATGTAGATGAGAATAAAAGCAAGAACGGTAGGAAAAGCGACATGAGTGAACGAGAGTCAATGCCTTATGACCTGGTGATAGTCGGGGGTGGCCCCGCCGGTCTCAGTGCAGCCATAAGATTCAAGCAACTGGCGGATGAGGCAGGCAAGGACCTCTCGGTTTGCATATTGGAAAAAGGCTCCGAAATCGGTGCGCATATCCTTTCCGGAGCGGTTGTTGATCCCAAGGCTCTCGACGAATTGCTCCCCTCATGGCGCGACGAGGATTGTCCGCTGGCGAAGACTCCGGTGACCGAGAATCATCACTGGATTCTGACCAAGAAAAAGAAATTCGCGATGCCTCATTTCATGACGCCGTCGTTCATGCACAACAAGGGCACCTATACCGGATCGCTCGGCAATCTCTGTCGCTGGCTTGGCGAGCGGGCCGAGAATATGGGAATCGAGATATTTCCCGGATTCGCCGCTGCAGAAATTCTCTATAATGACGACGGATCGGTCAAAGGTGTTGCCACCGGCGACATGGGCGTTGCCCGCGACGGCAGTCACAAGCCGGACTATCAGCCGGGTCTCGAGCTGCACGCCAAATATACCTTCTTTGCAGAGGGCGCCCACGGGCATCTGACCAAGATGCTGAAAAAACAGTTCGCGCTTACCGCAGACAGCCAACCCCAGATCTATGGGCTCGGCGTCAAGGAATTGTGGGACATCGATCCGGCCAAGCACAAGGCCGGTCGCGTCATCCACTCGCAGGGCTGGCCGCTCAGCGAAGGCGCCAATGGCGGCGGGTTCCTCTATCATCAGGCGGACAATCAGGTCGCGCTCGGCTTCGTCACCTGGCTGAACTACGAAAATCCCTATCTCTCGCCGTTCGAAGAAATGCAGCGCTGGAAGCAGCATCCCGAAATCCGCAAGATCCTGGAAGGCGGCAAGCGTGTATCCTACGGCGCGCGGGCGATCAACGATGGCGGTTTCCAGGCTGTACCCAAACTCTATTTTCCCGGCGGCGCGCTGATCGGCTGTTCTGCCGGTTTCGTCAATGTCCCGCGGATCAAGGGCACGCATACGGCCATGAAGACCGGTATGATGGCCGCAGAATCGGCTTATGAAGCGATCGTGGCAGACCGCACCAGCGACGAGCTGACCGCTTATGGCACGGCTTACGAGAATAGCTGGGTCCGCGAGGAATTGCGCGTGGTTCGCAACGTGCTGCCGGCGGTCGAGAAATATGGCGATTTCCTCGGAACGATCATTTCCGGGATCAATATGTGGGCCGAGCATCTGAAGATCAAAATGCCGTTCACGATGAAGTTGCACCCCGACTGGTCGCGCCTGAAGCGGGCGGAACATTGTGTGAAGATCGAATATCCCAAGCCCGATGGCGTGATCAGTTTCGATCGCCTGTCCTCGGTATTCCTGTCGAACACCAACCATGAAGAAGACCAGCCGGTCCATCTGCAGCTGAAGGATCCCTCGATCCCGGTCGATGTGAACCTGCCGGTTTTTGCGGGACCATCGGCACGCTATTGCCCGGCGGGCGTCTATGAATTTATTGAAGACGAGGCGGGCCAGCCGAAGTTCCAGATCAACGCTCAAAATTGCGTTCACTGCAAGACCTGTGATATCAAGGACCCGGCCCAGAATATCAACTGGGTCGTTCCGGAAGGTGGCGGAGGTCCCAATTACCCCAATATGTAAGCTTAGCTTTTTTGCGCTAGTAACTGCCGGGTTGGTCATTTCTCCGGCAGCGGCCAGTCGTGGAGACAGCGCGTCGGCGCTCAACCGCTTTGTCGAAGCGCGGCTGGCTGAATCGTCGAACGAGCTGCAGGCTGCTTCCTCGGTTTATGCCGAGAGTCTGAAAGAGCAGCCTGACAACGCGCTTCTGGCGGGGAAGGCCTATGTCAGCGCGATCAGGGCAGGGGATTTTGATCTCGCGGTAAAAGCCGTCCGGACACTGCAGTTGCGCAGCAAGATGGATCCGGAAATGCCGCTGGTCATACTTGCAGACGCGTTTGCGGCGCGCGACTGGAAAACGGTCGAGCTCGCGATGGTCGAACTGGAAGCCCTCAAGAATTTCTCGTTCCTGCAGCCGTTTCTGGAGGCCTGGATCGCTACCGCAAAGGGGCAGGGCGACGCTGCCACGCTGTCCTCGAAACAGGATAATCCGACCGCCCAATATTATCTCGAAGAACAGATGGTCCTGAACAGGCTGGCGAACCGGCGTGAAAGCGAAGCGGTCGGCTTGCTGGTCAGCCTGGTTCAACGCGACGAAGCGCGGATGGCGCCGATCCGGATGATCGCTGCCCGGCATTTCTGGGCGATCAATGATCCGGCAACGGCGAAGGAAATCCTGCGGTCGCGATCATCGGGACCCGAACAGAAGCTGCTGCGGCAGATCGAGGCGGGACAGCGGAAGGGCATCGCCCAGAAGGTCAATGCATCGCTTGGTCTCGCTTTTCTATTCCAGAGATTGTCCAACGATCTGGCGGCGCAGCAGGCCCGGTTCCCGTCACAGGTCATGGCGCAGGTTGGCGCGCGGGTGGCCGGCAAATCGGACTATGCCTTTCTGACCCTCGGGCGCAGCTACGCCGCTGCAGAGAATCACGAACTGGCGGTCACCGAATTTTCCAAAGTCGGAGAGCAAAGCCCCTATCATCTGGTCGCGCTTAGCTCCGCAACTTCCAGCCTGGTCACCAGCAAGCAATATGATCAGGCCATCGCCCGGGCCGATATTGCGTTGAAGGCCAATCCAGACGCGCCCGAATTGCATATATTGAAGGGCCAGACCCTCCAGGTGAAGGGCGACAATGCCGCGGCGGCGGCTTCGTTTGAATCCGCCATAAAACTCGGCGAGCAGCTCGAGCGCCCGGCGATGCTCATGGCGAGCTACTGGCTTGCGCTGGGCGGCGCGCAGGAACAGGCCGGGATTTGGCCGGAGGGTCTCAAGGCCCTGGAAAAAGCCAATCAACTGCTGCCCAACTCGCCGACGATCCTGAATTATCTCGGCTATGCGCAGCTCGAACGCCGCGAAAACCAGCAAGCGGCGATCGCGGCGATCAAGCAGGCGCATGAATTGCGTTCGGATTCTCCGGCGATCACCGATTCCCTGGGATGGGCCTATTTCATCACCGGAGAGCATGACCGGGCCGTTACCTATCTGGAAAGCGCCCTCGAAGGCGAGCCGCAGGACCCCACGATCAATGAACATCTTGGTGATGCCTATTGGACGGTTGGCCGGCTCTACGAGGCCCGCTATGCTTGGAAATCGGCGAAACTATTCGCCGAAGGAGAGGATTTGCAGCGCCTTTCCAGCAAGATCGATCTGGGCTTGCGTCCCGGGCTATCGTCGCCCTGATGCCCGATTTAACATTGGGCATGACGAATGAAGAGACAGCCTATGCAAAGATAAACCTGGCGCTCCATGTTCGCGAGCGGCGGCCCGACGGCTATCATCGAATCGAAACCATTTTCGCATTTCTTGATCAGGGCGATGTGATTTCTGTGGAACCGGCCGACCAGCTGACGCTGGAAATCAGCGGGCCCTTTGCGAAAGGGCTGAGCAGCACGGACAATCTGGTGCTGCAAGCGGCCCGGCGCCTCGCGGAACTGTCAGGAGTGGCGCAGGGCGCCAGACTCCATCTCGACAAACGCTTGCCGGTCGCCTCGGGCATTGGCGGTGGTTCGGCCGATGCCGCCGCAACCTTGCGTCTGCTCAATCGCTTCTGGGGCCTCGACCATTCCCTTGCTGCGCTGGCGGATATTGCCAAGCCGCTGGGCGCCGACGTTCCGGCCTGCGTCTACAGCCGGACATGCCGTGGCACGGGCATCGGACAGGACCTGGCGATCATCGCCGAGAACGAATTGCAAGGCTATGCCGCGCTGCTGATCAATCCGCTTGTGGCGGTTTCGACCGGCGACATTTTTGCCGCATGGGACGGCATCGACCGCGGCCCGCTCGGCGAGGGGACGGTGATGGCGGTGGCCAGAAGCGGTCGCAACGATCTTCAGAAGCCCGCGGTTGCGCTGGTCCCGATATTGACGGATATGTTGCAAATGCTCGACGGGAGTGAACCGATAATGGCGCAAATGTCCGGTTCCGGTGCTACCTGTTTCGCTCTTTACGACACGCTGGCCGCCGCCGCCGAAGCCGAGCGCCACTGCCGGCAGGCAACGGACAATATCTGGACGATGAAGGGAGAATTTCGATGACCAAGGCTTTTGAAATATCCGGCGTTCCTTCCGAGGGTGGTGTTCTGATCGTGGTCGATCATGCGTCCAATCATGTTCCGGACGAGATTGATCTCGGCCTGTCGCCACAATTTGCGGACGATCATATCGCCTATGATCCCGGCACGGCGCCGATCGCCCGCCTGATGTCGCAAACTGCCGGCTATCTCGCCATATTGGGAACCGCCTCGCGATTGGTGGTGGATCTCAACCGCTACCCGGACGAACCCGCCGTCATCCAGCAGCGCAGCGACGGCGTCGAAATACCGGGTAACCACCTCTCCGCCGAGGAGAGAATGGCGAGAATAGATCGCTATTTCACGCCCTATCACGACCGGGTTCGCTCGCTGGTTCACGATCTGAAACCATCGCTGGTGCTCTCGCTCCACAGTTTCTCGCCAACCCTCCGTTCCGATCTCCAGCTCAAGCGCCCATGGGACGTCGGCATCATGTATAATGAATATGAGACGGCATCGCGCTTTGCGATCCAGTTTCTCGAGGAAGAATCAGTGCTCAACGTCGGCGATCAGCGGCCCTATTCCGGCAAAGAGCTCAACGCGACCATGAATCGCAACTGCGAGGCGGTGGGCCAGCCCTATTTCGGTCTCGAAATCCGGCAGGATCTGATCATGGATGAAGCGGGGCAGCGTCGTTTCGCCGACATTTTATTGCGTACTTGCGATAAAATAAGAACGGCTCTTGCTTAAACGCCGGAGTTTTGGAAGGACGATCCGGAAATTACAACAATGGAACCGTTAATGAGCGATAGATTCGACAAGTCCCGTTTGCCCAGCCGCCACGTCAGCGTCGGCCCGGAGCGCGCACCGCAGCGCAGCTATTATTATGCGATGGGCATGACCGAAGAGGATATTGCAAAACCGTTCGTCGGGATCGCCTCGGCGGGCAATGACAGCGCCCCTTGCAACACCTTGCTCGACGGCCAGGCCGATGTTGCACGCGAAGGCGTGATAGAAGCCGGCGGCACCCCGCGGCGGTTCAATACCATCACCGTCACCGACGGCATCGCCATGGGTCACCAGGGCATGAAAGCCTCGCTGGTTTCCCGCGAGGTCATCGCCGACAGCGTCGAACTCAGCGTTCGTGGCCACTGCTATGATGCGGTCATCGGCTATGCCGGCTGTGACAAGAGCCTACCCGGTATGATGATGGCGATGCTGCGGCTCAATGTGCCGTCGATATTTGTCTATGGCGGTTCCATTCTTCCAGGACGCTTCCACGACAAGGACGTAACCGTCGTCGATGTGTTCGAGGCGGTCGGTCAGCATAGCGCCGGCAATTGCCCGTTGCAGGAACTGATCGAACTCGAGAAAGTCGCTTGCCCGGGCCACGGTGCCTGCGGTGGCCAGTTTACAGCCAACACCATGGCCTGTGTCGCCGAAGCGATCGGCCTGTCCTTGCCGAACAGCAACATGGCGCCAGCACCCTATGAAACCCGCGACGATATGGCGCGGGCAGCGGGTCGCCAGATCATGAACCTGATCGAGCTCAATCTACGCCCCCGCGACATCTGCACCAGAGACGCGTTCATCAACGCAGCGCGCGTCGTCGCCGCCACCGGCGGATCAACCAACGCCGCCTTGCACCTGCCGGCAATGGCCAGCGAAGCGGGTATCGATTTCGACCTGTTCGATGTCGCGGAAATCTTCAAGACCACACCCTATCTGGCCGACCTGAAACCGGGCGGCAAATATGTCGCCAAGGACATGCACGATGCCGGCGGTGTCTACATGCTGATGAAGACGATGATGGATAACGGCCTGATAAACGGAGATTGCATCACCGTCACCGGCAAGACGCTCGGCGAGAATATCGAGGAAATCGTCTGGAACCCCGACCAGAAGGTCATTTACGACGTCCAGCACGCGATCACCGCAACCGGTGGCGTTGTCGGGCTGCGCGGCTCGCTGGCACCAGAGGGTGCGATCGTCAAGGTCGCCGGCATGGCCCGTCTGCAGTTCCGCGGACCGGCACAGGTCTTCGAATGCGAGGAACATGCCTTTGAAGCCGTCGAAAAACGCGAGATCAAGGAAGGCGCGGTTGTTGTCATCCGCAACGAAGGGCCAAAAGGCGGTCCCGGCATGCGGGAAATGCTGGCCACCACCGCTGCGCTATACGGGCAGGGCATGGGCGAGAAGGTCGCGCTGATCACCGACGGCCGTTTCTCGGGCGCTACCCGCGGTTTCTGCATCGGCCATGTCGGTCCGGAAGCCGCAGCCGGCGGGCCTATCGGCCTGATCGAAGAAGGCGACATGATCAATATCGACGCCGAAGCGGGGATAATCGATCTGGAAGTCGAAGAAGCCGTGCTGGCCGAGCGCCGGACCAGATTCGTCCAGCGCGAAACCGATTATGGTTCGGGTGCCTTGTGGCGCTATGCCCAGAATGTCGGGCCGGCCTATCAGGGCGCGGTAACCCATCCGGGAGCGAAAGCGGAAAAGCATGTCTATGCGGATATCTAGTGTCGTTGCCCTGATATTGCTGCTGGCCGCTTGTGATAACAAGCCGGACAATAGCGTGCTTGCGGAAGCAGAGCAGCGCGCCGGCAATCAGGCGGGCAATGACGGCAAGATCGAATGCGCAATCGACGGTGACAGCAATTTTACCCGCGGCTGCTTTACAGAACGGCTGAGCGGTGAGGGCGGCGTGACGCTGATCATCCGCCATCCCGACGGCGGGTTTCGCCGGTTCAACGTTCTGACCGACGGCCACGGGCTGGAAGCGGCCGATGGTTTTGACAAGGCGAAGATATCGATCGTCGAGGACGGCAAGATACTGGTCGTCGTCGGTCCTGACAAATATCTTCTGCCTGCGCAAATCAAGGCCGGATCCGGTTCCGAAACATCAGCGGAAACGATGCCGGCTGCCGATGAACAACCGGCACAAGCCGGTAACTAGAGGCCTCTTTGCTCAACCACGGGAACATCTTGACCGCCGCAGAAATGCAGAAGGCGGAACAAGTGCTGATCGACGGCGGGACATCGGTTGACGAATTGATGCGCCGGGCCGGGCAGGGTGCCGCTCAAATGATCTGGCGGATTTCTGCCGATCAGCCGACCTTGGTGCTTTGCGGCCCGGGCAATAATGGCGGCGACGGCTATGTGATCGCGCAATGGCTGCTCGAAAAAGGCGTCGACGTCTGCGTCGCGGCGCCGCTCGAACCAAAGACCGATGCGGCCCGGCATGCAAAATCGCTCTGGCGCGGACCAACCCTGTCGCTGGCCGCTGCCCAGACCGCCGCCCAGTTTGTCGATTGCCTGTTCGGCACCGGACTGACCCGCGCTGTCGGCGATGATTGGTTTGACCATTTCATGCGCCTGTTCACAGGGGCAAGGCGACGGGTCGCCATCGATCTGCCCAGCGGAGTCGAGTCCGATCACGGAACGCTGCTGAACGAGATCCAGCCTTTCGATATCACCATTGCGCTGGGCGCTTTCAAACCGTCCCACTTTCTCGAACCGGCGCGTAGCATGATGGGTGATCTGGTCGGTATAGACATCGGCATCGAGGCCAGCAGCCAGCTTGCAATATTGCCCAAACCCCGGCTGTCCGGACCAGGCCCGCACGATCATAAATATAGCCGCGGTCTGGTGGCCGTGGTCGCCGGCGCGATGCCCGGCGCGGCGCAGCTTGCCGCGTTGGCGGCGCAGAAATCCGGTGCCGGCTATGTCAAAATCTTCGCGCCTTCGGGCTTTCCGGCCCCGCATTCCAGCATCGTCGTCGAGACCGTCGCGGATGTCGACGAGTTGAAACAGAAGCTTGCTGACGACCGCATTTCTGCTCTTGTTGTCGGTCCCGGTCTGGGGCGCGATGATCATGCAAATGCATTGCTGGACGCGGCATTGACGACAGAGGCACCGCTTCTGATCGATGCCGATGCGCTGATGATCGCGGGATCGCGGTTTTGCGAACTGGTGGCAGGACGGATGGCGGAAACGGTTGTCACTCCGCATGCAGGGGAATTTGCCCGTCTGACTTCCGACAGCCTGGCGGACAAGATCGATGACAGCCGTAAGCTGGCCGCCCAATCGGGGTGCCATATATTGCTGAAAGGCTCCGATAGCGTAATAGCCAGTCCCGACGGCGCGGCGTCGATATCGGCGCTATCCTGTCCGTGGCTGTCCACTGCGGGTACAGGCGATATATTGGCCGGCATCATCGCAAGTCGCTTGGCAAGCGGAGCGAGTGGCTATAGGGCGGCGTGCGAGGGCCAATGGCTGCACAGCAGGGCGGCACGTCTGGCTGGCCCCGCTTTCACGCCGGAAATGCTGATCGACCAGCTCCCCGCCACGCTGCAGGAATGTTTATGACCGAGACTGCCGATCCCGACCTGATCATTCGCGTCGCCGCGAAGGGCGACGGCGTGACCGCCGATGGCCGTCACGTTGCCTTTTCCGCGCCACTCGACCGGTTGAATGATGAAGGCGGCCTGATCAAGGGGCCGCATCATGTCGATCCTCCGTGCCAGCATTTCCAGTCCTGCGGCGGCTGCAGCCTGCAGCAGCTCGATACAGAGAGCTATACCCAGTTCCTCACCGACCGCGTGGCCTATGCGCTCGAAGGGCAGGGCCTGCTCGCAGAACTGATGCATCCGCCCCGGATTTCGCAACCTAAAACCCGCATCCGCGCCAGCCTGCGCGCGGCAAAACTGGGTGATCAGTTCAAGCTCGGCTTCAGCGGTGCCGGCAGCCACCGGATCGTCGATCTCAAGCAATGCGAGATCATGGTTCCCGAGATGTTCGATCTGCTCGCGCCATTGCGGAAATTTCTGAAAAACGCTTCCCGCCGCAAACATGACATGAATATCGAAATGACGCTGGTCGATCAGGGTATCGACCTGCTGATCAGCAATTACGAGCCCGAGGGGCTGGAACAGCGCGAAGCCCTGTCGGATTTTGCCAAGGCCAACGGGCTGGCAAGGCTGTCGGTTGATGGCGGCTATGGTCCCGAGACCCAGTGGGAACCGGAGCCGGTCACGGTCACACTCAGCGGGACGGCAGTGAATTTTCCCCACAGCGGTTTCCTCCAGCCGACACATGACGGGCAGAAGGTTCTGATCGCAGCGATGCTTGAGGCCGTAGGCGATGCAAAGCTCGTCGCCGACCTGTTTGCCGGCTTGGGCACGTTCACCTTTGCGCTGAGCGCGGACAAGAAAGTCTATGCTGCGGAAGGCGCACGCGACGCGATCGGATCGCTCAAACTCGCGGCCAATCACTCCAGCCGACAGATATTCTGCGAACATCGCGATCTGTTCCGCCGCCCGCTCAGCGTCGAGGAGCTGAACCGTTTTGACGCGGTCATTCTCGACCCGCCGCGCGCCGGTGCGCGAGAACAGATATTGCAGCTGGCCCAATCAAACGTCCCGAAAATCTGCTATATCAGCTGCAATCCTGCGAGCTTTGCCCGGGATGCAAAGCAACTCTGCGAAGCCGGTTACAAGCTCGAACAGGTCTGGCCGGTTGGCCAGTTTCTGTGGTCGACCCACGTTGAGATCGTTTCCAGCTTCACCCGCTAGTCGCGAACCTTGCTCTGCGGGCTAATGGAACACCGCGATAGCGGCATGGATTCCCATGGCGATCAGGCACAGGCTGGAGAGGGCGAAGGCCAGAAATCGGAAGAGCACGCGATTGCTCGTCACCTGGATCAGGCTGTGCACCACGCGCAATCCTACATAGGCCCAGGCGAGCGTTACATTCAGTCCGTTTCCGACACCCGACAGGATCAAAACGACACAAATTGCATAGAAAAGAGTCGGTTCGGCCAATAAATGGTTATAATTATGCGCCTTCCACTGGACCGCAGGCGGCAGCAATTCATCAAGGTCACCGCCCTTGGTTCCCACCAGATTTGCCGAATCTATCTTGGCCTTGTTCATCGCCGGGATGCGGGTGACATACATCCAGAGCCACATCAGCATGGTCCACAGGATGAGAGCAACCATCGGCTGCAATAGCGGGCTATTTTCCATCGTTTTTTCTCCGGTTGTCTGTTTGCGATTCTAGAAAAGCGTGGCCCACAGCGCGTTGATCGCCATGATCAGCAGGCATATCGTCGAAGCCACGAACAGCAGAAAGCGGACATTGACCAGATTGACCGTCGCCTGCCAGATGCTGTGAATGATCCTGATGACCACATAGGCCCAAGCGAGATAGAGATTGAGCCCGTGACCGGCACCGGTGATCGCGAGAATGACAGCCGTCGCGTAAAACAGCGTCGGCTGCTCCATCAAATGGGTGTAATTGTGTGACTTCCAGTTGACCTTGTCGGGGATTACCCCTTCGAGATCGCTGCCCCGCCCGCCCGGTGCGGCCTTGGATAGATCCGCTCCTGACTTTGCCATGGCAGGGAATCGTGTGCCGGCCATCCACAACAACATGATCAGCGACCATAGAACAAGCACCGCAGCGGGCGCGAGAATAGCGATATCCATAATTGTTTTCCTCCCGAAATCGGAAAGAAACTGCTTTAATTGTAACCGATTGTCAATTGCAACCTAGTTGGGAGGTCAGGCGCTCGGAAAAGACACAACATTGTCGCGATCGGAACGGTCCAGATTATCGCCGACATAGAGGCTGGCCATCGGTTCGTCGGTGACATCATGCTCTTCGCTGCTGCCATAGCCGTTGAACTTGGTCCGCATCGCCGACCCATAGGCGCCGATCATGCCGATCTCGATATAATCTCCGGCCCTGATGTCGTCGGGCAGGACAAAGGGACCCGCCATGAAATCCATGTCGTCGCAGGTCGGACCATAGAAGCTGAACCCGGTGGTTGTGCCGTTTTCAGCATCCGCACCGACCTGGCGAACCGGAAAGCGCCATCCGATATGGGCTGCGTCAAACAAGGTGCCATAGGCTCCGTCGTTGATAAACAGCTCGTTGCCGCGGCGTCGTTCGACCTTGACCACCAGCGAACTATATTCGGCCGACAGCGCCCGGCCCGGCTCGCACCAGAGTTCGGCGGAATAGCTGATCGGCAGATCCTCGAACGTACGGTCGATTGCGGTGAAATAATGGTTGAGCGAAACCGGCTCGAGATCAGGATAGATCGACGGAAACCCACCTCCGACATTGACGATGTCGACCGTGACCGACGCGCCGACAATGGCGGTACGCACCCGTTCCAGGGCGTGGACATAGGCGAGCGGCGTCATCGCCTGGCTGCCGACGTGGAAGCAGATGCCGAGGCAGTCTGCCCGCTGCCGCGCCCGCTGCAGCAATTCAGCCGACTCATCGACATCGACGCCGAATTTTGAAGCGAGGCTGATTTCCGCGAATTCAGAGGCGACCCGAATCCGGACGCACAGCGTAAGGTCTTCCGCCAGTTCGGTTCCCAGTTCGATCTTCTCAAGCTCTTCGAGACTGTCGAGCGAGAAAATCCGAACGCCATGCTCGCGATAGGCCTCGCGTACCGAAGCCAATTGCTTGACCGGATTCATGTAGCAGAGCGTCGCGTCGGGCAGGGTCGCGCGGACGATGCGCACTTCGTCGATCGAAGCCACGTCGAAATGGGTCACGCCTTCTTCCCACAGCAATTGCAGCAAGGCAGGCGATGGATTGGCCTTGACCGCGTAGAGTGCCTTGCCGGGAAACTGATCGACAAAATAACGCGCGGCACGACGCGCTGCGTGCGGACGATTCAACAAAACTGGAATGTCTGGGCTTAGAGCCTTCGTCAGCTCCTCAGCATCAAGATAATGGTGCAACTCAAGGGACCCCCTTATAGGCTAAGATCGATTGAGCTGCCTTGCGGATACGCAAGCGGCCATGGGGCAGCAAGGCGCGGCTATATGGCCACTTGATCGCCCTGTAAAGACCGAAGTCCTTACAGAAGCTGAACAAAGACATTTTTTAGCTGAGCCGATCCCTGAATTCGGTCCAGTCGAAGGATTTGACGCAGCGCAGCGTATCGCTTTCACTGTTCCAGAGCCAGATCGATGGCAGTGGAACGCCGTTGAACGTGTTGGTCTTGACCATCGAATAATGCGCCTGATCAAGAAATGCGATACGCTGTCCGATATAGGGTTCATCGGGCAGGATATAGTCGCCGATAATATCCCCGGCGAGGCAACTGGGACCCCCGAGTCGGATCGCGGTGCCTTCGGGACGCTCTCCGAGCATCGCTGGACGATAGGGAGCCTCGATTACGTCGGGCATATGGCAGGTTGCCGATATATCGGTGATCCCGACCGGCATGCCATTGTCGAAGACGTCCAGTATCTCGCCGACCAAGATGCCCGCATCCAGCGCCACGGCCTCACCGGGTTCCAGATAGATTTCGCATCCCGACCGCGCTTTCAGGTTCTTCAGGAAGTCCACCAGCGCCTCGCGATCATAATCCTCGCGCGTTATATGATGCCCGCCACCCAGATTGATCCATTTGAGCGAGTCGAAATGGGGCGCGATGACTGGCTCCACTTTTTCCCAGGTTTGCTGCAGGGCATCGAAACCCTGTTCGCACAGATTGTGGAAATGGATACCGGACAGATGCTGAAAATGATCGGGCGCCAGCTGGCTGATCGGAAAGCCCAGCCGGCTGTGCGGCTGGCTCGGATCATATTTCTCTGTCTCGCCCAGCGCGATCTCCGGATTAATTCTTAAACCAATTTCAGAAATATCGATCGTAATATCTTGAGTAAAATCACTTTTCCAACGCTCGACCTGCTGTGGATTGTTAAAGGTAATATGTTCGGAAATCTCGGCCAATTCGGCCAAATCCGCAGCCTTGTATGCCGGAGAATAAGTGCTGATCGGCCCGTTATAGCACTCCTTCGCCAACCGCGCCTCCCACAGACCGGAAGCGCAATAGCCATCGAGATATTCGTCAATCAGCGGGGCGAGGGACCACATCGAAAAGGCCTTTAGGGCCAGCAGGACCCTGGCACCGGAACGCGCTTTGATATCAGCCAGAATCTCCAGATTCCGGCGCACCGCTACTTCGTCGACAACGAAGGCAGGCGAGGGAATGCGGTTCAGATCGAAATGCGCAAAAGCGCCGGGATCGCCAGCCTTGGTCTCCATATCAAAAGGGCAAAGGTCCTTCCAATTCTTCCAGTGTCCATGGCAAGCCGTGCTCGTTCAGCATTGCCATGAACGGGTCCGGATCAAACTCTTCCATGTTGAAAACGCCTTGGCCGCGCCACTCACCCGATACCATCATCGCTGCGCCAATCATCGCCGGAACGCCGGTGGTATAGCTGACGCCCTGATTTCCGGTTTCCTCGAAAGCCGCTTCATGGCTGCAGATATTCTTGACGTAGAGCGTCTTCTGAACGCCGTCTTTCACGCCGGTCGCGATCACGCCGATATTGGTATTGCCCTTGGTCGTTTCGCCCAGGCTCGCCGGTTCGGGCAATACGGCTTTCAGAAACTGCAGTGGAATGATCTCGCGCCCCTCGTACATCACCGGGTCAATCCGCGTCATCCCGACATTCTGCAGCACTTCGAGATGGGTCAGATAGGCGTCGCCAAAGGTCATCCAGAAGCGAATCCGCTGGATCTCCGGCAAGTGGGTTTTCAGCGATTCGATTTCTTCGTGATACATCTGGTACATGTTCTTCGGGCCGACCGCTTCAAAGTCGAATGTCTGCTTGTGGGTCAGCGGCGGACCTTCGACCCATTCGCCATTTTCCCAGTGCCGTGAGTTGGCGGTGACTTCCCGGATATTGATCTCGGGATTGAAATTGGTCGCGAAATGCTGGCCGTGATCGCCGCCGTTGCAGTCGAGAATATCGAGCGTGTCGATCCGGTCGAAATGATGTTTCTTCAGCCAGCAGGTGAACACGCTGGTGACGCCAGGGTCAAAGCCGGAGCCGAGCAGCGCCATGATCCCGGCATCCTTGAACCGGTCCTGATAATCCCACTGCCACTTATACTCGAACTTGGCCTCGTCGCGCGGTTCGTAATTGGCGGTGTCGAGATAATCGGTGCCGGTCGCCAGGCACGCATCCATGATCGGCAGGTCCTGATAGGGGAGCGCCAGATTGACCACCAGAACCGGCTTTTCCCGCTCTATCAGCGCGGTCAGCGCCGGCACGTCGTCGGCGTCGATCTGCGCGGTGGAAATGGCCACGCCCGTGCGCTGCCTGACCGACTCGGCGATCGCGTCGCATTTTGACAAGGTCCGGCTGGCCAATATAATCTCCGAAAAGGGCCCGCTACCCGCCGCGATCAGTTGTGCCATCTTGTGCACCGCAACTGAACTGACGCCGCCTGCGCCGATCACCAAAATTTTGCCCATGAATTCCACTCTAAATGCTGGAGAAATAAGAAACCCGCATATAGGAAGAGACCATGACAGAGCAATACCTGATGAGCCCGGACCGGCAACCTTCTCTGGCGGGGGTCGAGAGAGCGGCAGAAAAAATTGCTGCTATTCTGCCCGCTACGCCGCTGTTGCCACTGGACGTCGACGGTAAAACCATCTGGTGCAAGGCCGAATGTCTGCAGCCTATAGGTGCATTCAAAATCCGCGGGGGCTGGCACCGTCTGACCGATCTGACCGATGAACAAAGATCAAGGGGTGTGGTCGCATTCTCGAGCGGCAATCATGCGCAAGGCGTTGCCTGGGCCGCGCGCAAGCTGGGCGTGCACGCGACCATCATCATGCCTGAGGACGCTCCTCAGGCCAAACTGGAGAATACCAGCGCATTGGGTGCCGACATCATCACCTATGACCGGATGAGCGGTTCGCGCGAAAAGCTTGCGGCTGATTTTGCGGAAAAGACCGGAGCGGTTGTGGTCCCCAGCTTTGACGATCCCTGGATCGTCGAAGGACAGGGCAGTTGCGGCCTGGAAATACGCGAGCAGATGCTGGCACAGGTCGGGTCCGTTCCCGACCAGATCATCGTCTGCTGCGGCGGCGGTGGACTGGCCAGCGGGACCGCTCTCGCCAATCCCGATGCACGCATGATCGTGGTCGAACCGGAAGGCTGGGACGATATGAAAAGGTCGCTCGAACTCGGCACCATTGTGCCGGTCGACAAGAACCCCCCTGCAACCGAATGCGACGCGTTGCAGACGATGCAAGTCGCACAGATTACGTTTGATATATTACGAGATCGCAATGCCCTGGGGCTTTCGGTTTCCCGTGACGCGGTGCATCACGCGATGCGCGTCGCGTTCGAGAAATTGCATCTGGTTGTCGAACCGGGCGGTGCGGTTGCGCTGGCGGCGATATTGGCGGGCAAGGTGGCGCTGACGGATCGCACCGCGATCACGCTATCCGGCGGCAATGTCGATCGTCAGCTGTTTGCGAATATTATCGCCGAAAATTAGGCGGCGATGGCCAGTTCCAGATCCATCCGGCCCCAGATTTCGACTAGCGCATGCGCCAGATCCTTCATCATCGCTTCGGTATGCGCCGGACCGGGTGTGAACCGCAGCCGTTCGGTGCCGCGTGGCACTGTCGGATAGTTGATCGGCTGCACATAGACGCCATATTCAGCTAGCAATATATCGCTGATTTTCTTGGCCTTGATCGGATCACCCACCAGAAGCGGCACAATATGGGTCGATGAATCCATCAACGGCAGGCCGGATTCGAGAAACAAATCCTTGAGCCGCTGCGCCGAGGCCTGCTGGCCATCGCGCTCTGCGCTGGATTGCTTGAGGTGGCGGATACTGGCCAATGCGCCAGCGACCAATACCGGTGACAGGCTGGTCGTGAAAATGAAGCCGGGTGCATAAGAGCGGATCACGTCGACGATTTTCTGGTCGGCCGTAATATAGCCGCCCATGACGCCGACGGCCTTGGCCAGCGTGCCCTCGATAACAGTGATACGCTCGGCGGCCTTGTCGCGTTCGGAAATCCCGCCGCCGCGCTTGCCGTACATGCCAACAGCGTGGACTTCGTCGCAGTAGGTAAGGGCATTATATTTGTCGGCCAGATCGCAGATTGCGTGCAACGGAGCGACATCGCCGTCCATCGAATAGATGCTTTCAAAGGCGATCAGTTTGGGAACTTCGGGATCTTCGGCGGCCAGCAATTCTTCGAGATGCTCAAGGTCATTGTGCCGGAAAACCCGCTTTTCGCAGCCGCTGTTCTTGATTCCCGCAATCATCGAGGCATGGTTCAGTTCGTCGGAAAAAATGATGCATCCCGGCAGGATTTTGGTGAGCGTGGAAAGGGTTGCCTCGTTAGACACATAGCCGGAGGTGAACAGCAGAGCACCGGATTTGCTGTGCCAGTCGGCCAATTCCCGCTCGAGCTGGATGTGATAATGGGTATTGCCGCCGATATTGCGAGTGCCGCCGGAACCGGCGCCAACATCGTGCAACGCTTCTTCCATAGCGGCGATGACGTCGGGATGTTGGCCCATTGCGAGATAATCATTCGAGCACCATACGGTAACCGGTTGCGGTCCATTATGATGCGCGAAGCAGCGGGCATTCGGGAACGAACCCTTGTTCCGCAATATGTCGATGAAAACCCGATAGCGTCCTTCGGCATGCAGCCGGTCGATCGCTTGCGAAAAAATTTTATCGTAGTCCACTGTTTACAAAATCCTGCTTCAAATCTGTTCTTGCGGTCGTCGTGAGAAGGCCCTTAGCCGCCTTTGCCCAGAATTTCCAGCGCAAACCATTCGCAATAAGAGTTGTTCGCCATAGGCTTAGAGCGTTTCGAACTCTGTTATTCCATATTCGGCGATCGCCGATCGATAGGGTTCGATATCGACAATATCTCCGGTGGTGACAAAAATGCCGTCCCGCTTCTTGCTCGGCCAGGTTTTTTCGCTGGTCAGATGGGCGATCCGCCGCGCGATGCCTTGCGCGCCGTCGATAAACTCGATCGGCCGTTGCGCGGCCGAAGACAATTCATTGCGCAACAGCGGAAAATGGGTGCAGGCCAGAATGATAGTGTCGATTTGCTCGCCCTCCGCCTGATCTATCAATCCTGCCATCGCCGCTTCGATAATCCGCTGATCCGGTGTTTCGCCGCGCAATTTTGCTTCTGCGGCATAGACGAGATCGGGCGCGGCATGACGCAGCAATATCTTGTCCGAGGCAAAATCGGCGGCAAGCCTGTCGACATAGGGCTGCCGGATGGTTGCGCGGGTTCCAAGCAAGCCGATCACTCCGGTTTTGGTCATCATGCTGGCCGGCTTTACCGCCGGCACCGTCCCGACCACCGGGATATTCAAAGCCGACCGCACATGATCGAGGGCGATGGTCGACGCGGTATTGCAGGCGATGGTTACCAATATCGGCTTGTAACGCTCCACCAGCCGACCGAGCAGAGCGGGAACCCGGGCCGCCAATTCCGCTTCGGACTTCATCCCGTAAGGCAGTCCTGCATAATCTGCAGCATAGACGATCGGCGCATGCGGCAGAAGATCTATAGTTTCGCGCAAAACCGAAAGCCCGCCGATGCCGGAGTCGAAAAACAGCAGGGGCGGGCATTCAGCATGAGATGGTTTGATCATGCTTTTGCCCATAGCCAATATTGCGTGGCAACGGCAACCGCTTCGGTTCGTCTGACAAGCGTTTGGCCTTAACCGTTTTTTACCATCTATTACTTGCCGAAAATCAACAGTGAATATAGCGCGAACCCGACAAGGGGTAATTACAGTGCAGTCTATGTGGATAGAACCATTATTGGCGTTATTGTTCGGCTATCTGCTGGGGTCGATTCCGTTTGGCCTGTTGCTCATCCGCGCGACGGGTGGCGGTGATTTGCGCAAGACCGGGTCCGGCAATATCGGCGCCACCAACGTATTGCGCTCCGGCAACAAGGGTCTTGCCGCCCTTACCCTGCTACTCGATATCGGCAAGGGATATGCGGCGGTCTTTCTCGCTCTGCAGGTCTCCGACGGATTGGGCGTCTTGGCCGGACTGGGAGCCTTTCTTGGCCATCTTTACCCCATATGGCTCCGGTTCAATGGGGGTAAAGGCGTCGCAACACTGCTGGGCGTTGTCGCTGCCCTGATTCCCACCGCAGGGTTGATATTTGCGGTCACCTGGCTTGGTTCGCTCGCCCTTTGGCGCTACTCTTCCGTTGGAGGCATGCTTGCGGCGATATCTGTGCCGATAGCGGCTTTCCTGTTGGGAGAATATGCCATGATGCCCATGTTTATCGGCCTGGCGCTGCTGGTCCTGTGGAAGCATCGCTCCAATATCGAGCGGTTGATCGCCGGCGAGGAACCGAAAGTCGGAGCATCCAAAAAGGTCTGAGATGAATGGGGAAAAGCCAGGAAGCGTTTGACCGGCTTCGGCTTATCCGGTCCGAGAATATCGGACCCGTTACCTATCAACAAATGATCAGAAGATTTGGCTCTGCCGCGCACGCGTTGGAGGCCATACCCGATATGGCGAAACGGGGTGGCGGGCGGATGCCACGCATTGCCGACCGAAAGCAGATCGACGCAGAGGTTGCCGCGGTTCACAAACTTGGCGCCCGATTTCTCTTTCTCGATGATCCCGGCTACCCGCCCTTGCTGGCAGAGCTGAGCAATCCGCCACCGGCCCTGGTCTGGCAAGGTCGAATGGAGCTGCTTGAGCAGCCGATAGTCGCAATCGTCGGCGCGCGAAATGCATCGGCGGCGGCCTGCCGGTTCGCTCGGGATCTGGCCAACAGCTTGGTCGAAGCCGGTGTCTCGATCGTTTCGGGGCTGGCGAAAGGCATCGATACGGCTGCTCACCAGGGTTCGCTGGGGAAAGCCACAATCGCGGTGATTGCGGGCGGGCCGGATGTTTTCTATCCGCCTGAGAATGAACAGCTCCAGCGCGAGATCGCCAAGAGCGGTCTGTTGCTGGCGGAACAGCCTCCTGGAACAGAACCCCGCGCCAGACATTTTCCCTATCGCAACCGCATCATTGCCGGCTTGGCAAGGGGAACCGTAGTCATTGAAGCAGCGCCGCGTTCGGGTTCGCTTATAACGGCAAGGCTGGCAGCCGAAGCCGGTCGGCAAGTCATGGCCATTCCGGGTTCGCCGCTCGACCCGCGTTCAAGGGGGTGCAACATGCTGATCCGCGACGGGGCGACGCTGGTTCAGTCTGCCGATGATATCCTCGAGCTGGTCCGGCATTTTGATGATAGGGCGGAATCGGCGGCGAAGAACACAGGAGAGGGAGCCAGTTGTAAAATCTCGATTGTGGAGGAGGCATCTGATTTGGAGGTGAGTGATCTCGATCGCGCGCCACTCCTGAACTTGCTCAGCACCACACCGGTCACTGTCGACGAATTGGTCCGGCAATCCGGCCTGTCCCCCGCCTCCGTGCAGTTTGCGCTGCTTGAACTGGAGCTGGCCGGGCGGCTCGACCGCCATGCAGGCGCTCGGGTAAGCTGGTCAGAATGACCGCTGCGTCACCGGCCAAATTTTCACCGCCATTGACAAAAAACTTCAATCAGGGCCTTGACCTAGCGGCAATCCCTGTCACAGCCTCGCGCGTATACGTGAGAACAAAGAAAATCGGAACATATGCAGCTAGTTATTGTCGAGTCACCCGCCAAAGCCAAAACCATCGAAAAATATCTGGGATCGGATTTCAAGGTATTGGCGTCCTATGGCCACATTCGCGATCTCCCTCCCAAGGATGGTTCGGTCGATCCGGACGATGGCTTCTCCATGACCTGGCAAAACTATCCCGACAAGGCCAAACAGCTCAAAGAAATTACTGCTGAATCGAAAAAAGCCACGCGACTGATCCTCGCGACCGACCCTGACCGCGAAGGGGAAGCGATCAGCTGGCATGTTCAGGAAGTACTCCGGATCAAGAAGGCGCTTCCGGACAAGGTCGACCGGGTGACTTTCAACGCGATTACCAAGGCCGCGGTGACCGAGGCCATGACCCGTCCACGGGCTCTCGATGAGGATCTGATCGACGCCTATCGTGCCCGCCGTGCACTCGACTATCTTGTCGGATTCACCTTGTCACCGGTCTTGTGGCGCAAGCTGCCGGGCGCGAAATCCGCGGGCCGCGTCCAGTCCGTGTCGCTCCGGCTGATCGTCGAACGGGAACGCGAAATCGAGATATTCAAACCTCAGGAATTTTGGTCTGTCACGGCACAAATGGAGCAGGGCGGCCAAGCCTTTGAAGCCCGGCTGACCATCCATGACGGCAAGAAACTCGGCAAGATGGATCTGGCCAACGAAGATCAGGCCATGCTCGCCAAAGCCGCGGTTGAAAATGGTCTGTTCACGATTGAAACGATCGAAACGAAACCGCTCACCCGCAATCCGCCGCCGCCGTTTACGACGTCCACCCTGCAGCAGGAAGCAGCCCGCAAACTCGGCTATTCGGCCAGTCACACCATGCGGATCGCCCAGCAGCTTTATGAAGATGGCGCGATTACCTATATGCGTACCGATGGTGTGCAGATGGACGGCAGTGCTATTTCGGAAGCGCGCAAGGCGATCTCGGATCGCTATGACGCCAGCTATGTTCCGGACAGCCCGCGAATCTACAAGTCAAAGGCCAAAAATGCTCAGGAAGCGCATGAAGCGATCCGTCCGACCAGCTTCACCAAGAAAACCGTCGGCAGCGGCGACCACGCAAAACTCTATGACCTGATCCTGAAGCGGGCCATGGCCAGCCAGATGGCGTCCGCCCGGCTCGAGCGGACCACCGTAGAGATGCTCGACGGCACCGGGAAAACCGGCCTGAGAGCGAACGGTCAGGTCGTGAAATTCCCTGGATTTCTGGCGCTTTATGAAGAAGGCCGGGACGACGACAAGGACGAAGATGGCGGTTTGCTTCCAGCGATGTCGAAGGGCGACAGTCCCGCGAAGAAATCCGTCGACGCGTCCCAGCATTTTACCCAGCCTCCGCCGCGCTACAGCGAAGCCAGCCTGGTCAAGAAAATGGAAGAACTGGGCATCGGTCGGCCATCAACCTACGCGTCGATCATCAAGACGCTGAAAGACCGCGCCTATGTCAGGATCGAGAAGAACCGGTTCTTCGCCGAGGAGAGCGGGCGGCTGTTGACCGGATTTCTCGAGCGATTTTTCGATCGCTATGTAGCCTATGATTATACGTCCGCGCTCGAAGATGAACTGGATGAAGTCAGCGGCGGCCGTGCGCAATGGCAGGCCATTCTCGAAGCCTTCTGGCATGATTTCAAGCCGAAGACCGTGGAGATAATGGAGAAGTTGCCGTCGGAAGTGACGGCCGAGCTGGACACGTTCCTCGGCGATTATCTTTTCCCCGAAAAGGAAGACGGCAGCGATCCCCGTTTGTGCCCCCGCTGTAACGAGGGCAAGCTGGCCCTGCGTGGCGGCCGCTTTGGCGCCTTTGTTGCCTGTTCCAATTATCCCGAATGCAAGTTCACCCGGCGTTTCGCGCAGGGCGGCGGTGCCAATGCCGACGAGGACGAAGGACCGCAGGAACTGGGTGTCGATCCCGACAGCGATGAAAAGATCACCAAAAAGGTGGGCCGTTTCGGACCCTATGTCGAAAAAGGCGAGGGCAAGGAAGCCAAGCGCTCGTCTATTCCCAAGGATATTCCAGCAGAAGATTTCGGCCTTGAATGGGCCGTCAAGCTACTGTCACTGCCCCGCGAAGTAGGAATCCATCCGGAGACCAGCGAGCCGGTGACTGCACAAATCGGCCGTTACGGTCCCTATCTGCGCCACGATGGCAAATCGGCGCGGCTCGAGAATACGGTAGAAGTATTTGAAATTGGCATGAACGCAGCCGTTGCCAAACTGGCGGATGCTGCGAAGAACGGCGGCGGTCGAGGACGCGGCAAGATGGAGCCGCTCAAGATCATGGGCAAGCATCCGCGCACAGAGGAAGAGATCAAGCTGATGGACGGCCGCTTTGGTCCCTATGTGACCGACGGCACGACCAACGCGTCCTTGCCCAAAACGGTCGACAAGGATCAGCTTACTTTGGAAGAGGCGGCTCAACTGATCGATGATCGCGCTGCCAAGGGGCCCGCGAAGAAGCGCGCGAAGAAAGCCGCTCCCAAGAAAAAGGCGGCTCCGAAGAAGAAGCCGGCGGCCAAGAAGCCAGTTGCGAAAAAGCCCGCAGCAAAAAAGAAGCCTGCGGCCAAGAAGGCTCCTGCAAAGGCTGAAAAGGAATAGGTTTGAATATGGGCCAGGCTCGTTCAGGGCCTGGCCAGTCCTCTGCTATGCGGGGACAATATTCGACTGACGGATTGCAGTCGATCCGTGACTAGGCCGCGATCTCCAGGCGGTTCCGGCCGCCGTTTTTGGCTGCGTAAAGCGCATTGTCCGCCAGCAGCAACATTTCCTTCAGGTCGCGGCATCCGGAATTTTGTGCGAGTCCAGCGCTAATGGTTACGCCGATACCCGGGTCGGACGAGCGAGCGTTCATTATGGCGAGGCGTAATTTCTCGACCTGCGCTTCTGCTTCGGCGATGGAGATATCCGGCATCACGACTAGAAATTCTTCGCCGCCCATGCGTCCGATCAGCTGGTTTTTACCGATATTGCGCTTTGCCACTTTGCCAATCATCCGCAGGATGTCGTCGCCTGCGGCATGGCCGAACCGATCGTTGACCGATTTGAATTTATCGACGTCGAAAATCGCAATCGAGAGCAGCCGATTTCGGGGTCGGGCCAGTTCGAAGGCCTTTTCACTCTCTTCCAATATGTGTCGTCTCGAGGAAAGCCCGGTCAGCTCGTCCAGAGCGAGCAGGCGCGCTTTCTGCAGCTTTGCCGTCACCGCTTTTTGCCGATCCTTTTCCGCCATGATCCGAAGCAGCTTTTCGGTCTCGATTATCTTCTCTACCTTGCGCTGACCGTCCGCCAACAGCGACGCTACCGGCAGTGCCAGCATGAGTTGGCTGGCGATATAGGCCTGCAACACGAATATTTTGGTGATGTGACTGGCATCGAGCCCCGCGATGGGACCGAACCCGGCGATGGTCAGAAATTCAGCCACAATGGCAACGATCAACGTCGACATCATACCGCCAAGCGGTCCAAAGCGGAATACCGCGATGAACACGGGAATCGCTGTAAGAAACAGTAGCGGAACGACGGTCTGGACAAGGGCCATTGCCGACACGGCAAACACCAGCAGGAGTACGCCTGCGAATTCGATATGCCTGTTCTTCGGCCATGTATATCGTTCGATTCCCGTCAGCGTCGCGTGCAGAATGTTGAAGCAGGGCAGGAAAATCAGCAGGCCGAGCAGATCTGATCCAAACCAGGATATCCAGTTGTTACCCAGTTCGCCGGTGCTGCCGAGAGAGGCGGTGGTTGCCGAGACCGAGCTGACAAACACCGAAATTGCAACAAATTTGACCAGCTGTGTCGGATTGTAAAGACCCGTTTTCGGCAAACCCAGCTTCGAGATGATATGATATGCCAATACCGCTTCCAGCACGTTTGAAGCCGAAAAGACAATCGATGTCTGTAGCGGAAATCCTGCCTGCAAATTGACCGCGGTGCTCGCCAGCAAAACACTCGTACAATAAAACAGATGTTCCTTCCGGGGGAATATCATCATCATGAAAACAAGGCTGGCGTTGGCAGACCACAGGGCCGCAAAACCGCCGGTATAATTGGACGCTGCGATCACAATCAGCGAGTTGACGCAGAACACCGCCGCGACGAAAGCCGCGCGTACGATGATAGGCCGAATACCGGTTAAATCTGAAGACTGATGCTGCAAGTTCATTCCCAAAGCCGAACGCAATTCGTTCCTGCTGCAGGCCATCGTCGCAATAGGCTAATTTATCCCTAATATTGCAATTGTTTACAAATGTCGTCGCAACGCACGATCCAGACGATAGCGCTGCATCGCAGTCAGGGACGGGTGCTGTCTCTGTTCGGCGCTAGCGAAGTCGGGCCTATTTGACCCAGTCCAGCCCCATATCCTGATAGAGGCTTCTGTCCTCATCCCAGTTCGCGCTGACTTTGACGTGGAGATAGAGATGGACCGGTTTGCCCAATATCCCGGACAATTCCGCTCGGGCCTTGGCCCCGATTTCCTTGATCTGGTGACCACCCTTGCCAAGGATGATCGCTTTCTGGCTGGCCTTTTCGACGAGGATTTGCTGGTGCACCTCGAGCGATCCGTCGGGCCGTTCCTTATATTGCTCCATCGCGATCGCGGTCGCATAAGGCAGTTCCGCGTGCAGTTGCCGGAAAACCTGTTCGCGGGTGATCTCTGCGGCCAATATGCGCTCGCTGGCATCGGACACCTGGTCCGCGGGGAAATGCCAGGGGCCTTCCGGCATTGCATTGACCAGATAGGATCTGAGTTCCTCCAAACCGTCACCGGTCTTGGCGCTGACAAAGAAGGTCTCGTCGAAATCAGCCAGTTCGTGCAGCTTGACGACATGGCCGAGCATCTTGTCTTTGGCAGCAATATCGACCTTGTTCATGACCAGGATCGTCTTTTCCGATCGGTGCTTGATCCGTTCGACAATCGAGGTCACCTTGGTGCCGAGACCGGCCCGTGCATCGACCAGCATGACGATAATATCGGCATCTTCGGCGCCTTCCCAGGCGGCAGAAACCATGGCGCGGTCAAGTCGGCGGTGCGGTTCGAATATGCCGGGCGTGTCAACCAGCAGAAGCTGGGTATCTTCCTCGAGAGCGATGCCCAACAGCCGCGTCCGCGTGGTTTGCGGTTTGGAACTGGTGATTGCCACCTTCTGCCCGACCAGCGCATTGATCAGGGTCGATTTGCCGGCATTGGGCGCACCAATCAAAGCTACGACGCCGCATTTTTGTGTCATGTGAATTTTTCCAGAAATTTCTTTGCAGCCGCGGTTTCGGCGGCCTGAATAGCAGAAGCGGTGGCCGTGACCTCGCCGATATTGCGAACGCTCAGTTTGATGGTGAATTTCAGATCGTGATGCGGACCGCTTTTGTCGATCAGTTCATATTCCGGAACCTTGCGATTGTTGGCGGCTGCCCACTCCTGCAGAGCGGATTTCGGATGCCTGACGTCAGCGACGGTTGCAGAGACCCGGCCACCCCAATGGCGGAGGATGAAACTGCGAGCGGCCTCCATGCCGTGATCGAGATAGACCGCCCCGATCAGCGATTCCATGACGTCGCCCAGAACCTTTATGCTTTGCCGCGCACCGTCGTCCCGCGCCTGCTTGCCGAGCAGGATATGATCGCCCACGCCGATGTGCTTGGCGACGGCGCCGCATACCGGGCCGGAAACGAGGCCATTGAGGCGCTGCGACAATTGCCCTTCCGGTTCGTCGGGGAACTGGTGGTAGAGATGATCGGCGATGACCAGGCCTAGTATCCGGTCTCCAAGAAATTCCAGCCGCTGATAGTCCATCTGCCCGTGGCTGCCATGAGTTGCGGCTCGGACATAAAGCTCAGGTGAAACCGGCGGTTCGTTGGTGATCTCGGCTATCCATTCGAGAAAGTCGGGGCGGTTCAAAATGTTTCTCCGATCCGTTCCCAGCGCGCTGCCGTGATCCAGGTCCACGGCTTGATCCATTCTGCCGTACCATCGGTCGAGAAAATCGAGACCAGAGCCCGACCGACAAGATTTTCTTGCGGTACCATGCCGATTGCATGGCCGTCTACAGCGGGAAAGCGGCTGTCGGCACTGCGGTCGCGGTTGTCACCCATCAGGAACATATGACCATCCGGTACCACAAATGCCTCGGTTGTGTCGCCTTCCGAATCTTCGTAAATGTCCAAAATCCGATAGGATATCCCGTTGGGCAAGGTTTCCTGAAATTGCGGATAGCGGCAGATCGTCGAGCCGCTATCGCCCGGTGACTCAAATTCGTCGCGGTAACACGGGCTGTTTGGGGTAACAGGATGTTCGAAATCCTCGATCTGCGTACGCTTGACCTCGGTTCCGTTGATCGAGACCACGCCCTTGGTGACCTGAACGATATCGCCGGAGAGCGCGATTACGCGTTTGATATAGTCATCGCGCGCGTTTGGTGGAGCCTTGAACACCACAACGTCGCCGGGTTTAGGCGGATTGGGTAAAATCCGGCCAGGGAACAGGGATATGTCGAACGGCAGGCTGTAGTTGGAAAAGCCATAAGGCCATTTCGCCACCAGCAGATAATCGCCGACGACAAGCCGAGGCTGCATCGATTCCGAGGGAATGTTGAACGGCGAGATGATGAAACTGCGCAAGATCAGGATGAACAATGCAAGTTTTACAAGGAACGCGACAAAGTCCCGCGTTTCGGATCGTTCTGCTTTATCTCGCGCCATGGCGCCCCTTTGCCGACATTGGCGGCGGCGTCAAGAATTCTTGCATTTGCCCGCTCGGCGCGATTTTCACCTTGAGACAGGTCCACTCGACCGATAGGGCAGAGGGACTTGAACGGTGAACCCAATTCATACCCCAGAGATCGGATGTTTCCATGACTTCAGACCAGTGGCAGACCATCAAGGCGCTACCCCAGACACCGCTCGTCAGCCTGTTCGACGAAGATCCCGACCGGGTCGCCAATTTCGGATTGGAGCAGGCCGGGATCTACTTTGATTTTTCAAAAACCCATCTCGATGCAACCGCTGTCCAGGCTTTCGATAAACTGGCCGACGAACTGGACCTCGCGGGTAGAGTGAATGCCTTGCTGAGCGGCGAACCTATCAATGTAAGCGAGGGAAGGGCGGCGGAACATAGCGCCGAGCGCGGAACCGGAAACCCGGCGAGCGTCGACAATGCCGCCATGCTGCACCAGCGCATGAAAAGTCTGATCGAAGTAATCGAAACCGGTGTGTTGGGCGATTTTACGCAGATCATCCATCTCGGCATCGGAGGATCGGCACTCGGTCCCAAAATGCTGCACCAGGCGCTCAAGCTCGGTGATGAAAAATATGAACTTGCGGTCGTCTCCAATATCGATGGAGCGGCCCTAGAACCGGTGCTGGAGCGCTTCACTGCCGCCAAGACTCTGCTGGTCGTCGCGTCGAAGACATTCACCACCGCGGAGACACTGCTCAACGCGCATGCGGTGCTGGACTGGATGCGCGAAGACGGCGTCGCTGATCCGTTGGGACAGGTCGTGGCTCTGACGGCCGCGCCCGAACAGGCAGTGGAATGGGGCGTCGATGAAACGCGCATATTGCCGTTTTCCGAGACAGTCGGCGGCCGCTATTCGCTCTGGTCCTCGATCAGCTTCAGTCTGGCGCTAGCTCTCGGATATGAAGCCTTCGAGGATTTGCTGGCCGGTGCAGCCACGATGGACCAGCATTTTCGGGATACTCCCTGGGCGAAGAATATTCCGGCTCTCGCCGCCTTCGCCGATCAATATTATGCACAGGTTCGCGGATGCGAAACCCGGGCGGTTTTTGCCTATGACGAGCGCCTGGGCCTGCTGCCCGACTATCTTCAGCAGCTTGAAATGGAGAGCAACGGCAAATCCGTGACACTGGATGGCGAACCATTGGCACTGCAGTCGAGCCCGATCGTCTGGGGCGGCATCGGCACCGATGCGCAACATGCCGTCTTTCAGCTGCTCCACCAGGGCAGCCATCTGGTGCCTGTCGAGTTCCTGGCGGTGGTCGAGCCGGGGCACTCGTTGGGCCCTGCTCACCATCACGGCCTGCTACTCAACTGCTTCGCGCAGGGGGCGGCGTTGATGGCGGGTAAAAAATCCGATGACAGTCATCGAAATTATCCAGGTGACAGGCCATCGGTCACCATCTTACTGGAAGACTTGGAAGCACGTTCACTGGGTGCGCTGCTGGCATTTTACGAGCATCGCACTTTTGTGAACGCGGTTTTGCTGAATATCAATCCGTTCGATCAATTTGGCGTGGAGCTCGGAAAGCAGATGGCCAACGCACTGGCCGCTGACGATGGTAACCGATTGGACGCTTCGACCGAAGAACTGAAAAAGCGGGCCTTCGGACCCGGGCAATAAGGAAAATTACATGGCTGAATATGATTATGACCTGTTCGTTATCGGAGCAGGTTCCGGAGGAACGCGAGCTGCGCGGGTTTCCGCGTCTTATGGTGCGAAAGTAGCAGTAGCCGAAGAATATCGGGTTGGTGGAACCTGTGTCATCCGCGGCTGTGTGCCAAAGAAACTGCTGGTTTACGGCTCCCATTTTTCCGAAGAACTGGAAGATGGCAAGAATTTTGGCTGGACCTGGGAAAATGCAAGGTTCGATTGGCCGACCCTGCGCGATCATATTCTCAAGGACGTTGACAGGCTGAACAACGCCTATACCGAAACGTTGAAAAACCACGATGTCGAGGTCATCCTCGAACGCGCCGAACTCACCGGACCGCATGAAATCAAGCTGGGTGATGGCAGGACGGTTACTGCAAAATATATATTGATCGCCGTGGGTGCATGGCCCGCTGTCGCCGAATTTCCGGGCAGTGAACATATGTCTACGTCGAACGAGATGTTTCATCTCGAGAAGCTGCCCGAGACAGTCATCATTTCCGGTGGTGGCTATATTGCGAATGAATTTGCAGGTATTTTCAATGGCTTGGGCAGTGAAGTCACGGTTGTCAATCGCTCGGACATCATATTGCGCGGCTATGACGAGAGCGTCCGCGATCGGTTGATACAGATCTCGCTCGCCAAAGGTATCAGTTACAAATTCAACTGCCACTTCGACAAGATCGAAAAGCGTGAGGATGGCGCTCTCGACGTTTACATGGACGGGCACGATGAGCCGGTCCGCGCCGATGTGGTGCTTGCTGCTACCGGACGTCGACCGAAGATCGAGGGACTGGGTCTGGAAAATGCGGGGGTCAGGATCAACGATAGCGACGCGATCATCGTCGATGAATATAGCCAGACCAACGTCGACAATATTTATGCCGTGGGCGACGTCACCGACCGCGTCCAATTGACTCCGATCGCGATCCGCGAGGGGCAGGCCTTTGCCGACACCGTGTTCGGCGACAATCCGCGCACCGTCGATTATGACAATATTCCCTCGGCGGTATTCTCTCAGCCGCCGATTGCTTCGGTCGGTCTGACCGAAGGCGAAGCACGCGAGAAATATGGCAATATCAAGGTTTATTCCTCTGATTTCAGGGCGATGCGCAATGTGTTCGCCGACCGGACCGAGCGCAGCCTTTACAAGATGATCGTGGAGCATCCGACCGAGAAAATTCTCGGACTGCACATGATCGGTCCCGACGCACCGGAAATCTTGCAGGCCGCCGCGATCGCGGTGAAAGCCGGACTGACGAAGCAGGCCTTTGACGATACCGTGGCCCTGCACCCCAGCATGGCGGAGGAACTTGTCCTGTTCAAATAGGGTGACGCTACGGCCTCTTGGACTATAGAAAAGGTTTAATCGCGCGATTAATTACTATTGACGATTGCCTAACCGGCTGTGCATTGACTAGGGCATATTGCATCTAGTGATTCACAGCCGGGGGTTTAATGTCAGACATTATCGCACAATTGGAAGCCAAGCGTGCCGAAGCCATGCTTGGCGGCGGGCAGAAGCGAATCGATAGCCAGCATGCCAAGGGCAAGCTGACCGCGCGCGAGCGGATCGAAATCCTGCTCGACGAAGATTCGTTCGAAGAGATCGACATGTATGTCGAACATAATTGCGTCGATTTC
>TARA_R110000772_G_scaffold143235_1_pt1 | contig 31848 bp, 46 predicted proteins | sample TARA_R110000772 | Tara Oceans TARA_R110000772 (sample SAMEA4397948) | marine metagenome | biome: Polar Biome; feature: [SRF] surface water layer (ENVO:00010504); material: water (ENVO:00002006), including particulate matter (ENVO:01000060) such as... | depth 5 m | reverse complement strand
GTTATCATCACAACGGGCTTGTCTGATGATCGCTTGTGCGCCACATGCACAGAAAACGCGAAATAAGGCAAACGTGTCGCTAACGGCGGCTAAAACCCCTCTAATAGGGCAAGGTAAAGCTTAAAGTTGCTCAAAGCCCTCCCAATGGATGTTCGAGGCATCTAAAAAGGTGCTATAAGTTCACCGAACGTCCTCGCTGACGAGTCAAAACCAATTGAATGGCGCTCCCATCCCTCCACGTTAGGGGATGAACAGTGAGGCTATAGCCCATTCGACACCCGAAGAAACAGCTCCAGAAATGGACGCTGCACCCATCACGCTGCCAAATTCTGGTGAAGCGGTGGAGACCGACATATCAACGCAAGAGTTCGTGCAGGACTCTCCCGACCTCCCAGAGGATACTCCCTTACCGGATGACATGCTCTCATGGGAAGCCCAGAAGGATATTCTGATATCACGCATGGATGAGACCGTGACCGGCGAAGCCGTCACAACCGATTCCGAAGCTGATCCAGAAGACACCATCGAAGCTGAAGTGGAAACCGAAGAAGAAAACCCTGAATTCGATCTGGCCGAGCCGATCAATGATGAGGAAGAACCTGAGATTGAAGCTGACCCAAGTGCGGAAAAGGAAGAAAAAGCACGGCAGTTCCGATTGCGCCCCCGTTCCGAGGTAGGTGAACGGGCATTTGAAATCATGAAGGGCGATGAGTTCCTTTCTGAAGAAGATGCCTTCGCACAAGCCCGAGAACAATTAGGTGTGGCCGAACAATACGACTCCGACGCCCCTGAATACTACCCTGATCCTGAAACGGAACCGAGCGAGTATGATGGATTGTCTGCCGATGATCTCCGCTCCCAAGCGGAACAGCTACTGCATGATGCTGCGGAACAACTCAAGGAGGACGCTGATTTTGAAGCGTTCGCCGATGCCCAACAGAAGTCTATTGAGATGAATAAAGCTGCGAGAGCAGAACTCATCCAAGAAAGCAACTACAAGGCCGAGTTTGAACAAGCACGAACAGAAGCAGTCGATAAGTACCCCGTCGCCAAAGATGACGGATCAGAATTCACTCAGAGAGTCACCGAGCGGTATAATGCCTGGGTCGATCTGAGAGACCCGAGGGCCGCAGAGCCTGACGTTCTTATGGTTCTGTCCGATCTCGTAGCGAAGGAACTTAATATCTCCCCCATTTCAAAAGGCAACCCGGCTCAGGCTAAAGGTATTCCACGCGAAAGCGTAGCGAATCCTCCCCGCCCTCAGAGTCAGGCGACTCCTCGAAGAACACAAGCAGCTCCACCGATTTCACCTGCTTCTGGTGCCAATCGAACGTCAACCACCCAACTACGCGCTAGTGCTGCTTTGGATCAGGTTACGAACATGGACGATTGGGAGGCTATCAAAGCTTCCCTCGGCATGTAGTAGGCTATCTTCACGGTTCAAGTGTGCGGTTATTATTGTTATTCTTAATTCTTAACTAAAAACCCACATTAATAATGTCAAATTCTGTTTCACCCAACACTACTGGTGCCAGCTTAGCAGCTCAGGCTACCCCCGCCGAACTCTGGCAAAAAGAGTTCGATATCTACGAGCAAGCTAATGATTTCTGGAAGCCTATGGAAGGCACCACGAACAAAAGCCTTATTCGCGTCAAGACCGACCTCACTAAAGGAGCAGGCTCAACGCTGAACATTCGTAACCTCTCAGGTCTCTACGGAGCCGCCCAGCATGGCGACGACCGTTTTGATACTGCCGCCAAGTTCGACACCCTCAAGGTGAACGACTACCAACTCACCATCGACGTGCTTCGTAATGCTATCTCGCTTACTGAACGTGCCGAGGAGTGGATGGGAGTTCGCTATCAGCTTGAGAACGGCATGCCGGGCATGCTCGGTGAATGGCTCGGTCGCGAGAAATCGCACAAGTTGTTCATGATGTTTAAGCACAAAGGAACTGCTGCTAACACCATTTATGCAAATGGCAAAGCCAACCGTGACGCCCTGGTCGCTGCTGATACGCTCGACATGGAGCTTATCACTGGAATGGGAACTCGCCTCAGTCGTCTCAACGGTCGCCCAGCGCGTATCGGCATTGATGACATGGGAAATGCAATCGACAAGTATTGTGTCATCGCCACCAAGGATGCCTTGCGCTCCCTGAAGGCTGATAACGATTACAAGTTGCTTGCCCGTGATGGATCTGAGCGTGGTATCAACAACCCTCTCCGTAAGGGTGGTTATATCGAGCTTGACGGTCAAGTAATCAAGGAATACAACCCTGTCGATCATGACGGCGAAGGTCCAATCGGATGTCCTATCGGCGCTCGCGCTGAGCTAGGTGCTGCCGTTACTGCCGGAACTACTACCTTCGATATTCTCGGTGGTGGAACTGCTGAAGCTGGAGCGGTTACAACCCGTGAATACTTCCGTGACTTCCCTGACTTCAACTACAAGTTCCGCTCAACGGACACGATTGGAGTCGGATCTGCTGACTTCTACGTTGCTATTGTGAACCTCGAAGGTGCCGATGCAGGTAAATTCGGGTTCTATCAGTGCGACGCTAACGACGGCAACAAGCTCACAGTCTCTCAGCGTATGTCCGCTACTGACGGAACAGGTATCCGACTCGACGCAGTTGGAGGTCTTACCTTCAGTGCCGCAGTCAATACTGAGGCTCACCCTGTTGGCTCCCCTATCATCTTCACGAACTCCACTGGCGTTCCGATTGGGCAGACTCTCATGCTTGGTGCTAATGCCGGTATTCGCGGATATGGTAAGCATCGCTCCAAGACTGGCCCTGAGTCAGATGAGGACGGATTCATCAAAGAGTTCTACGTTCGTGGTTACATCGGACAGACTCCCCGCACAGACCGTCGAGGACGAAGCCCAGGTTTCATCGTCATGGAACACGCGGTATCCTACGAAGGCATCCCACTCTCTCCTAACCTGACTCCATAAGGTTAGTAGATTAATAATCCTTGACCGTGGGGGTAAATCACCTCCACGGTATCAGGATTAATGACTGATTCACAATTCTTCATAATCGTCCTTCGGGATTCTAAGAAAACACACCCCATTAAGCAGGGGGAATTCATTCGGTCGGAAGACTACGACGCTCACATTTATCAGGGCAAAGTCTTTGGACTCAGTGAATTAAACGACCTTTACCCAAAGGTTTTAGACGAATACAAAGATTACCAATACTCCCCACCTGTGCCGGTCTTGGTTAAAAAGATTTGCACACCCCTCATTAAGGCCCGAGCTGCGAAAGCGGTAAAAGCACTTGAAAAGCTAAAGAACTCAAACAATGACCGCAACAGAACTAAAGGATCGCCTGTTGAGGATCATCTCATACGATAGGCCCGCATCTGCTCCAACCAGTGCAAAGGACGACGTTACCCTCGCCGTCAACCATGCCTTCCAGGTGCTTTGGACTGATGTCCCTCGCGAATATCGGACGCACTACACCAAAAGGGTCGATACGGTTCCTCTCGTAGCAGGAACCAACTCCTATGAACTCGCTTCTGACGTTCAGGGAGTCATGCCGCCCATATCCTTCCTGACGGACAGGTCGCCTCTACACGCCGCTACCTACCTCTCTGAGGTCGTTCAGTATGGATTCATCCGAGGCACTACCTCGACATCTACGAATAACGCTCGGCCCTCCATCTATTACTTGGAAAGACTCGGTCAAGTCGCTTCAGATGGCACAAGAATCAATCTTCTAGTCGCCCCAACCCCCGTGGTTGCCGAAAGCCTACTGGTGAACGTGGAAATCACTGCTCCCCGATTCGTGGTTGCTGACTTCTGCTCAGATTCACCACCACCACTCCAAATGCCACACGAATACGCGGAGTCACTTTTACTGCCGATTGCCAGCTATCTTCTTGCTGCGAGAAGCCAAAGGACATCGCTCACTGCCAATATAGAAGCGTTGCAGGCCGATTACTCTGCCGCACTACGACGCGCCGGGGCAACCGACCCAACAGCAACCGCAACAGTCTCTGACAGAACAAACGACGACACATGACCTCCTCCGAGATAGCCTGGCGTCTACTTCGCCACTGTGAACCACAAGATCCTACCGCTTTGACCCTGTCACAGGCGTCAGAACTGATGGGATCACTGTCATTCGCCATGAGCGAGTTCTTCCGGTATGCCCCTGCAAAGATGCGCCGAACGTCCGCTTCAGCCATTCTTGAGGCACCCATCACCAAGACGGGATTGGCAGTCGTGAACAATGCGACCGGCGTTACGTCGGGCAATCCGTTCACAACAGCCCAGCGAGGTGCCACAGTAGCTCTCTCAGGCGATCCTATCCTCAATGAGGTAGTTTCTACCACGGGATGGCTTAACGCCTATCAGGGCATCACAGGGACGAAGACAGCTACCATTTACGGCGATTGCATTGCTATCCAGTCTCGATTGATGGAGAAACTGGTCTCTGACCCGTGGATTCACCTTGAGGGAGGCGGATCTACCCCTCTCCGAAGGGCGCGTAACGAGCAAGCCATGAACGGGGCAGGCATGTCGGAATGGTGGGATTGGCGTGATTCGCTGAAGACCGGCAGACCAACACAGTATGCGATCCAAAGCGCGGGTATCTCCCGAGGTTCTGACGCTTATTTCCTGCTCAGGGTCAGTCCTATGCCTGAAGTTCGCACGATTATCCGATTTGAAGCCGATGTCGCACCTGATTCTTTCGACCATACCAATGTATTTCAGGTTCCTGTTGACCTTCCATTGAGCGAGGATCAGATCGAATCGATGATTATCCCTCTCTGTGAGAAGCGATTGCTGACCAGCACCCTCTATAAAGGGATGGATTCCGGCCTGAAGGCTGAGATTCGTGCTGCTGGAGCGGACGCGAAAGACCTTATCGACTACTTGCCACAGGATCACGCCCAACAAGGAGGGAAGGTTCGCCGGAAGCGGGGTTGGTAGCAGTATGGATATAATCGACACAACGGCGAATTACCCTGCTTATGCGGAGGATATTGCAGCGAGCAGCCTCCAATCGGAGGAGAACATGCACCGTCTCAATAATGTCTCCCAGATTCTGGAAGACTACCCTCCTTTCATCATTACTGATGCCGAGGGGAATAAGTGGGAGATTCTAGCGAAACCTGCGGGGACGGGACTGGTTATAACATCCTCAGTCTCATGGAATCTGAGTGCCGTGCCTGATGTCGCTGGCACTTACAGCATTCTTCCCGGTGTCATTTATGAACATCCTACCCGTCTCGATGCTGAGATCCTAATATTTGACGACGATCTCACCTTTTCGCCCGAAGTGGGTAATGCCGTTTGGCTGGAGGTCACCCAGATCGGAACCACGGTTGACGGGGAACCGATCCAACCCTTCATCACTCTCACCTATGGGCCTGAGTGGGAAGGATTCCCCTCCGTATTCGATTGGGATGAAACGGGAGACGCCCCAACCCTTACAAAGGCACGATTCGCTCTCTGGAACTTCCTTCCTGGTGAACTGCCTGAAGGCACACCTGGCACCGAGTTGGAAGGCGTCGGAGGCACTTTTTACGGTCGGCGGTGGGAACGCAGTTTTGATCTTGGGATCGACTACATCCCTGCCGAAGTGAACAACACCGGATACATAGCAACCGGAATCAACCTCTTTCCTATCTAAAAAAAAGAATGAAATTCCAACCATCAGTTGTGGATCAGATGCACCCCGTCCTAGGGGTTGCTGTGAATATCCATAATGGTGACGTGTTCGCACCCTACAAGAAGGCAGCACTGACTAGGGCCGAACTACTCCAAGACCCTTTGGCAATCGAAGGCAATTGGAACTCTCCTCCTTACCAGGTCATCGCCCCGTTTCTCGCCAAGTCACTCACCTTGACGGTTGGTGCGCTGGGACTCACTTACGGGGGCGAAACGGCATTCGATGAGCCTGTGGAAATGAGGCGCGGAGTTCTGTGTGACGTTGCCGCTGACAGTCAAGAGGACGCTGAGATTGTTACGTGTTCAATTCAGGAGGATGATGTCAGAGGCGTGATCTTCAAGGCAGGCGAAGACGGTAAAACTACTGTGGCTTCATACTTCGAGGATGCATCTCAATTCTTAATGCTTCGGACAGGAGGAGGAGGGGAATACTCAGGAACAAAGGAGAACTTGAGCGCCATCGCTGAGTCATTTCCGGCAGGAACGGTATTCTACGACGGATCATCCCATACTGATAGGAATGATGAAGCGGGAGAGATTGTCCCGGAGGCAGACCGCACAGTTGAGACAACCGTTCCTATAGACCCTCTACAACCCGAACTTGGAAACGAACCTCTAACCTTAATCATGGATGAGGCGACGATTGACAACAAAACGGCAACCTTTACTGCCAATTGGGGATCGGCTCCGATCTATTTCTCCGCGCACCGTATCTGGATGCCTTCGGTAACTATTTCAGGAGAATCGACGAAATCATCAGAGATGCCGGAGACGAGTGACGGAGTGAACTTCTACCGACCTGAAGCGCCCCCTGTTGTTGGGGGCAATCCTGATGAGGTCATTTATGCCTTCCCCGAAGTCGTTGCGTTTGTTGATGGATTCTACGATGACCACCCAACTGAAACAGCTAACACTGAAACCAGCGGACACACGGCATATTCCACAGTTGCATTTGAAGACGACGATATCCGAGCGAAGGATGCAGTCCCATCGGTCACTATTACCACATCCGCTGAGAATACTCAGTTTGTAGAATTCCTCACGTCAGAACTTTAAAATAATTGCCCCGCACAATGGTATCAATCCCCACAGAACACCAGTTAGCCAACGGACTCCGAGAGGTCGTCAAGGAGATCAACAGAGGACTCTACCTTCTCGATGTCACTGACGGTATCAAGGTTCTCATGCCGCGTGAGATTCAGGTCTCTGCTTCGGTAGCAATCACTGACGAAGCTATCATCGTCGAAGGTCTTTCTACCAGCGTTGTCGGAGGTGCTACCAATACGACCACGGAAGAGTCCACCCAAGTCCGCGACGACGAAGGCGAGGCAACAACTGTTGGATCTGTCTATAATATTCAGGGCGGTAGCAACAAGAGCGTGACGGAGGACGAATTTAAATAAACTGACAATATGGCTGCAACACAAAGAGAAAGGTCAACGACAACCCAGACTAAGGGGCAAACGTCGCGCACCGATTCAAACCAGACCCAGTCGAACACGGGCAAAGCAACCACGACGGGAAGTAGTGCCGGTTCCTCCACATCGGGAGGCCGGAGCGACACGCAGACGAATACCGCGCCAGCTCGATTCGATATCACCTTTGTAATTCGCTTGAACCAGGAACAACCATCAACCCCATCTGACTTGGTAGACCCGAGCGACTGTTAGTATGAGCGAAATCAACACCAGAGTTCCCGAAGTCTTCGGCACCAGAGCCTCAATATCAATAGGCGACGGCGTCTATGCATGGGAATTAGACACTGACGGCGACCTTCGGTTGACCGGAGATGCGGGACTATCAGCGGGTCAGGGTTGGGAATATGATGTTGACGACGACGCTAAACCAACTGGAACCACCATCACGGACGATCCCTATTGGGTTGAGGATGTCGATGGAGACTTGAAACCTACTTAATTTTTTTAATATGCCGAACGTCGTAAAGAAAAATGCCGCCGATCAGCTAGGGACTTCTACCAAACTTTGGGCTGAAGTTCACGCCACCGCAATCTATGAGGCTGGGGTTCGTGTTGCTACGGTCGGAACCCGGCTTGATGAACTGGCGGCAGCGGCAGACAATACCACGCTTGATGCGACGGTATCTGCTCACGGATTGATGCCAAAAGCATCGGTCAGCAAGCTTGCCGATATTGAAGCCGGTGCGCAGGTAGGGGACGGGGACATGCAAGCCTCGACCTATGATCCCAATACTGTAGCGGGGGATGCCTTTGCCTTGGCGAACATGACCGGCACAGTCGGCGCTTCCCAACTGGCGGATGCTTCTATTGCCCTCGCTAAATTGGCAGACATCACGACCGCAAGGATGCTTGGAAGAGTGGCTGTTGGGTCCGGCGTTACGCAGGAACTCACTGCCGCAAACGTGAGAACGCTGATCAATGTCGAGGACGGCGCTGCTGCTGATCAAACCGGATCAGAGATTAAAGCAGCCTATGAGGGCGAGGCCGATACAAACGCTTTTACCGATGCCGCAGTGACGAAGCTAGGCGGCATTGAAAGCCTGGCGGATGTCACAACCCCAACCAACGTAACCGCATCCGGCGCACTGATGGACAGTGAGGTGACAAACCTTGCTGATGTCAAAGCATTTGCCACCACTGACTATGCCACAGCAGCTCAAGGGACTCTCGCGGACTCAGCAACTCAACCAGCGGACTTAGGGACCGCTGCCCTGCTAGACGTGGGAACAACAGCAAACCTTGTCGTGCAACTCGATGGGACCGCAAGACTCCCTGCTGTTGACGGGTCTCAGCTTACCGGCTTGCCTGGGGGTGGCGATATGGCTGCGGCAACCTACGACCCAACCACGGTCTCAGGTGATGCTTTCGACATGGACAACATGGTCGAAGGGACGACCACCAAGATCCTAACGGCGACCGAGCGCACCAAATTATCAGGCATTGAAACCAGTGCCACGGCGGATCAAACGGGAGCCGAGATCAGGTCTTTGTATGAAGCGGAGCCGGGAGTGAATCCTTACAGCACATCCGAAGCGATAACCCTCAGTAATGTGGTCTCAGATGTAGCAGACCTCGGAACCGCTGCCGCACTAGACGTAGGCACCACAGCAAACCTTGTCGTTCAGTTAAATGCAAGCGCAGAACTTCCAGCCGTATCGGGTGCCAATCTCACAAATTTACCGATTGGGGCGCTTGCGGCTACCTCATCCGATATGCTGTCCACAGGGATTGTCTCCGGTGGCGCAATCACCATCAATGGGGGCGACAATACAAAATTTGATGTGGCGGCAGGAGTCGGGATTATCGTGGACAGCACCACATCCCCACCAACCGTCACCGACGTTTCGTGGAGTGCTTTTTCCGCTCAAACCCTGACCAACCTTGCAACGTCCTTTGCAACAGATATTGCGATCAACTCAGCCGGAAGCATCGTTCAGCAGAATAGTTACACCGACGAGGAGGTCAGGAGCGTAATAATACTGGGTGGGGTTGACCACAACAACCAGACTTCCATCTCAGGTGTGTTTGAGATTACCGCACCGGTCAAATCCGTAGCGTCAGGGCTGAGGGAGTTCGCAAGGGCAATCGGTGATGTCAACCTGAGTGGCAACACATTCTCTGCCAATGGGGCGAACCTAAACATCGACAAGTCGGCAGGAACTGTTTTCTCGTATGGCCGAAACTTTCTCACCAATGTAGACTCTCCTCACAAGTTGACAACCGCATTGGATACCGCGATTTCATTCAACTACGTGTTTAATAATGGGTCGGGATCAGGATCATTCACGGCATCTACAACAAGCATTAACCCCGATAGCTACGACAACGGAACCGGGACACTAGCCAGCGTATCGACAAACGACTTTACCATTCAGCGACTCCTGCTTTTCCCAAACACGAACAAAACTTTCGTCCAGTATGGAGTGGACACTTACAACAAGCTCAACGATGCGCTAGACGCAGTTCCACGGGCGCAGTTCATAGCTTTAGCAGGGATCAAAACCGCAATTGTGCGCGGATACCTCATCGTCCAGCAGGGCGAAACGGATTTGACCAACTCTACATTCTTGGGCGCGGACAGACTCGGTAATGTGGCGTCATCCTCATCAGGTATCAACTCAACACTGGCCGATCTGACGGACGTAACCATCACTTCGATTGCATCTGGTGAATTACTCAAGTGGAACGGTAGTGCCTGGATCAACAACACAATAGTCGAGGCTGGATTGGGATCATCAGCACAAGGAGCACTCGCTGACTCAGCAACGCAACCAGGCGACAGCGTGACGACCCTCGGATCGGGCGCTGCGACAGACGGTCACGTAGCAACGTCTGACGGTGCGGGGAACATTGTATTTGAAGCGGTCCCGGCAGGAGCCACGGTTGACGTTGTTTCCAATGTGGCGACCAGCACCATACTAGGGAGAGCCACGGCAGGTAGTGGGGATAGCGAGGAACTGACACCAGCAGGAGCGCGGACACTCATCGGAGTAGACGCGGCAGGAACCGACAACTCAGACAATAACGCTGCCAACACGACTTACTCCAACGACTACCGCGCAGCTAACTTCGTATCTGGAACCGATTACGAACCAGCAAAAGGCGCGGACGATAACTTTGTAACCGACGCGGAGAAAATCGTGGTCGGGAATACGAGTGGGACGAATACCGGCGATCAGGATCTAAGTGGTTATGCCTTAACGTCCTCTCTCGGCACTGCCGGAGTTCTCGACGTAGGAACCACCGCAAACCTTGTTGTCCAGCTTAACGCGAGCGCAGAACTTCCCGCTGTGTCAGGCGCAAACTTAACCTCGCTGCCGGACTCCGCGCCGGTAGGCTTAGTAGGGATGTATGCTGTTGCGACTCCTCCTGCTGGTTGGCTGGAGACTGACGGGTCAACTATCTCTCGCACCACTTACTCTGACCTTTTCGCAATCATCGGAACCGTCTTCGGAGCGGGTGATGGGTCCACAACTTTTGAGATCCCCGATATGCGCGGTGAGTTTCCCCGAGGGTGGGACAACGGCAGAGGGACAGACTCAGGCCGAGTCTTCGGTTCAGCACAGGACCACGCGATAGAGGATATGACCGGCGTTATTCAAGGGGCGCAAGAGAACCTCGCTGGCAGTGGCGTCTTTACGTCAAATTCGTCAATCGCTGGATCACGACCCGGAAACGGATCAGCGACGAGGCGTTCCGTTTCTTTCGATCCTTCCAACCAAATCAACGTGGACGCTAACGAAACGCGCCCCACTAACATCGCTCTATTGTTCTGCATTAAATACTAATGAAACTCTACAACTACAGTGAGGACACGGGAGAGTTCACCGGCGAGACCGAAGCTCGCCCAGACCCAATGGAGGGCGACACTTTTCTGATTCCCGCTCGGGCAGCCCTAGACGCTCCCCCTACTCCGTCAGAGAATGAAATCCCTGTCAGGGTCGATGGCGCGTGGGTCTTGCATTCCGACTATCGAGGGCAAGAGTTTTGGTTGCCGGATGAATACGATGACGAGAAGGGAACGAAGATGAAAGACATCGGCAACCTCCCAGCCGCCGCTTCACTGAACCGTCCCGCCGTTCCTGACGAGATTCAGGCCGAGCGTGATTTCGCCGCCGCCCGAAAGGTCTGGCTCAGTGTGTCTGAATTTTACGACGAGTTCACCGAGGCCGAACAATACGCGCTCCAAACATCCACCGATCCTGCTCTAATCGTTGCCCGGGGCCGGTTGGCTATGTGGCGCGGGGATGTCTGGAATGATGACCCCCGCATAATTAGCGGACTCGACGCTCTCGTTTCAGCAGGAGTGATCAACTCAACCCGAAGGGCAGCGATTCTATCTTGATAACTACCCCTTTAAATCTAAATCCTTTTAATACCCCATTCCATGACAAATATCGTTCCCCACACCACCAACGTCTCCAAATGCGGAGTCGCCACAAAGCAGTTCGCCGAAGTCAATGCCCTTGTCGTGAAAGCGTCAGGCACCGTTCTTGCTAAGATTGATCGCCCTCTCGACACTTTTGGGGCAACCACCGATGTCACGACCGGTGACGCCACTACATCGAAGCACGGACTGATGCCCAAGGCAGACCGGACGAAGCTCGACACTATCGAGACATCGGCAACGGCAGACCAGACCAACGCGGAGATAGCAACGGCATACGCGGCAATCGTCGCCCAAATCAGTGCGGGAGAGATCACTGCCGGAACGGGAACCTCACTCAAGACGGTTGCCCCTGCCGACTTAAAGGCTTTTGTGATTGCTCACGCCCCGGCGAACGCCTCTACAGCAGAAGAGATTGTTGATGCCGTTGGAGCGGTTCTCGCGACCACGGACACAATCACCCCAACCTACGACGACGCTGGCGACAACATCACCTTCGCAGTCAATAAGAAGACATCCAGCCTGACGGCGGGGACTCAGGGCCAGATCGGGAGCGATTCAGCAGGAATCTACAACATGATGGGAACCGGTGCCAATGTCTCGGCAGCAGGTAATGATGCTCGATTCCTCACCACAGACGAGAAGGCAGCTATTACCGCTTCAGCTTCCCCGGCAGCAGGCAACGCCCTCATGACCCAAAGCGCGGTAGTCGCCACCAAGATTGACGACTTTGCGACACCTGATGACAATACCGATCTCGACGCTTCAACATCCCTTCACGGGTTGATGTCGAAGAATGACAAGATCAAGCTTGATGCAATTGAATTGCTGGCAACGGCTGATCAGACCGGAGCGCAGATCAAAGTCGCCTACGAGGCCGAGAACGATACTAATGCCTATACTGACGCGGCAGTCACCAAGCTAGGGACCATTGAAACGTCCGCAACCGCAGATCAAACGGATGCCGAGATTGCGACCGCATATGGAAATGAGGTAGCCCAGATCAGCGCAGGGGAAATCACCGCAGGAACCGTGACCGCGTTGAGAACCAGCACTCCGGCAGACCTGAAGGCTATCGTCTTGGCACATGCGCCTGGAGGTGGAGTCGGATCGAGCCTTCAGACCGTAATGACCCGGGACACCGGCACTCTCACTACTTCTGCCGTAATCCCCCTCGATGACACCATACCAACGTCCTCGGAGGGAGCGCAGTTGATCGCGCAGGCTATCACGCCCACTTCAGGAACGAGCAAACTCCTCATCACCGTCTCCGGCTGGGGCATCGCTGGCGCTTCAGCATACCCCATCATCTCCCTATTCAGAGACGTTGAAACTGCCGCGCTGGATGCCCGAATGCTAATGTCCACAGTCGCCGCCAGTGCTGAGTATTTTCCATTCACTTGCGTGTTTGTAGTTGACGCGGGAGGAACTTCGGAGGAAACCTACAAGGTCAGGGTCGGGGTTGATAATGCTGCCGACTCACTCAAAATCAATCTGGGGGCTGCGGGTGGTCTATTCGGGTCCAGCTCAAGCACTCTTATCTCAATCCAAGAAATCGGACAATAATATGACTGACGAAAACAAGACTAAATGGCGGAACTTAGGCAAAAAGCTTGCCGGGATCACTCCTGTGATTGGCAGTATGCTGGGAGGACCAGCGGTCGGCGCAGGAATCCAAATCCTCGGGGATCTACTTGGGACCACTGATCCTGATGAGATTGAATCCCAGATCGAAGGGATGACTCATGAGCAAGTAATCGAACTCAAGCAGCACGATACCAACGTGAAGGTGAAGGAACTCGAAGCTGAGATGAACCTTGAGGACAACCTCACGGCACGGCATGAGAGCGATAATGCCACGGACTCGAAGTTCGTTCAGTATCTCCGACCTCTGATGGCTTGGGTCTGGACCGGTGTTGCTATCATCGTCGTCTTCTACGGTCTGTTTCTGCTTGATATCGCGAAGCTTTCAATCTTCACGACAATACTATCTTTCACATCGACAGTTCTAATAACCATCATCGGATTCTACTTCGGATCAAGGGGACTTGAGAAGGTCGCAGCTATCACCGGAAACCGCTTCGGCAGTAAGGCGAAGTCAATCAAAAGCATCATAGACATCTTCAAACGGAAATAATGAAAGACCTATTCTCCATTCTACGCGCTATCTTCGAGGGGATCTTCTCCAAAAAGGGAGGGACACCACCAAGGACACCAAAACCTCCAGTGAGTCCACTACCACCGGAGATTAATGTGCCTGATGTTACCGATCTCATCGAGGTGGACTTCGATCAACTCGACGCCAAAGTCTACAACCGAGGCAGACCTCCGAAGGAATTCCTTTTGAAGCTAATCGAATGGGCAAAGCAAGCTGATGACGAGATATTCTCACTGACCTACAAGGGCGAGGAACGCGACATCTACCGCGAACTGATCAACCAGAGACCTGACCTCAAAGACTCCGACAGGGTTGCCCTGATGTGCGAGGTGTTGAGAGTCATGGCGGGATTCGAAGCTGCCTGGCAATGGGAGGAAGGTCGAGACGTTACCAATTCAACGAGCAACAGACCGGAGACCGAGGAGGCAGGAATCTTCCAGGTGAGCGCAAACTCGATGTATTTCTCCTCAACCCTCACCGATTGCTTCGTGCGATACGGAGGGGCGAGCAGCAGGGACTACAGGACATTCAGACGCCTGATGAAGGAGATCCCAAACTTCGCCTTTGAATATACGGCGAGACTGTTGAGATTCACGATCAGACATCACGGCCCCGTCAAACGCGGCGAGATATTCCAATGGATCTCCACGGATGCCGTCGATGAGTTTGAACGTGTGCTGGCAACTACCGGGTCAGTCATCCCAAGTTCCCCCGTCCTGCCTGAAAAGCCGACTCATAGCCTTCAATTACCCGAGTGGTATCGCTTGGCCCAAAGGGAGATCGGACAGACTGAGATCAAAGGGAGACGGCATAACCCGAACATTATCGACTATTGGGATGATGCTGAACTTGGATTTGACGATGATGAGACGCCTTGGTGCGCTGGCTTTGTTGGCGCGATGCTCGAAAGGGCAGGAATCAACGGCACGGGATCGGGAATGGCTCGCTCCTATGAGCATTGGGGGCAAAAACTTCGCGCACCGACTCTGGGGTGTGTTGTCACCTTCTGGCGGGGGTCGAAGCAAAGCGGTTCCGGTCATGTCGCCTTCTTCGCAGGGTTTGATTCGAAGGGGAACATCATGTGCTTAGGTGGCAATCAATCCGATGCCGTGAACATCAAACCGTTCAGTGATTCACGGATCACCGGCTATTACTGGCCTGAGTCAGTTTCGATCCCAGCTATCCGCAATCAACCCATCCTCAGAAGTGATGGAAAGCTTTCAACAAACGAATCCTAAATCCATGTTTGGCTTTGATAAAGACCTTCAAATCTTAGTGGTCGCCGGTATCAGCGGCACACTGGTTAAGTTGATCCTCGACCCAGAGGATTCATGGAAGGCTTGGGTGGCTCAAGCAGTTGTGGGAGTCCTTTGTGCTATCTTTTTGGGTGGTTTGGCATCATACTACCTTGACGCTGGACCTGCCGGAACTGCCGGGTGTGGCTTTGTCTTTGGCTCGATGGGAGAGAGAGGTCTCGCTGCTATCCAGCGGAGATTACTGGACAAGGAGAAGCAAAAGTAATGGTAACCCTCACTACATTTAACATCATGAGTTGCTTTGGCATCATCGCCTCGCTGGGGTGGATCATGCGTCAGACTCTAGGCGGATCAGGAGTTACCCGCTTTCTCTTTAGAACCAGCATTGCCATTATCTGTGTCCCTTACCTATTCAAAATACTAGAGCGAACCGATGGTGATGCAGCCACATGGATTGACTGTAGCAGAGACTTCGGCCTGTTATATCTCTTCGTCCTGGTCATCGTATCACATTGGAAGCTGTCAGGTAGGTTGTGAATGTGAGAACATAGGGGGATAGTTTTCTTTCCCTTCCTTTGTTTTGAGGTATGCTGCCTCGAACCAAAGAAATATGGACTACGAACAGTTAAAACAATTCGCCGCGACTAAACCTCAACAAGCTGTAATTTCAGCACTGATGGATGGTTGCACCCATGAACAAGCAGCAAAGCGACTCGGTTGCAGTCGGCCTACCGTCACTCAGAGTCTCGCCACTGTTAGGAAGAAGGCAGCACTGAGAGGTGTAGCACCTGAAGCCGGGATGAATAGCCCTACCCCACTAGGATACCACATCAGAGGCACTTCCAGGCTGGAAGATGCGGATGGCAATACCAAGATTAAGTGGATCAAGGAGGACAAGGATAAGCAATTAGAGCTGGAACTCGCCCAGCAGGTCTACGCTGAGATGTCTAAGGATGTCAAGCGACTCGCCCCAATGAAGATGCCTAAAGGGTGCGACAAAAAATTGTTGAACCTGTATCCTATAACGGACCTTCACATCGGAATGATGTCGTGGCATAAGGAATCGGGCAGGGATTGGGATCTCAAGATCGCAGAGAGAACTGTGAGAGATGCCTTTCGCCGTATGGTGGTCAGATCCGACAAGGCTGAGAGTTGTATCATCGGTCAGCTCGGTGATTTCCTCCACTTCGATGGCTTGTTGCCAATTACCCCGGCTCACGGTCACGTCCTCGATGCTGATGGGAGATTCAGCAAGGTGGTTGCCGCTGCAATCCGAATCCAACGCGCCCTGATCGATGAAGCACTCCAGCATCACAAATTATGTCATGTGATTACTTGCGAGGGGAATCATGATCCAGCTTCATCCGTGTGGATGCAGCAGTTACTTGCGGCACTGTATGAGAACGAGCCTCGCGTCACCATCGATGACTCAGCTTCACCTTACTACGTCCGACAGCACGGGACAACCTTTCTAGGATTCCATCACGGGCATCTGAAGCAGGAGAAAGCCCTTCCAGGTCTCTTCGCAACCGAGGAGAGTAAAATGTGGGGAGCAACAGAGTTCCGATATGCTCACACTGGACACCGGCACTCGACCTACGAGACCACCGATGAGAGCGGAGGAATGACGATCACTCGACACCCAACGCTTGCTTCTCGCGATGCCTACGCATCCCGGCATGGCTTCACATCGATGAGTAATGTTTCCTCGACCACCTACCACACTGAGCGAGGCAAATGGTCAGGGGTTACTGTTACGCCTTAGAGTTGAAGAGTGACGGTCAGGGCTACTCGCCTTGGCCGTTTTGTTTCGTTATCCTTACCCCATCCCGGCTGAGTTTACGAGGTCCATATCCCACCTGGGAGGGTCGATAGGGACGTTGATGTCAAGACCTCGCCGGGTGAAGAAGTCATCGCAGGCGAGCTTGACCACGGAGCAGTTCTTGTTCTCCCTGTCAACCTTCTCAAGTTCGATCTGGTCTCGCTGGCTCCGGATGATCCCTTTACCGTGTGGGGAGTTCTTCTGAAAGCGTGAGACGCCTTGGTTCCCGTGTTGTTGTTTCATGATTCGTCAGGCTTCTCGCCTTGGTTGCTCGGAGGGTCAGGCAGGGGCATCCAGTGGGTGTGCCAACTAATCGCCGTCCCTTGAAAGTCATAAAACTGTTGATTGCCCCAATTCCCAAAGTAGGCCGCCAACATCACATTCTTAGCATCCGCAACCAGTATCCACGTAAGGGGGTCAGCGGCGGGGTAGGATTGGCTCAATGGAATCCAATCCAACATCGTGGTTTGAGCCTCGGATTTGCCCTTCTGTCGGGCTTTCATGTCTTTTTCTTCATCCATAATTAATTCAGTTGGCAAGGATTCCTTGACTACTGGCTCCGGCAGTTGCATCGCGTAGCCGTCTCGGTAGCCGTGGTGATATTGTTCTCTAAAAAAGGTCGAATGATCAGGCGGCTGAGGGTATCACTCCTCGATCCTACCTGCGTTTTTATCCCACCCGGACAGGGTTCATTCGATTAAATATTATTCGATGGGGACGCCGCAGGGTGATCCGTCCAGTTGGGTGTATCTGTCGAGCAGTGCCGCAAGCCCTATGACTCGACCATCACCGCACCAAGCTTGGATACAATCAGCCTCGTAGATCAAGAATGCTTTGCCGGACCTTGATCGAACCTTCATCCCCAACGCCTCATCGGCAGTCCAGTGGCGATATTCAGGCTCGACCTTTTCGAGCACGAAGTGCGGGAAGTGATAGAACGATGCCCCAATAGTAAACCCGTATCTCTCACGATCCAAACCGATCTTGAACTCCTTCCCGACGAAATTATTCATTTCTGGTGCCCAACCGCCATCCCAACCGCCCTCACATGTTTCAGCGGCACGAGTCACCTTGACCCAATCCCCATACTTCAAACCCCTTGCCCTGTGGGCCTTGAAGTAATCATCGGCGGTTGGCTTTGCGATGCGGTAGTGAGTGGTAAGCAGAAATCTTTCGGGAACCTTCCTATCTGTTTCTCCTAAAAAATTCACCACATCGATGCCCTTGATACTCTGATTCCTCACAGCGAAAGCATAAGCCTCCACGCTATCAATTTGTTTCAGGGTCAAGCCCTTGGTATTTATTGTCTTGTCCATAATTATTATCGTTAAGTCGTTTACCCTAGTCTAGATCCTCAATGTCCAAAGATCCGCAATTCGGGCAAAGGTTGAAGTCAATTTCGCTAATTTCTTTTTCTGAGTCGGAATCCTCATCAGAACAAACCAAATCGGAATGGTCTCCAGACCACGAGCACTCCTGACATTCTATTGTGTATTCGTCCTCCATAATCCTAGTAGTTCGCAACTGCCTCCCATAGCGCAGCTCGCGCCATCTCTTCCTGCTCCTCAGTCAATTCGACCTCCATGCCATCCTCGTCAAAGGAGGTGAGGATGTAAATCTCCGGATCATCATCCGGGGTCATAGGCTCGCCGTGAGGGCCACGGTCGCCCTTGCACCCCTCGTAGTATTCGCCCGTCAGGCTGATCTCTGTATCAGCGTCGTCTCCCACGTAGATCGCGGCCTCTAGTTGTATTTTTCTGGTTCTCATAAAAGGTGAAATCATAAAATGCGTGTTTGAATTATACTGATCCGATTTCCCGCTCCGCTTTGGCGATTGCCCAATTTGTTAGAGCCTCAGAGAATGGGTCTCCTGCTCGCAGTGCTTGATCTAGGAATTTATCAGCAAGATCGCTGATTTGCTCATGTTTCTCGGTTCTTTCTTCGTCTTCACTTCTTGTCATACCGGAGTATGAACGCGCATTGATTGAGCGTCAACAACAATCTACAGTATTATCCAAATTAAATGAAAGGTAGTTAGAGCTATGTTCATTAACCTTGGAAATGCGCCGGATTGATCCCTCACGGCTCGCTGAGTCCATTTCGATCCGTTTCAGGTGTGATCGGGCATGAGGGGCCGGAACGGGGCTTAAATCACGTTAAATGGCAGTATGCGGCCTTAATGCAAGTAACTTGCAATAACGATACGGGGAGAGGTGGTGCTGGATCTGACCTTGGATGACCTGGATCGATGGGATTCTACCAGCAGTAGACTTGTGACTCTGAGTTATCCCATTTATTCCGAAATCGGATTAACTGAATTGATCAGCGTTAGATCTCCACCCATTCTAGGCTCTCAGTAGTTCCGCCGAAGCTAGAGTGGACATGATACCAAAACGACATTGTTCCCGGCGTTGCTGGCGTCTCAAACTCATGCACTTCTCGGTGGCTCTCATCCCCTTTTGGAAACGGGATGAACGAAATTAGGTATTTTTTCATAATTCAGTAATTAATTCAATCAGTCAAGACTGGTTGTCAGCGCAATTGATCCATTTAGTAATCGTTGCTGATTGGCTTTTGTTTGCAGCCTTGCAGATCGCGCGAAACTTCTCAGCGTGTTCCGGCTCGACCTTCACGCTGATCGTTGCGCGTGGAGTTGATCGAGGCTTGCGCCCCGCTCCTTTTCGTTTTCCTCCTGCTTTCATTTGCACACGTCTTGGTTTTCGTTCGTGTCCCAAACTTGAGATAAGCCGACTGATTCCGCTGCTTCGTGGGCCTCAAAAATATCATCGGTCCAAAACTTTTCACCCGTGTCCAGATTCGTCACGCAGAAGTCGTAAAACTCATCTTTTTGCATTTCGTTGCGCTTGTCGGTTTTTGAGAAGCTGAATGTCTGCATTTCGTTTTTAGGGTTTTTCATGGTCTTTGAGTGGGTAACGACTGGTTTAATTTCAGTTCCTTACAGAATATATATGTGACTTAGTTCCATCATCATTTTTAAAGGTCGCCTCAAACTCGCCGATCTTCCTTTCGCTCACGTCACCGGATTTGGTTATAACCTCAATAGCTCTAGCGGTTGTTGATCCGCCTCCGATTGTGGGAACCTCTACGGAGATAGTATTCCGGTCGGTTAGTATTTCATCGGAGCGGAGCATCCACTGGTTGTTGTATTGAGTCCATGTAACGAAGGGGGCGGTTTCAGTTGCTGTCATAATTAGATCATAATCCCTATTTGAATAAGCACAAGCTTCTTTTCAAATAAAAGTGAGATTATTTTCATTTATTCAGTCATTTCCAGTGCTTGTCTTCTGGAAACAAGGCTTCCTTTGGCGTTGGCGAACACCCCACAACCTCTGTGCCTGGAGTGAAGAGTCCTCCACACATAATGCATATCTTTGTCCCGTCCTTCAGGGTTATTGCAGGGTGAGCCGTATGAGGGGTTACCTCGCTCAACTTTAGGGCCACATCCATAGCAAGACCTGCTGCCTTCTCAACCTCTGACGGTTTGAGCGGAGGGATGCCGGAGCGCGTAAGAAAGTTCTCCCAATCCTCTCCTGTCGCTTCAAAGTTTAATTCTTTACTCATTACCGGGATCGCTCGACGGCGGTGTAATTGTCCTTTTTTCGCATCTTTCATAATTTATCCTCCTGCTTATCCCAATTTTCCATCGTCACATTGAATCCGCGCTTTCTCATTAGTTTTGTGCTGTGCTGGTGATTAGATCCGTAAAATGTGTGAGTTGAGAGGTAGTCGCCCAACGCCTCATCATCGGCTTTAGGTCGAATCCGCCCGTGGCAAGCTTCCACATGAATCTCCAAGTAGTGGGTATTTGACGGCGGCAATTTACCGAGATCCCCCCAATGCCGAACCGTTTGGTGGGGTAAGCCACCTTCACTCTCTAACTTTCGGCTCACGCGTCTCAACTCTTTTCGTCTCTGTTGTGCATTCATAATTCTTTATTCAATACCCTCCGACCAATCCCTGAGTCTCTGATTCATTTCCTCGCTGCAATCCTCCCCCATCCCCAAGGCGCTCCAAATCTGCTCCTTCTCTTCTGGGGTGAGGACTCTATTCATTCGGCGACACTCCCTCTTCATGATCCCTAACGCTGTCCCCATTAGGTAAGGAATTGATTGACCAGCGGTTACAACATGCGGTTCCGGGTTGAAGACGGGGCCGGAGCCGAATAGCCAGGCAGTGAATAGCCTCCAGCGGTGTGCAGATAGGGATTGTTTCATATTATTTATCAGAAATGAGCCAGAGCAGGTCGATTATGGAGATCACTTAGGCGACTCCATATCTTCGCTGTTAGACCCAGTAATTCACGGCGTTTAACCAGTGGCTACCTCGACTCCAAAGCGCGAGGGTGAAGCAGGCGATTTTGATTTCTGCGTAGAATCCGTTCAGGCTGGGTGAGTGGATCGTGAATCCGATGCTGAATGCCCGGACGAGCTTAATTTCTATTTTGTATGTTTTCATAATTCAAAAAGATCACTTAGGCGACTCCATATCTTCGCTGTTCTGCTGAAAATAGGGGCAGTCATTTGTCAGACCTTCCCGAATTTGTCGGATGTGCATTCCTTGCGACGCAGTGGATGGTAAATCAAGGCACAAGTGAGATCCATGCGTGGCGACATAATGCTGGCAATTCGAGCAAGTTCGAGACGCAGAACAAGGCGAGTCATCCAAGCGAGATTCGCGCGGAGTCGGTCGGGGCGTTGTGTTTTCGGTATCACTCATGATTCGCTCGCTGGATGCTCTTGGGCGTTCTCCTCATTATTCCAAATCTCTTGGACAAATCGAAAAGCCCAACTCATATCACGATAATTCTTGCTATCGGGCTGAAAATGTTCCTTCGCCTTTACTCCGTATTCGTTGCCTTTCTGAGTCAGGTAGTCGCGTATTTCATCGGTAAACTCAGGAGAACAAGACGAAGCAGGAAACGCCCCGTTGGGTTTTTCTGCTATGCACATCGGGCAAAGAAGCCCGATGACTATTCCGTGTTCACACTTCATAAGCGTTCCTGTTCTAAATCGTTCAGATCAAAAGGGAATATCGTCATCATCACCCGTTGGAGCCGGTGGTGCCTGGTTGCCCTGCTGCGGATTGTCCTCCAGGCGGATGTTAGTATCCTTGTAATTCCCGATGATCACGCCTCGGGCAGTTGGATCTGCTTGGCGCTTCGCTTTTGAGAGACCTTGGACGACCATGCCCATATTTCCATATTCATCAATTCCGTCTCGGTTTTCAATGTACAGGAGATCCGTGTAGACCCCCTTTTTTCCATGAAAGAACTCATCCTTATTGAACTTCGTTACGTCGATACTTGCGATTTGCATTTTTTAATTTGGTTGTTTTTTGTATAAAACTGAGACTGAACGTCAACAACATTAGGCAACATTGCAAGCAAAAAGTTGCGTTACGCCAATCTAAATGTAATCTGCTTGATGAAAGAAAACCCAAAAACCACCCGGTCAGCTCTCATTCCTAATGGTCCACGCCGGTTCACCCCCCTCCTCGTCGTCTGCTTGCTGATCGTCATCCCCATCGTCCTGGTGGGAGTTCTGGTCACCGATAGGGAGATCGTTCCCTCCCTCTTGTTCGCCCTCACCATCCTGGGGTGGCTGATCATTTGGGCGATCTCCTCTCATTGGTGGGACAACGCCCACGGGAAAAATAGTAATGATTAATGTTGACGCGAGAGATAATGCCGCGATAATGATGGGATAACAAACCAAAAGCACCCATGACAACAAGGATCTGGAACCTCACTAAAGCCTTCCCCGGAAAAGTTAACTTCATCGACGATAACAACGTAATTCTCGGCTATGACCTAGAGAGTAGCTGCTGCGAAAACGCATTCTGGACGATCAGCGAATCGCCGGATGGCAGCAACCCTATCCACGAAGGGGACGGCGAGGCCGAAAAGGAAATCGAACTGGATGGCTACAACTTCGATCCAGAGTTCTGCGAGCAGGTAGACAACGAAGTTAAAGAGAGGTATTCGGCTACGTTCAAACTGGTGAGTCGCTCATGGGGTGAGCCTAAACTGCCGGATCTCTTCTTGAGGCTAGAAAATCACCATAACGGCTACTACTCGCACGGTTTCACCTTTAGGAGCGCGGTTGTAATCAAAAGCTCACTCTAATTCTCGGATAACAAACCCAAAGCACCCGTTATGACTGACTTAAGCATCCTTCCTAAAAAAATAGCAGAAGCCCTCCTGGTTGAGGAAAAGCTCCTTGGTCGCCGGTTGACGGTTGACGAAGAGAAGAGTTTCGAGCGGGGGATACGCGCTGGGGTGGCTATCATGGCCGACATCGTCCAGCCCGATCTACTTCGCCTCGAACTTCGGGCGAGGGAAACGACCGAACAACTTTCAGAACTGAAAAAAGCTCCTGCCCGTTCCGCACAGATCTGGTAGGAACCAAAAACAAAAAAACACAAACCAACCAACATAATGGAAATTGACCACCAAGACCCGGACATTCGCCCCGCGTTGAGCGCAGAGCTGACAAAGCTCATGCTTTACGTGGGAGCGGAACTTCCGCTAATCCCTACCATCGCAGGATGGGCAGTCCCTGACACCGAGGATGCATCTCAGATCACAGACGATCTCCTAGCAGTGCTGATCGAAGTCCCTCTCATCAGAGATCATATGTACGACATGCTATGCTCATTCGAGCATTCAGGACTACTGGATGATCTGGAAATACTCGCCTTCAATCACTCTTACGAATTATGAAAAAAAGCAGAAAAGTAAAACCAGAAGAAGTCACCCTTGCATCAGTCCTCGCCTCTGGTGGGGAGATGATTGAGGAGGGCTACACCGACAAATCAGTTGATGGAGGTATCTGGAACATCTATTTCCAAATCTGGAAGACAACCCTCGGTGTTCTCTACACCTTCGATTGTCAAGGCGAAGACCACGGTGACACCCGTGTCGATCACACATGCGTCGAGATCGACCGGAGCGAGGTCCCTTATCCTGATAAGCCCAAGAATTTCCTGCGGTCTATAATCGTTCGTGATGCCAGTGGTGCCTTTATTGGGGCTTTTTACCCCAACCAGATTGGAGGGACGGAATCTGAGTGCTTTATTAAGGCCAATGAACTAGCCATTGAATCGAACGGCACCGTCGAAATCTTTTATAAGAACGCATGATCGAAATCCCGGAACCCTCACCCGATCCCGTCGATATTGCCGACCGGATGATCCTCGCTTTGTCTGAGGATCGTCTCGGGCGCTCTTCAGGACTCTACTCCCAATTCTACAAAGGCGCAGACCGCGCTGCTATGGGGGGAGTGAACATGTGGAATTACGTCGCTGCCCTCGTTGAGAACGGGCAGATACCGGAAGAGAAGCAAAGCGGAGCCTACCAGCACCTCCAGAAGCGGATCAAAAAACGCAGAGATGCGGCACTGATTATCGACCCTCTGGAATACGAAATTTAATTATGTCAAATACCCAAGAAACCATTAATGCACGACGAGTCAGTACTGACTGGTCGCTGCCTAAATACGTCGTAAGCGCAGACGTTTGCCAACGAATCGAAACACAAAGAAATGAAGCCATGTCAAAACTCGGGGAGTGCCGACGCCTTATCGATGAGTGCTACCAACTGAGTGAGATAGTAGGTGGGCAAGAAGATATCCGACTGATGTTAAAAAAGAGCTTCGATGCAGAAACTTTTTAGAGATTCCCCTTTTTACAAAACCAACCAATACAAAAAATGAAATTAACAATTGAAAAGCTAAGTCAGGCCCAGCGCGATACCATCGAGGCATTTGCTGTCGCGGTCACTACAGGGAGCATTAAGAACGTGAGCGGCAGACTTAAGAGGACCGATGAATTTGAAGTTAAAAATTCCGGTGCTTTCTGGGCCGATTTGGAATATCGATTCACGCCCCCTACGGAAGAGAACTACCGCGCCTGGACATCCTACGAAGCCATCGGTCAGACTGTCACCTCCCCGCACACCGGAGATACCTACGTAGTCACCAGTTATAGCAACGAGACGGGACTTTTCATCCTTGGGGCGGATCTTGAGATGAGTCCTACCGATCTGCTTGAGTATTTCGAGATGCTGGACGGATCGCCTTGCGGGGTTCTGGTTGCAGGAGGTGAAGCTTGAAAACCATCCTAATCATCGCCGCAATCAGTTATTCCTCAACCCTCTGGCTAACCCTAGACCACTGCGAGCGAACTCAGGCCAAGGCGAAGGCCGGGATGGTCGCCGAGAGGCAGGCGCGGGAACTGGCGCGAGACCGGGCCGAGGAGAAAATGGTAAATTTTAAATATTCATCAAATGCAAAAAACAAATAATGTGGCACTCAACAACACCCAACTTCGATCTCTCCACTTATTTGCGGGAGCTGGCGGAGGAATCCTCGCAGACATGCTACTCGGACACAAAGTCGTTGGAGCAGTCGAAATCGAAGAGTACCCCCGCAAGGTCTTACTCCAGCGACAGCGAGACAGGATCTTGCCCCGGTTTCCTATCTGGGATGACGTCTGCACTTTCAGTGGACTGCCCTGGAGAGGAGCAATTGATGTTATTTGCGGAGGCTTCCCCTGCCAGGACATCAGTGCTGCGGGTAAAGGAGAAGGAATTACCGGCGCACGTTCAGGACTGTGGAAGGAATATGCAAGAATCATTGATGAGGTGCGGCCTGAATTTGTCTTTGCCGAAAACTCACCTTTGCTTAGAACTAGAGGACTTGCCACCGTCCTCAAAGACCTTACCCAAATGGGGTATGACGTTCGATGGGGAGTGCTGGGAGGTTGGCACTCGGGCGCTCCTCACAAAAGAGACAGAATGTGGGTCCTGGCTCACTCCACCGGTTCAGGATTCAAACAAAGCCACAAAAAAATGGAGAGAGGATCATCAGAACAATTTGACTGCTCAGATATTCAATCCGGAAAAATGGCCGACTCCTGCGACAAGGGACTACAAGGGGGGGCATGCTCCGAAATCACTTGTGAGAAAAGACGGAAAAAGTCGGATGGATATACTTCCCAACGTGGTGGCTTATGGTGGGATGACGACCCAGCAATTAGCGGCGTTGGACCAGGGGAGTTGCAAGGAGACCCTGAGTGTCAATCCGAGCTGGGTCGAGTGGCTTATGGGGTGGCCGATCGGGTGGACCGTCTTAGAGCCATTGGAAATGGACAAATTCCTGCTGTGGCTCGACTTGCATGGCAAACCCTCTCTGCCGGATGGGTATAGCAAGGTTGTTTTCGCGGATCAATGCGCCCCCTGCGAATTCTGCGACGATGTGATCTGCCCAATCTGCTCCGATCACTATGCCGAATGTGACTGCATAGGACCGACCGAAGATGGGGTGAACTACAAGGAAATATTAGGTGAGGTTTACGGTAAAAGATTAGAAGAATAAATAAAAAAAGCACCTCACCAAAGATAACCGTTGACGGGAATCTAATCACCAATTAGTATCAGGGATATGACACAAACCATTGAATTACTAATCTGCGACCACTCTGGCGCTCCCGACTTAGGCAAAAAGCACGTAGGACTAAAACTCAAGGACATCCCGGTCATCGCTGATGACATGGAGGACTACGAGGAGCAATACCCTGAGAACGCAGGAGAGCTAACCCTGACCGGCGGATCGGTCACCCACATTGGTGACGATGAATACGATGTTACTATCCTATGCTCATGACACCCAAACCAAAAATATTAGAACTCGGCGGCGACCACGACATGATACTTGCGTCGCTGCCGTCCGACCTCACCCTGGAGTGGACGAACGTTTCACATGCCTACGGGTATTCAGACGAGGACATCTACCTCCCCATCGACCTTGAGATGGCAAAGGCAATGCGGAAATTTTTGGATGAGTTCATCGAGGGTGAGGAGTCCAAGCCTGACAAATCTGACAAACCTACCGGATTGGACGAGTTTAAGCTGAACCAACCCGCAGGAATGGAGAAAGCATCAACGAGAAAGATGACGTGCTTCTGCGAAAAGTGCCTGCCGGATGGGTATAGCAAGGTTGCTTTCATCGAGGGTGAGGAATTTGATGAAATGGCAAAAAATGTATCGCCTCCAGCCAAATGAGCGCAGGGGCATTGAAACCAGAAAAAAGGAACCTAAATTAGAAATATGACAAAAGAATACTACAACGCATTTAACCCTGAGGAATCGATAACGGGAAACCATGCTGGAAACTGTTTCCAGATTGAGATTCACACAGGCGAATCAACCCACAGCATTGAACTGAGTCTTGTTGACGCTATCCGAATGATTAGCGCTTGGGAGGTGGATATTGAAAACTCACTTGAAGCTCGACTATGCCGCACTCCACCAATTACCCAATCCGTTAAAAAAGACGATAATCGCAGAGCTTACATGAGGAAATACATGGCTGAAAAAAGAGCGCGAGAGCGTAACGCAAAAGCGACAAATAGTAACGTATCAGTCACGCTTCAACCCGACATAGCAGAGGCTTGAAATTGAAGGCTCTCTACATTCGCCACCGCTCCAAAGTTAAATAATTGCAGACTTCCTCAATATTGATGTTACCATTAAATAGTAACGGTAATTAGTTACTATAACGCAACATAACACATGGCTTACACTAAATTATTCCAATCGATCATCACATCCTCCATTTGGATGGAATCCGACCAAACACGGCTAGTCTGGATCACACTTTTGGCCCTTGCAGACAAAAACGGAGAAGTCGCTGCGTCAATACCGGGCCTGGCTAGGGTTTCCGGCATTTCAATCGAACACACCGAGTCGGCTCTAGAGAGATTCTTGTCCCCAGATGATTACAGCAGGACGGCAGATGACGAGGGCCGTAGAATCGAGGCTATTCCCGGAGGTTGGGCAATCTTGAATCACGGCAAATATCGCGCAATGGCTTCGGTGGCGGACGATAAAATCAAGAATGCGGAGCGGCAGAAGCGATTCCGAGACAAGCGAAAGCGTAATGAAAAAGTAACGAATAGTAACGGTAGAGTAACGGTCAAAACCGACATAGCAGAAGCAGACGCAAAAGCAGACGCAAAAGCAGACGCAATTAGCGAAGATATCGCTCCTTCGTCGCTCCCGTCCCCGAAGCCGGTGACAAAAACACCTACTCAACTTTTCCTGCTTGAGCTTTGGGAAGCAGCTCCAGCGAAAGCCAGAGCAAGGTCGTCCAGAAAACAAGTAGCCGGGGCATGGGCTAAAGTTCCAGCCCCCGAGCGAATCACTCCAGCAGCAACCCTTAAATCCCTCGAAGCCTGGAAGCGATCTGACGATTGGAAAAAGGATGGTGGAGACTTCATTCAAGGTCTGCACCTATGGATTAAGAATCAAAAGTGGCAGGATTCCCCGTTAGGAGGCGCAGAAGCGTCTGTGAGCGCCCCGAAGCCTCCCGCGTGGACGATCCATCCAGATTGGCGTAAAGCTGCTGGAAACGTCTTAGGCGAGCAAACAGAGTATTCCGGCGAATGGAAGGATTTCGATCCGACCCGCACTTGGGAACTCATTCAACTTTTGAAGGAAATGGATTCCAGTAAATAAAAAAAACCAAATATGAAAATTGACATCAACAACAAAACTTACCTCGCCGGACGAGATAGCAACGGGTGGACTCTAGGATCACCCACCGAAGGAGTTAGTCCCAAGACGGGCGAGACTGTCCAAGGGCATAAAGAGACCTACCATGCCACGGCAGGGCAAGTTCTCGCGGCAATCGCTGATCGGGAGATGGGGGATGCAGCAGACCTCGATGAACTCCGGGCGATGGTGGACACTCTCCGCGCCGACCTTCTCGCAGTTTCATTTACCGGAGTATGAGCGAACTCAAACAAATGCCGAGTAATGTGGACGCTGAGAGAGCGGTTATCAGTTGCATGATCCAGTTTCCTGAAGAGACGATGCCTGATGCTAAGGCTCAGTTGACTCCTGAACACTTCTACAACCCGGCTTTCCGCTGCGTCTTTGAGGTCTTAATTGACCTTGATGACGAACGCGCCGATTCTCAATTTAACCTGATCGTGATCCACACTGAAATGGTGAATCGCGGATTGAGTGAAAAGACCGGAGGGATGGGGACTTTAGCGGATCTCATGGATGACGCCCCAAGCGCATCAGTTTTCAGCAAGTATCTTTCCTTCGTCGAAACCGAATGGAAGAAGCGGAGCGCCCTGAAAATCTCAGCCGAGGCGACATCACTCGCTTATGACGCTACAACGCCTGACGAGATCGACGGAGTCCTTAAGGATCTAGGAACGGGTTGCGATAATATCATCATTTCAACGTCGTCGGAATCCTTCACCGAAATCAAACCGGCGTTGAATCGGACTTTTGAGACGATCAACGAACGGGCTGAGGCCGGAGGGAAGATACCTGGCATCTCAACCGGAATTCATGAGCTGGATCAATTAACGAACGGATACCAGGCAGCCCAGCAGTGGGTAATCGGCGCTCGACCTTCCGTTGGTAAATCGGCAATGATTCTGACCCTAGCGAGACATCTGCTAAAAGCGGGAGTCCCTGTTGGAATCTTCTCTGCCGAAATGACCGAGGAGCAAATGTTGATGCGGATGCTGGCGGCTGAAGGGGGGATCGATTCTCTCGCCCTCGCCAGAGGAAGTCTGAATAAGCAGACTCTCCCTAAATTGACGCGGGCGTTCCAATCATCGATGAATTGGCCCCTATTTATTTCTGAGAAAAGGGGGATCACCTCCGCTGAGATTGTGAGACAGGCGCGGCAAATGGTGAAAAAGCATGGAGTTAAAGTCATCTTTATCGATTACCTACAGAAAATCAAGGCGACCGGAAAGCACGACCGGCGCGATCTTGAGGTTAGCGCCGTATCGAATGACCTTTTCAACGCTGCCGGGGATCTGGGCATCACAACGGTAGTCGCAGCTCAATTGGGTCGATTGCCTAAAGGGACGAAAAACCACCGGCCTGGAATGGGAGACCTTCGAGAGTCAGGATCAATAGAGCAAGATGCCGACGTGATTGCCCTGCTACATCGCCTCGAAGACGTGGACGAGGAAGACACCCCTCAAGCTGGCCCACATGCGAATCCTATTGCAGAAGTTGATATGATCATCGATAAGTGCAGGAATGGATCGACCGGCGTTGTCCCTTTCGACTTTGTTAAGCCGACCACCTCGTTTGAAATCCGAGAGAACCGATAAGAACCATGAAAGTCGAAATCAAAATCAAACCCCTCTCAGTCAATCAAGCCTGGCAGGGGCGTCGATTTAAAACTCCTGCTTACAAAAAATACGAGAAGGAAATGCTCAGGATGCTCAAGCCGGAAGATGTGCCGGAAGGTGAACTCGCGGTCATGGTAGAGATCGGATTCGCCAACAAGGCCAGTGACATCGACAACCCGCTCAAACCACTCCTCGACATCCTCTCAAAGAAATACGGATTCAACGACAATAAAATCTATTCCCTGCTAGTGCGGAAGAAAATCGTCAAAAAAGGGGAGGAATACATTAAAGTTGAGATTGAATCAGCAATTGTTGTTGACGCCTACCAATTCCACCCTTACTATTCCTGATGAGCGAAAAGAACACCCGAGGAGGGAAAAGAGCAGGGGCCGGAAGACCTCCCGAGGCAGACCCTCGCAAACCTTTACCGTTCCGACTGAGAGAGTCGGTTATAGTGAAAGCGAAGCGAATGGGCCGCGACAATGTCGAATCCTTGATTGAAAAAGCAAAGGAGGTGTCAGTATGATGTCCAATCAGGAGATTATTGATGTCGTTCAGGCCGATAAGAACGGGAGAGAAATTGAATTTAGGTATGGAGATGAGGGGAGTTGGCATCATCGGGGCAGTCCCATTTGGGATTTCATCACCTACGATTACCGCGTTAAGCCCGAGCCTCTTGAGTTCTGGGTGAATGTGTATAACGAATTTCGTGATGCGTTCGACACAGAGGATGAAGCTAACGCCGAGAGGTGTTGTGGCGTTCTGAAAACAATCAAAGTTCGGGAGGTGTTAGCATGATCTACCCCAACTGGCATTGGCTCACAAAATAAGAATCTTTTAGAAAAAACAACCACCAAAAAAATGACCACAGAAATAATCTCACAGGAGGGGCATGCCCTTTCCGTCCCCTCGACGCCAATGCAGCTCATGGCGAACCTCGATATGTCCACTGTAAACGTGGAAGCACTTGAGAAGCTTATGGATCTCCAGGAGCGATATGAAGCGACTGTAGCCAAGAAGGAATTCGCTATTGCCCTATCAAATTTTCAGGCATCGTGTCCGACGATCAAGAAGGTTCGTAAGGGGCCGAGTTACGTTTATGCCGCCTTTGATGACATCATGAGAGTCATCTCTCCGGTATTACAGGCACACGGGTTCAGCCTTTCGTTCAACCAATCCACTGCGGAGGATATGACTTACATGAAGTGCGTCGTAATCCATAGCGGAGGACACACGATGGAGTCCACTTACGACACTCAGAAATCTAAGCCTATCATGAGTAGAGCGGGGAACTCGGTGACCAACCTGGAGCAGGCAGGGGCAAGCTCTAACAGCTTTGCAAAGCGATATTGCCTTGTCAATGCGATGAACATCATCTGCACTGACATGGACGACGATGCTCAGTCAGTGACTCCGCGACAGCAGGACGCAAACTTCGCCCCAGCGACATCACCCAAGATCGATAAGCGAGCAGTAGCAATCAAATCGATCAAACTCCGCATGGAGAAGGCGTCTCTCGTAGATGCTGATGTGGACACCGCGCTCTCAGTTCTGATGAAGAAGAAGGTCGATGATTGGGAGAAGCTTGAGGCCAAAGTCATCATGCGGCTAGACTCCGAGGGTGGCTGGAAGACGATCAAAGACTTCGACCTGACGCGCTAGAGCGCACAAGATCAGAGACACCATGAATAAAGGCTGCACAGAACCAATCACGCTAGGAGAGCGAGAACACTTCCACGGCAAGAAAGGACGCCGACTGGTGTTCTCTGCATCGCCTTGTTCGTCGCTTCCGAATTGCCCCAAATGTGAACACAATCGAAAGGTGTTCAAAGCGGGAGACAAATACGTTTGCTCTAAATTTCATCCGACGAACG
>TARA_R110000772_G_scaffold88958_1_pt1 | contig 32205 bp, 37 predicted proteins | sample TARA_R110000772 | Tara Oceans TARA_R110000772 (sample SAMEA4397948) | marine metagenome | biome: Polar Biome; feature: [SRF] surface water layer (ENVO:00010504); material: water (ENVO:00002006), including particulate matter (ENVO:01000060) such as... | depth 5 m | reverse complement strand
ACCAAAAAGGCATAGAGAGTTTAATAAATGCACAATCTCTTCTTCTTTGATTTCGAAGTATTCTTTCGGATGCTCTTTCATTTTATCCGATGATTTATATTTGTATTTTAAACCGGGAACGTTCCAATTTACAAAAGTAGTTGCTTGATCCATGTAGGTGTCTGTATAACTAACCATATCTCGCAAGCCGAGTTCGTTAACTAAGGTTATATAGTAATGCTCTTCTGGGGCATAAATATCTTTGTAAAGATGATTTAAATAAAAAGAATTTTCTACTGAAGATCTTTCTGCTATTGTTCTGTTTAATATAAACCATTGATTTGATTTGTCTATTTTCTCTCTTGATATATATTCTAATAAATCGTCGCAACGGGGAAAACACTTATGTCTCTTTGCCGCATGAAAGAAGTGCGCGTTATCGTCACACGTTAAAAAATCATAAACGTGATCAAAACTTTTGAGCGGCATACATGATTGACTTAAGTTGATAAATTTTTTATTTTCTTTATCCTTTAAAGCTTCTCGCAGCATTAAATTGTTTGCCTCTATTAAAGATATGTCGGCGAATTTAGTTTCTACGCAATTTGTGAGCTTATGATTTTCGAAATGTTTTAGTTTTTTATCTTCCTTGTAGTGAATGTATATAGTATAAAGCGACGAGTCAATGCCTTCAAAGAACTTAGCCCATAAGTCTTCATGTACTATTTCGTCATAGATTAGAAATAAAAAAGCTATTTTCATAGAATGATTTTTTCGCTTCCATACTTATCGAACATTTTTTTATAGTTTGATATTTTATCGTATGCTTTTTCGCTAAATACCCTTCTATCTGTACCTAGGAAATTTCTTACATTATTTTCGTCAACTTCTATGTCAAGGTATTTAACTATAGAATTAAATTTTTTTAGTCTTTCCTTATAAGTTTCTAGCCCGTAAAGATCTTCATACTTAGATATGAGCGTATTTGGCGGAAGTAAAGAGTGGTAATGGGGGATATACTTTTTGTACCAAGCTACTCTCCTTTTTATTGGTGGCTCTTCTAAATCTTTATAATCAAAAGCATCTACGATATTTTTGTGCTCTTTATTCTCTCCTAGTTGCCAAACTTGAACTTGATTCGCAAGCTGCCAAGAGACTGCAGGGTAGAAAGCGCTTTCGCGATATTGGAATATGATTTTTATTCCGTGAGCTTGGCAATAATAAAGGAAGTTCTCATTGCCCTCTTCTGACGAAGTGCACCACACGTGCTTAATCCCATCAAAAACAGAAAAAAGAGAATCAAGAAAACTCCAAAGCCTTTCGCTGTCCTCGGCAATATTATTAAACTTATTAAAATAAGGTAGAGTCTTGGATTTTGGCAAGCTGTCTGGATTCATTTTGTGATCTTTGATGATTTGGGCATACCTAGGGTTGTGCTCTAGATCTCCAGTTAGTGACGACAGTGGTTCGTGAACGATCCTATCGTTTTTGTTTAACGCCGAAATTAAGCTGGTCGTTCCGGCCCGCTCTTGTCCAAAAATAACAAACTTAGAATCCATAACCGAAATATTGTAAATCCTCAAAGAAATGATTCTCTACGAAGCTCCTGCTATAGCTAGAATAATAGTCCTGATATTTCTTCTTCTTCTTGTATCCCGAACTGCTGTTTTTGCGCCAATCATCAAAACCCTTCGAGCTTTTAAAGTTTAGGGTTTTTTTTAATGAAGATAAACATGATTCTATATTTTCCATTTTGTAAAATTTATCAATTTTAATTTTTCCGCTGACTTTAATTCTATCTAAGTATTTTTCATAATATCCTGCGTGAAACTTTTTAATTGTCTGATCTTCATAAGCGTATTTAATAAATCCATCAAAATCATTTGACATATAATACTTGTGGAATTCTTGAACATAAGGCATCATAGGGGAGTCTATATTATTCTCTATAAAGTAATCAAATTTCCATCCACCTAAATAAGAAAACATAGACACAACCCTATCAAAGGGATTCCTAACTACTGTGAATTTAAAATATTCTTCATACTCTGGAACTTCTTCGGCTATGGCGCTTAGAGATCGTTCACAAGTTACGTGGTATTTCTCGTCATAGTCCTGCTGGTTTTGATTTTCCTTGTATCCTTCTTCTATATTTGAAAGAAGATAATGCTTTATGAATGTTCCGGCTGACTTAGGTATGTGTACATATATAAATTTATGATCGTGACTATACATCAATGCGGTCCATCACTTCTGGGTTATTTAAATTATCCAACAAGAACTGTTTTCCGTCTTCACCGCATAAATGACAAAGATTGAACTCTTTATTATCATCACCTTTTTCAAAGCAACCTTGATAGTTCGCGTTCCATTCCCACTTTAGAGGTTTATGGTATTCCATGACATCCGTCTTGGCGTATGCGTATGAATATAAGTCTTGATCAATAAAGTCTTTTGGCTCTCCCATTACATCTAATACGGGATTGTCTATTAAATTATGATGCTTTAAGAAGTCAACTATAGAATATTGATCTGGTAGAACTTTTATAATCTTTGATACTATCTTGCGACTCATTATATAACAACCTAAATTTAAATTATATTTAGGTATATTCCTTTTAGATTTTTCATTATACCAATAAACATCCTCGCTTTGGGGTATGGCTTTTAGATAATCTTTTAAAAAAATCTCATTCTTCTTGACGACAGCTTCATTAAATCCATACTGCATCATGAAGTCATCTTCTTTGTGAAAATCAAATATATTTGCCGCATTCTTACTGACCACCATATCTAAATCAAGAAGGGCGAATTTACTATAGTCAGTCTTCATGAACTCGTGCAAGAATAAAACTTTAACAAATGTGCTTTTTTGATAATGAGTAAAATTATATTTATCTATTTCCTTGTAAGCAGGAAAGTCATTCATTGATATGATTTTTAAATCTACGCCGATTTTGTCAGCATACTTTTCGAGAGATGCTAAACAGTGGGGAACCCAAGCGACATCTTTATAACCCGGATTAGCAAAGTCCGTATCTCGGGGTAAATCGTTAATTACATATATTATATTATTCATAAATAGTGACCTCTAGGTCTTCATCGAGCAATCCCCAATTATCTGCATTTGGATTATCTATCATTTTGTTCCTAACCTCTAAAGAGTTTGTTTTTCTAGCTCCTTCTTGATGCGCATGCGGTTGGGTAGTATCATTAAGAGCTCCTTCCGAGCGAGCATGATATTGATGGTAAAAATCAGCATCAATAGCCAAGCATAAGTTATATATATCTTCTTTTGCCGCTATTCTGTTAAGGAATTCAGTATCCATGCTATTCATATAAACTAATTGCTCATTAAAACCTTTGAATTTTAAATAGCATTCTCTTTCTACCATCATCACTCCAACAGCACCTCCATAGAACGGGAAGATTTGGCCGTTCGGCATTAAGCGGCTATAATGATTATGCTCATGGCATATATCAACTTTTTTAGAAAGAGCCTGATCGTGAACAAAGTCTCTGAATACTGAATGATGAGATTGTTGTTCATTTAAATTTCTACGGCTACAAAATGCAGCCCTAGGCCATTCCCATCCATAATCTTTAACTTCAAATTCGTGATGAAACCAATCAATAAAGCGCTGACCTATTAAGGTGTCTTGATCTATTCTTGCAAAATGCTTGCCCTCCATCTTTCTAAAACCAACGTTCATGGCGTGAACTTCAGAGAAGGGTGAATCGCCTTGATGTTTATCGGCTATTTCTGGTGGAACAGTGACAATTTTTAATAAACCTTTAGTCTCGGGAGATAGTCTAGAATTAATAACATCTTTGAGCGGCTCTTTTTTAGAACACCAATCAACCAATATAACCTCTGAATCCTCCTGAACTTTGTTTTTTGAAATAATTTCGCAGGCGTGGTTTACTGTATTAACGCAACGACCAACTGAGTCGCCGTTGTAATGGTCATTTCGAGAAACGACTACATAGGAAATCCTCTTCATCCTGATGGTACTAATTTTTTACAGTTAAAACTAAATACTCGTTTTTCATTAGGAACCGTAATTTGGCGACCCCCAATTTCCCTCAATAAATGCATAAAGTGGGAATCTGGAGTGGATATATGTTTATCTAAATGCTTTAAGCAATGAAAGTTTATGCTAGACCTGTACTCTTTGCCGATTTCTTGATTGTAAGTGTTGGGTATTACATAATGATCTCGACCCATCCAATTAAAAGCGTTATTTAATTTAATTAATAATTCTTCACTATCAGTAACTACAAAAAAATTAGACTTTCTTATATTAATTTGAACTTTATTCATTTGGGCTATGTATACATTAATGTCATTTACTTTTTCGGATTCAAGTATGACGCCCCAAGTATGCTCTGTTATTCTTTTATTTATTCTTATTATTTCTTCAATAGCGGGCTCGGGCATCGAGCCTAAACTGACTATATCTGAGTCAAATTTGTAAGGTTCGTATTTCATTGATAGTTTATTTAAATGTTTTTGATCTGTGTAATAAAATTGAGAATCTAAATAATTTAATTCATTATCTAGATACTTGTGAAAGCTATCAATTTTCGAAAGATAGCTGTTCTTAATATTACACAAAAAAGTCTTACCTTGTTCAAGTAAAGCCATAAAAAATCAAGTAGGTGGAGCTGGGGGTGTCCTGTGTATTAATAAAGCCAATTTCTTAACTAGAAGTTTTGCACCTTTTTTTATTAAAAGAGACATGGCTTATGATTATCATAGTCTTGGGAAAGCATTACGAAACTCGTAAGAGCTATCCAGAGCTGATCATTAAGGCATCATTATGTATCCAGACCCGCCCCCTTGTGTTTGGGTTACTTTTCGGGAGAGCGTCATAATTAAGTACTACATGAGCACCGCTTAAACAAGAGGATCCTACGACATGAAAAGAATATAGAGGGTCTTCAATATTTACCCCAACTTTACCGCTATCAGTCACTACAAAAGTGGTAATTTCTCCAGTACCTATAGTAGCTTCATTCTCTAGAAATCCACTATTACCAGTCATGGTCAAGTAAATACCACTCTCACCACTAAATCTAGAGTGGCCAATTTTGCCAATAGGCACCCAATCTGTAGAATTTTCTTCGCCAGTTTTTTCATACAGCTGATTATCTAAGGAATCTCTGTAATTTGATCCAATGATTCCAGCAGCTTTAAAGCTTAAGCTTGGATGGCCAGAGTCAGTTATCATTGGGCGTCTTATACCCAAGTTTGCGTTTACATAATCTTCAAAAGCTCCCATTTTAGTCCTCTTTTAAGTTTGCGGTTGCTGGTACAGCAGTAGATGTATTAGCATCTCTTATTGTTTTGTCTAAGTTGTAAGCGTAATCACCAGTTAAAGATGTTATACCAAGGCTATTACATATGGTGAATTTATTATTCAAATCCACACTATCATCTAATTGAACTCCTTGATTGAAAATTTCATAACTATAAATAGTTCCACCATTAGGGCCAGAGCCGCCTTCTGCTATATTCTCAAAAACTACATCATTAGGATCTGAAACGTTGACTCCTATATTAAAAAGCCCTCTGCCTAATGCGGTGGAAGGATTAGAACTTATAGTTCTTGAAGAAAAACCTTTGATATTGTAATCGGGAGATACTGATATAGTGGTGGTTGGAACCCCGGCTAAATTTTCTCCGCTTACAACCCATGAGAAAAGACCTTTTTCATCAGAGTCTTTTACTTTAATTAGAAAATTATTTGAATTCGTATTTGTTCCTGAACTCACAATAGAAAGTTGAGATGCGGGGATTTGGCTGGGATCAATAGATAGAGATGGAACTAACAGGAAGGGCTGATTTGATATTAAATTAAAATTATCATCAAGACCTAAAGGGGAGCTTTGCAGGTTAGACGAAAGATTTGATATATTTAATTGCATTGGGATGTTGGCTATTTTCACCACAGAACTTAAGGAAGAAGTAGCTCCGTTCGAATTCTTCAAAGCTGATATCTTAAAATTATAATTATATAAATTATATGACCCGCTTATTCTCTGAACTGACTTGGCGGTTTCAAAGCTGGATGAGTTAGATATTAAAAGTTCTCCATTATCACTTTGGTATTCTACTGAATTGTAATCACTTATAGTATGATTTACAAGAGCTGATTCAGAGTTTTTTAAAGCTTGCTGATTTGCCGGATAAGATATTGATGATATATTTATATTCGGGTAGTTTTGATCTAAATTAATAGTGTTAATTGAACAAATATTATTACCGATAGTTCCGAAATTATTTTTAGCAACAACACAAACTCCTTGAGGTCCATTCCTAGAACTATTAATCAAGACAGGGATCGTGGCTGTATAATTTCCATCACCAGTGTTAGAAAGAGAGTAAAATGAATAATCAGATCCATCTGAGATCCCAGAATCATAAATTTTTATACCACCTACGTCAGAAGAAGAGAATGTAACAGAAATATCTATTTGGTCGCCACCCTTCATGTCTGAAGTTCCTAAATTAGTATTAGATTTAGGAGTTCCATTTGATATATTATCTATTGTAACTATAGTTGGAGTAGGGCCACCGCCTAATTCAACAAGAGGAACTACAGAACTAAATCCATTAGCTTCTCCGCTGATATAATTTTGACCAGTTAAGTTTAGGTTGTCTAGGTAACCTTCAAACCTTCTAGTCGAATTCCCTAGTTCGATGATTTGAGATTTTGGTATTGAGGCGCCATGAATTGAAGCATTACCCATATACGAATCTCCCGGACCGTCCCACCTTATGTAAACTTTCAAGTTCTCAGCGGAGTCAACCTCAACACCAGAAAGATGTATGCCTTCGGAGGGAGTGTTGTAGTAGGAGTTTTTTACTTGGCCAGAATTATTTTCAACATTAGATAAAAAAGAGAAATAAGAAATTTCGCCAGAATTAAAGTTACCAATTTCAGATTGAGTCACAAAATTTCCAGTTTGAGATTTAGACACAAAGTTGCCAGTGTTGCCGAAACTGATTCCAGAAAGTAAATCTATCTTTCTTATTTTTACAACTCTTCTAGAGCCTGAGTCTGGGTTTATTTCTGATATTAATATATCATTATCTGATATCCCTGTGACTCCGGAAAGTTGATCTGGTCTTAGATTTGACATTTTATCTTATATTTTCTTTATCAGTGATTATCGCATCTCCGACCACTGTACTTTTATCCTCAAAGCCTAAGATGAATTTTGATCCAGCCTCAGTAACAATAAAACTCAAACTTTCATTTATTAAGAAACTAGTGTCTCTTACATAAAAACCAGCCTTTAGCACTTCAGCGTCACTTACCCCCAGAACTCTTGCTGGAGAAATAGAACTCGATAGAGTAGAAGTTTGAGATATAGAACTAGTACTTGATGGTGTATTCATGTTGTCCTAAAATTAATTTTATGGAATTACAGTGGTCGTCGTAGTAGGAACTACCGTAGTAGTAGTAGTAGTAGGATCAACAACATAGGGGCCAGAAGAGGAAAAAGGTACAGTCTCTAAATTAGTAGGATCCCCATGAACTCTAATGCCTATATCTAAGTTTACGATAAACATTCCCTCTAGTAATGTATAGACTAAAGCATTATCGTTTCTGTTAATACAGTTGACGCCATAATAATGAGAGCCTTCTAATAAGTTTTTAGTATCATCGTGTAGCAAAACTATTCTAACTAATCCATTTTCAGCATTCACAACCGTGATTCCACCAGAAGATGCGCTAGGACTTGTGTCGCTATTTTTTCTAACTACGGCTTTTTCGTCTGGATCCGTTTTCTTTTTCTTGACTGTAAAAAAAACTAAATAATCATTTAAGTTAATTCTTTGGTTTTCTAACTCTAGCGCAACCTCAAACGAAACTGAATCGCCTCTATAAATAGTTAAATTGTTTGACATTTTATTATTCCTCTTTTTTGAATGGCACTTTAATTTTGATATTTTTACCGGAAAAGTCAGGCATTAAATCTTTAATTATATACTCGACTCCTCTTCTCATTAACTCAGAAACTGAGTAACCTGTATCCTCGGATATTGACTTGAGTGCAGATTTTTGTCTAGTATGTAACCAGAACTCTATTTTTTCTTTATTATCTTTCATTAAAATATTAATAACTATACATGTTATATACATGTATATGTTATGAAAAGAGAACTATTTTTTACAGTTTATTTTGATTAAACTATATTACATATTTATTATTGGCAGCTTTCACAGATATCTCCATTTTTCAAAGACTCTATACTGCAAGAGGATTGAGAGGGGCTATCGTCAGGAGAAGTAGACTTTTCTACTTTGCTGGCGGCTCTATTCCGTAAATAATAAGTAGTTTTCAAGCCGGCTTTCCAACAAGCTACATATATGTCATTTAAATATTTAAGTGATGTAGTTTTATTATACAAGTTAAAACTTACCGCTTGATCTATCCATTTCTGTCTGACTGAATTGCACTCTATTAGTTTAAACATGTCTCTATCAAATGCTGTTTTGTACTTTTCTTTTAAATTTTGAGGAATAGATCCGTTTAATAAAGAAAGATCTCCATCAGCATCCTTAATTGCAGACGCTAACTCGCTAGACCATAGCCCGGCGGATTTCATATCATTTACAAAATGCTGATTAGTTATGTAGAAATTGCCAGATTTATTTTCATAAACAAAAAGTACTGAAAAATTAGGCTCTATGCTTTGCTCTACACCGTTTATGTAGCCAATTGTAGCTGTTGGAGCAATCGCCATAACGTTTGAGTTTCTCATGCCAAATTCTTCGACATGAGCTCTAACTCGTTTCCACTCTTTTAAGGTTTGACCTTGACCTATATCTCTTGGGGCTTTCTGCTCTCTTTTGTAAGCCATTAGATTATTGTAGGAATCAATGGGGAAAATATCTTGACTCCAAAGCGAACCTTTATATGTTTCATATGAACCCCTCTCTTTGGCGAGTTTGGAACTTGCATGGATAGCATTCATCGAATAAAATTCAAACAATTCATCATTGAATTTAACAGCTTCATTGCTATCTATATTAATGTTTAAAGCGTGAAGCACATCATGAAGAGCCATCATCCCTAAACCTATAGGTCTGTGTTTGAGGTTTGAATTAGAAGCTTCTTTGGTTGGATAGAAATTTAAGTCAATAACATTATCGAGAACTCTTATCGCCGTGTGAATGGTAGATTCTAATTTTTTGAAGTCTATATTTGATTTATCTTCGTTTAAGTGATTGTAAAGATTTATAGAGCCAAGATTGCAAACCGCCGTTTCTCCTATCTCTGTTTTCTCTCCGTTTTTATATTTAGAGGCTTTTGTGTGAAGTGTTATTTCAGTGCATAAATTACTACTATGAACGGTACCTTCGTGCTGATTAGTGTATCTAATATTACATGGATCTTTAAAAGTACACCAAGGATGAGAAGTTTCAAATAGAACTTTTAGCATTTTTTTCCATAAATCTTTAGCAGAGATTTTTCTGAAATTTTTCAGACCACCCGACTCTGCGAGATCGCACAGCTTTTCATATTTATCATCAAATTCTTTGCCAAAAGAATCATGAAGACTTAACTCTCCATCTAGTGAAGTCTCACTTGGGTCAAAAAAATACCAATCCTCGTCAGACTCAACTCTTCTCATGAAAATATCTGGTATCCATGCAGCAGTATTCATGTCGTGACATCTAAGCCTGTCATCTCCAGTATTCCTTCGTAGGTTTAAAAAGTCTTCGAAATCTAAGTGCCAAGGCTCTAGATAGGCGCACCCCGCTCCGGGCCTCTTGCCCCCTTGATTTACAGCAACCAATAGGTCATTGTAGATTTTTAACCAAGGTATCAATCCTCCTGAAATTCCATTAGTCCCCTTAATATGGGATCCTGAAGATCTAAAAGGGGTGACATCAAAACCTAATCCGCCAGCGAACTTAGATTTCCTAGCTTCCTGCCAAGCTCCGTCAAAGATTCCATCGATACTATCATCAAAAGTATTTAAATAGCAAGAGCTTAATTGAGAGTGGGTTGTGCCGCTATTAAATAAAGTTGGGGTAGATGGGGTATAACTTAATGTACTGAATAAATTATAAAACTCTATAGCTTTACTATTTTTGTCTTCCTCGTTGATGGATAAACCCATAGCAACTCTCATCCAAAAACCTTGTGGCGACTCCATGATTTTTTCATCTTGCCTTATAAAATACCTATCATATAATATTTGTATGCCTAAATATTTAAAATTATTATCCCTTTCTATAACTATAGCATCGGAAAGCTTATGTAAATCAAAAGACATTAGATCCTTACTTAGGACGTCTGCTTTTATTAATTTACTAATGTTTTGCACAAAACTTTTTTTATACTGTAAATCAAAAGCCTCTGAGTCAACACCCTCCTTAAACACTTCTTTGTATAAACAATTAAGCAGCATTTTAGCCGCTGCAAAAGAATAATTAGGCTCTTTTTCTATCTTCTCTCTGGCTGAAAGGATCAAGGCTTTGTCTATTTCTTGGCTAGTTATTTTGTCAAATAATTGAAGCTGAGCATCTAGGACTATTTCACTAGCAGAAACATCCTTAATGTTTTCGCAAGCTCTTTGGGCGCTTGCGTTTATTTTATCTACTTCAAAATTTTCTAATCTATTATTTCTTTTTTTTACTTTTATGTTCATGTGAATATATATAAGGTATAGTTAGATTATAACTCAACAAGCTTAATAAAGCAAGCTTAATGCAAAAAAAAGATATTAACAATCTTTTTTATCTACAGCTGATTTAGATCGGCCCCAGTCTAAATCAGACCTAACCGACAAATTGACGTCCCAAGCAGCCTGAAGAAGCTTGGGGTTGATGTTGTTTTTTTTAAAAGTGGCAATTAGTGCATTAATATCCTTCGGGAAACAAGTTCCGCCAAAACCTTTATCTCCATCGTGACCCGGAACTTGATAGTGGGAATGGCCAATTCTTCTATCAGCCATTACTCCATCAATAATAGAATTCCAATCAAGGCCTAGCTTTTCTATTAAGGAGTATATTTCATTAAAGAAACTTACTTTGGTCGCAAAGAAGCAATTAGCTATATACTTAACACACTCAGATTCATCACTCTTCATTATTATACAGCTTATACTAGGAAAGGCTTTTTGAAATAACTTTTGAGCTTTAATAGCAAAAGACTTATTACTAGCGTATCCTATAATATGCCTGTCTGCATTAAGAAAATCTTCCTTTGCAAACTTAGCTGTTAGGAATTCTGGGGAATGGACTATTTTTAAATTTTTATGTTTTTTCTGCAGTAAGGAGGTTGTTCCGATTGGGACCGTGGACTTTATAATAAATACAGAATCAGATCCAATAGAACTAATCTCATCAAAACAAGATTCTATAATAGATAAATTGCAATCGCTACCATTAATATCTTTCATTGGGGTTGGAACGCATATAAAAACAAAATCCTGTTTAATCACACCCTCTAAAGAATGTATAGATAGCTCTGGGTTTTTGTCGAATACTTTTACTTCGTAATCACTAAAACCGTTAGAAACCGCAGAGCCAACGAAGCCATTGCCAATTACGCCTAACTTCATTATGGTCTATTTTTTTCTATCCAAGCTTCTAATTTTCTTTTGGGATTCCATCCTAGCATTTTTTTTGCTTTCGAGTTGTCTGCGAGGGTTTCTCTGGACTCTCCCGCTCTAGCTTCAATGTGAATATGTTTACCTTTAGTGAGTTTTACTAAGTCTAGGACTGAATGATTAGTTCCGGTTCCTAGATTAAAAACCTCACCAATAATCTCTTTATTTTCAGACTCTCCTGCTAAAAACATACCCTCGACAATGTCTTTAACGTGAGTGTAGTCTCGTGTTTGAAGTCCGTCGCCAACTACGGTCATTGATTCTCCAGCTTCTTTTTGTCTAAAAAACAAGCCTACTACTGGAGCGTAATCACCAGCTAAAGGTTGACGATCACCGTACACATTAAAGAATCTAAATAAAACAGTTTCAAGCCCAAAAAGGTTAGTATACATCTTACAAAGCTCTTCGCAGTTGGATTTACTTACTGAGTAGGGATTAAGACAGTCATTAGGCATGTCCTCTCTTAGTGGAATTGGATTCTTTAACCCATAACAAGAAGAAGTTCCAGCGAACATAACTCTTTTGCATCCGTTAAGCCTAGCTGACTGTAGTACGTTACAAGTTCCAAGCGAGTTATTCTTTACCGCGTCAGCTGGATCTTGAACGCATATCTGAATTCTAGAGCGAGCCGCTAAATGAAAAACCAAATCGACTCCTTTGAATAAAGGCTCTAGGCTTTTAAAATCGCAAATATCAACTTTATGATTTTCGCATTTTTCGTTCCAGTTAAAATTTGAATTAGCAGTTGAGGACTCGTCATCTACAACTAAAACCTCGTGGCCCGCTTTAAGTAATCTTTCAACTAGGTGGCTGCCAATAAAACCAGCACCGCCTGTAACTAAACATTTTTTCTTAGACATGTATTTATATACACTAATTAACAATTTTCTTTATAATTTTTAATAAACCAATTGTAAGTTTTTTCAATTCCTGATCTCAAGTTGTATTCCTGCTCAAATCCTAGATTTGTAATTCTTGTATTGTCCATTTTTTTTCTAAAAGTACCATCAGGCTTAGAGGTGTCAAATATAACTTCTCCTGAATATTCTACGACTGATTTTATTATATTAGTTAACTCGGAAATAGAAACTTCGTCATTGGATCCACAATTTAAATGAGATATCCCTTGATGTTCAATATCCCAAGCATCTACTACGCCTAAACATCGGATAACAGCGCTAGCCAGATCATTTACGAACAAGAATTCCCTTAAGGGTTTTCCGCTTCCCCATGCTTCTATTGATGGACTGCCTTTCATCTTAGCGCAATGTATTTTATTAATTAACGCAGGTAATACGTGAGAGCTTTCTAGGTCGAAGTTATCTCGAGGGCCATATAGATTACAGGGCATTATGGAATAAAAATTATCACCATACTGCTTATAAAAGCTTTCGCACATTTTTAAAGCTGCGATTTTAGCTATAGCATAAGGCTCGTTGGTATACTCAAGTGATCCTGTTAAAAGGTATTCTTCTTTAATTGGTATTCTAGATTCCCTAGGGTATATACATGAAGAACCTAGGTTGATTAATTTCTCAACTTTATAATCATGTGATGATTTTATAATATTAGAGGCAATCTGTAGGTTGTCGTATATAAAGTCTGCTCTGTATTTATTATTAGCTAATATGCCACCAACTTTCGCGGCACATATAATAACTATATCTATATTTTCTTTATTAAAAAAAGAATTAACTTCTGCTTGATTTATTAAATCTAGCTCAGAGTGGGTTCTTGTAATAATATTGTTATGCCCGGATGATTTAAGTTTTTCAAGGATTGAGGATCCTACCATTCCTCTGTGTCCGGCTATGAATATTTTTTTATCTTTCATTGATTTAATAAAGCGATGTCATTTTTATACATTTTTTCAACAAGCCCATTAAAGTTAGTTTTTCTAACCCAGCCCATCTCTTTTTCAGCAAGAGAACAATCCCCGCAGAGCTCGTGAACTTCAGCTGGCCTATAGTACTTTGGGTTAACCTTAAATATTAACTCACCTTTTTCTGTGTAATATTTTTCTTCATCATTTGAACCTTCTGATTTAAAATTTATACCAGCGAGCTCTAGGCATTTATTTAAGAATTCTCTAACGCTATGCATTTCACCGCTACCCAAAACATAATTTTTAGGCTTCTCCTGATTAAGCATCATCCAAACTCCATCCATGAAATCCTCAGCGTCACTCCAGTCTCTACGGGCATCAATATTCCCAAGATTTAATACTGGAATTTTTTTATCATTATCTATCGCGAATTTAATTTTTGCTACACCGTTACTTATTTTTCTAGTAACGAAATCTAGACCGCGCCTAGTTCCTTCATGATTAAAGAGCCAGCCCTGTATGGCAAATAATTCATAAGACTCTCTATACACTCTAACTATATGCCTAGCTGCGCATTTAGCAGCTCCATACGGTGACTGAGGGCGAAGTGGGTGCTCCTCATCCTGAGGACTCCGAATCACATCCCCAAACTCCTCGGAGGATCCAGCGTTGTAAAATCTACAAGAAGGAGCAAAGCGGCGTACTGACTCAAGTATGTGAAGAACTGCGTTAGCGTCAGTATCCCAAGTTTGAATGGGGTAGTCCCAGCTACCGGCCACAAAAGATTGAGCTGCGAAATTTATAAAATAATCGGGTTGAATATCAAGGATAACATCACGCATGCTATGAGCGTCATTAAGATCCATATTTATTAATTTAAACCTAGGCTCATCTTCTAAGTGAAGTATGTTCTCGTGATTTTTTACGCTTAAACGCCGAACTGCTCCGTAGATTTTATGATCGGTATTTTTTAATAAGTAGTCAACCATGTGACTTCCGTCTTGACCGGTTACTCCGGTAATAATTATTTTTTTCATTTTAAATTTGTATCCATTCTTTTGGTCTAATATTTGATTCATTCATGCCTTCCCCAAACCATTTTTTCGGGCATATTACTTTTTTATTTTTATTTTGATTTAACCATGCCGCCATCCAGCTGAATGAACTATTGGCTATTATATTGTTTTCACACAAGCTCATCAACTTTAAATCTTCTATGTTTGAATTACCTTCCATGAATATCATGTTTTCGAAATTAAAGTTTTCTTTGCACCAATCAATGTCATCTGAAAATATATATATGATACCTTTGGGGTCAAGTATTTCAAGTGATTTTTTATAATAAGAAATGTCTGGTATCGGATGAGCAAAAGATACATTAAGATAGTCGCCTCTTCTTACGTGAATAGAGCAGGAATTTGTAAAATCAAAATCGCGGTCTAATTTAAAATTAATTAAAGAAATAATTTCCTCCCTATAATCTTTTATGTATTTTTCGTTCTGCCAGTATCCAATAAAGTAATAAGAAATATTGGAGTCATATTCGAAATCCAGAAAGCCTTCAGGTTCATTAATTAATTGTTGTGGTCGTGATTCAAATTCACTTACAACGTCTTGGGATAATAATGGTATTTCTATATTTAATAAATTGGGTAAACAAAAATCCCTAACGTCAACTCTTTCGTCGAGATAGTTTTCATGCTGGAACCAATTGATATCATAATAAACTTTGGCGCCAAATCTCCTAGATAAAGAATATCCAAAAGCCCATTGGAACAGTTGATTACAGAGACCGCCCTGTATTTTAATTATGATCATTATGCATAGCTACACTATTGTAGTTTGAGTGTTTTTTAACTTCGTAGTTTAAATTTTTAAAGAAATTTATAATGTCAGTATTATTTATATGCATATCTTCATAATATATTTTTTTGATATTAAATTTATTAAAATCTATATTTTTTATTATTTTATCATCAAACCCTTCTGAGTCAATGAATAATATATCTATATTAATTAGATCATATTTGTTAAAAAGTTTATTTATAGTTGTAGTATTTACTTCTATTTTTAAAAGTTTGTTTTCATAACTATTTTCAATGTTGTATTCTGGTCTATTGAAAACTTTATTGACGTGTGATTCTAATAATGATCCTTGCTCTATATTTTCATCCATATCTTGATGAAGAAAAAAGCATGTTTTTTTTTGAAATGGATCATCAGTTATTGCTATATTTTCAATAGATAAATTTTTTACATGACTATAACATTGCAATAAACTATTATTAAATTTAGACATAGGTTCAACAAGTATTAGTTTTTCAATGTCAATATTTTTAATTAACTCAGTTAATTCGTCATAACCCCTATTAGATCCAATTTGAACGATATTCATTTTTTAGCTAAAATCCAACATTGGGCCACATTTCTTTCTTCATTTTTGATTCCATTTTCTGATAAACTTGAATAACTTGGCCACTGATGATTTGAAAATAATTTGCTTATATATTCGTAATTTCCCCACTGGCCTATTTCTAAAACATTAAAACCACAAGACTTAAAAAGCATTGCAAGGCCCATTGGATTGAAGCCATTATAATGTATGGGTGTTGTATGAGGTATGTTAATTGTTGGGACAGATGTAAAAACATAACCGTCTGGCTTTAATGATTTATATATATTATAAATACAAAGAAAAGGATTATATAAATGCTCTATGGTTTGATTAAACAAAAAGAAATCAAATTCATCTTCGTACTCAATATTGTGAAGGTCTCCATTGGAGCCGTTATAGTGTATTGAGGAGCTATTTTTAAAATTTATTAATTTTAATTCTGGGTCATCTTGATCTGTATAAGCTATTCTTTCGGGTTTTATTTCAAACTTGTTTACCCACTCATGGAAGTCAAGAACAGCTCTAACCCTGCCATAATCTCGAACATCCCACCTGTAGTTAATATGAGATAAGAAATTATCTAAAAAAATTTTATCATCATTAGATAATACATCATATTTTTGTAAATATGACTGTTCTTTTTTAACGGTATTTGAGTAAAAAAGATGTAAATCAGGTTCTGTAAATTTATGAAACTTCATTTTCTAAAATTTTAATTATTGTGTTTCTGCAACCTTCGTAACCAAAATATTTTTCGTAAAAATTTTGCCCATTTCTTTTCATTTTTTTTATTTCCTCGTCGCTCACTGAATTTAATATGTGGTCTATTTCTTCTATTGCATCTTGATGTACTAATACACCGATATCACTAAAATTAAATTCGCTTTTAAATGGTATTAAGGGATCGTCATAAATGTAAACAGGTATTGACCTCAACTGTAGCGATTCACATATTCTAAATGATGTCTGTCCGTAACCTCTAGGACACAAAGTAAAAATACTATTACTTGTAATAGATTTAAAACCTTCATACGATGTAGATTTTGATATAAAATATCTAGGATTTTTTTCAAAAAGATTAATAATATTACGTCTTATGGGATGAGTTTCTCGCCCAACAAAAGAACAAAATATATTTTTGTCTGGATTTATAGTTAAATTATTAGTTTGGCAGTTTAACGGAATTGGGTAAGATTTGTCTTTATATTTACCATAACCGCCTTGAGCAAAAATTAAAATATCAAGATCGTCTATATCGTTAATAATATTATCATCATATTGAACTACAGTAAAATATTTCTTATCCCTATCTAATTTATTTAAAAATAATTGAAGATCTGACATATCTCCTTGGCCGAAATCTTTAGATATATAGTAGTTTGTCCAAAAAACAGGAATGTAAACCCTGTCTATGTTAGGAGTAGACTTTAAGAAATATTTATAAAAATATTCCTCAAACATTTCTGATGTATCTGGAGGATATTGAAATGTTTTTGGTGTTCTAAATTTTTCGCATTCTATCATATAAATTTCAAATCATTGACCTTAATTGAAATGCTATTTTCTCAGATTCAGATGCATTCTGTCTGTACCAACTTTTATTCGATGTTGTGTCGTGTTGGTACTTTAACCCTGTAACTACATTTAATTTAAAATTTTTCTCATTTTTAAAACATAAGCATAGTAGGTATAAAACATCAACTGCCAGTGGGTTTATTAGGTTTTTACAGGCTTTAACGCAGGATGTATAGGTGCGCTTATTAACTAAATAATTACCAGTATTAATTAAGCATAAATCGATTGGGTCTTGAGAATGCATTAAAGCACGAAAATCATCAATCCCTAAAAGTTTTCCAGAGTAACGTGAATAATCAAGGTTGGGAGAACTACACTCAGCAACACTGGGTAAGTAAAAGGTTTTTTCGTCCAGTTCAGTGGGTAATGAATCTAGGTAACTAACATCGATAATATTGTCTGAATCAAGTAGGATTATCCAATCGTTTGAAGCAAGATCTATAGCCCTGCACTTGTTCAAGAAAGCTCCCAAATTTTTTGTATTCCTGTGTATTTTTAACTTTGAACATCCTAGTAGGCTAATTTGACTAGATAAATCATTAAAGGTTTTTTCGTCCGAGTGATCATCTACTATAATAATTTCTGTAATTCTATCGTCGCTTAAAACATTAGAGAAAGACCTGACGGTTTTATTAGACCTATTGTAAGAAGTTACGGCTAAACTAATTTTATTTGACATATAGTGCGTCTCCCCATTCGTATTGAGTCATAAAGGTTTCTTTTCTTTCGAACGAAAAATCAGACAAAAATTCATCAATTTCATTAATTAAACAGCAGTCTTTATATAAAAAATTAGTGTTAACTTCTGTATAAATGTATTTGACTGAACGCAAGTAATCGCCAAAACCTTTTAATGCTAAAAGTTCCGCGCCTTGAATGTCAATATTGACAAAATCATAATTTTCGATGTTAATCGAATTTTCTTTAATTAAAGTATCGATTCTTTTTGATTTTACTTTTATGGTTTCAGTAACATGTATATGTGGATGATGGATTTTGTGTAAATCCAGATCTAGTATTGAGCTAGATTCTCCATTATTAGTTATATTGAAATCGTAAATTTTATTATCTACATTTGATATTGCACATTCAAAAATACTTTCCGAAGGAGAAATTAATAATTGATTGTGTTTAACGAGTTCGGGGTTGGCTTCGATCCATATGATATCATTAATGTCACTCGCTAGATAATCTTCGCGCTCTTCCATTTTATGGGCGCCAATATGGATGACCCCCTTTGGCTGTCCGTATTTAGCCGCTATATCTTTGAATTTTATTAACATTGATTTATGAATCTTTCGTTATAATTTACTAAACGCTTCTCTATGTCAGAAAATCCCGCCAACTGTCCTGCAAAAATATCCTTATAAAAATAAAACTTATAAGGTATTTGCAGCTTCTTCCAAACTTGGTCGTTCGTGAAATAATCAGTATGGCCTCCAAGTTTCATTTGATCTAGCCCGTATTGTAGTGTTTCTATAAGAATATCTATCATATGTTTTTTGAATAAATAAGCTGTTGCAGTTTGATTGTTTTTTATTCTAATATATCCATTCGGTAAATCTTCATTTAGTATGACATCTCCTCTTGGTGTCAATGTAAGTACATCCCAGTCGGCAGTTAGATTAAGTGTGTTTACCATATTATTGAAGCTCTGATCGTTAAATATCATTAAATCATCTTCGCAAATCATAGACACATCTCCGTCTAATTGTTTGCACTTTTTGATCGCCGCCATATGAGAAGAGCAACAACCGATAGATCCGTTATCACTTTCGATTGCAGAAAACCTATCAACTCCTTTAAAAAATGAGTATTTCTCTTTAAGCTTTTCGAAGTGGAGTTTTCTATCGAGCCTTCTATCGATATTGATGTAAAACCCTTTAATCAATTCCATAAAAAAGCCTCCCTGATTTCTTGATTGAAATCTTTTGAAATATTTAATTTTTTATATTTATTTAATATTCTACCCATAAATAGGTCTTCAAAAATCAAACCTTTATCTTGGGAATGAAATTGATTTAAGTATTCTTTTACGGACTTTTTTGACAAAAAATAAGCACCTCCGCTAGCACAAGTATCTGTGGCGGGGCATAGGACGGAAGTTTGGTTTATCTTCGCGTCCTCACATTTCCCGAAATGGTAGTTCGAATAGTACTCCCTGTTGGTAGTATTTGGGCTGAAGTTAAAAAAACCTGTATAATCTATTCCGCTAGAGCATATAGTCTCGTATAGTTTATTGATTTTTAATTTATCAAAAACGATATCATCATCCGTCTTAAGTATATAGTCATATTCAATGTTTGAGTCTACCCATTTTATTGACTCATAAACTTTAAAGATTAAAGATTCATAATTATCTAAGCAGCTTAATTGCGTAATATTTTTTTCAGGGACATTGATCGGTCTTTCGTCGTTGCCAACAAAATAAGAATAATCAAATGGCAACTGCGAGGTGTCCTGAGATTTAATCCTGTCCATCTCCTTGTGACACGACAGGATAATGGTGAAACATTTTTTACTAAACGATCTCATTATCAACCCTCACATAAAATGAACTCTAAGCATTTTTTCTTTATTGACGCTTCCGACTTTCTCTTGTTGCATGTAATATCATCCGATTCGTAATTAAAGTCATTATGCCACACAGTATTGTTTTTATCAAAATATATTATTACTCCTTCTTCTTTTAGCCTTAAGGAGAACTCTACATCCTCGTTATGTTTGAACCCTTTAAACATTCCGTAAAATGGAATTTCATCACTCCACTTAATCCTATCCAAAAGAGATCTCCTAGATACAGAAAAGGCCCCGCTTTGATAAAAAGTCACATCACTAGAATCAAAATCATAATCCACCATTTGATGGTATGGTAGAAATGTTGACCGATCCCAGTACCTACCTCCGTCGGGGAGTAAAACTCTATTCCCCAAGAATTGCCAATCGGGATTTTTATTATTATACTCCTTGAATTTGCGATACCAATCGATTGGAAATATTATATCATCATCGCAATGAACTATGATCTCTCCTGAAGAAGCTTCTGTTCCCAGATTCTTACGCTTGCCAAGGAATTCAATAAAATCATTATCATTAACTATGACATCAACCTTAGGTATACCCTCGGGGATATTATTCCCGACGATAATTACCTCAAGATCAGCCGAATCCATAAAGTTAGACCTTATGGAAGATATACATTTAGATAAATGCTCGGGCTTGTCGCCGATGGTTAATATTACAAATGAAATTTTCATTGACTTTAGGGATTATAGAGTAAAACTCAAACTTAGTCAATATTTTTTTTTCGCCAATTTTCATTTTCTTCTTGCTTTATATGAATATATCATTATAATATGATCATATCATTATATTATATTTAATTATATTAATATTATTATTATATATAATATTTTAATATTATTATTACGTTAGTAATAGCGTCCCATTTATTTTTTTTGAATTTTAGTTGACATGATGCATTTATTTTGCTATAATTCTCGGCATGGTTAAGAATAAATCTAATAATACTAATTTCTACTACATACAATGCGGAGACTGGGAGGGTATGACTGTAGCTAGCTCACCTAGATCTGCATGCTTAAGTGTAGTTTCTCAAGCTATTGATATGTTTAAGGACGAGATTGAGCTCACTGACGTGATTGTATGCTCAGACTGTAAAAAATCAATGGATAATATTGATGGTGAAATAAATGCATTTCAGATCGAATCCATATTAGAGGAGATTCATGAACACTAATTTTATTATAGGAATATGCGGTAACGCAAGGAGTGGTAAAGATACTTTTTGTGAATACGCAAAAAAAATACTATCTTCAAAAAAAGTTGGAGCAGCTAGGGCAGCTTTTGCAGATGAATTAAAGAAAGACTTAGATGATTTATGCCGACATAAGATTGGAGTTAGTGCATTCACTGACGATTCAAGGGAGAAAGAAGTGATAAGACCTTTACTAGTAACTTACGGAACAGAAGTGATAAGAAAGCTGGATGACTACTGGTGGATAGACAGGCTAGAGAAGTCGCTAGCAATACATCAGCATATGAATTTAATACCAATCATAACTGATGTCAGATATCCAAATGAATTAGAGTGGATTCAAAAGAAGCATAACGGAGTTTGCGTCCACGTTACTAGGAAGGGTATTGGCCCAGCTAATAACGATGAGAAAGAGAATAATCTTTTCTTGAAAAAAAATTCAGACTACAGAATAATGTGGCCCACGTTCGGAGAGGGTAACATGGACGAGGCTGAAAGATTTGTGAAAAAAGTAGTCAATAAAATATTTAAATCAAAAATTAAGTGAGAGAAGAGGATATAAAGTTAGTTTGTAACATTCAGTCTGAGATAAATACTCAGGAATCATTAATGGAATTAGTTAATAGGCATAGTGGTATATTTTATGATATTATAAACAAATACGTACCCTCTAATTCAGATATATGCTCCAGAGATGACCTTTTTGAAGATAGAGATTTACATATATACACAGCCGCATTAAAGTTCGATTCAACCAGAGGGACTAAGTTCTCTACATTCTTAGGCAATGAGACAAAATGGTTATGTCTGAATTCTTATAATAAAGCAAGGAGAAAATATTGCGAAAACAGAACGGCAGAAGAGCTCGACTGCTCGGATATAATAGACATATATGAAGATATTGATCAAAATTTATTGAATGAAATATATTTCATCATCGATAAGCATCCAGACTCTAGAGTATCAAGGATATTCAAAATGAGGTATAAGGATGGAGAAAATCATAAAATGCTACCATGGAAAAAGGTAGCGCCATTTGTAAACTTGAGTATTCAAGGGTGCATAAATATCCACGATACGGTTATCGAGGATCTTAAAAATAAATTATTAAAGAAAGAATTATCATGAATAATATAGCAATATCAGGAAGATTAACTAAGGACCCCGAATGTAAGGAATTTTCGGAAGGAAAAAGCGTGTGCGACATAACTGTGGCTGTAAATGGATACAGGAAGGAAGATACTATTTTTATTAAGATTAAAGCTTGGGACGGAAGAGCTAGAAGTTGTTCAAAGTTTTGTAAAAAAGGTTCCCTAGTTAATGTAACAGGGTCATTAAGAGAGAACTCTTGGAAAGCTAAAGATGGATCAATGAGGAAAGAGTTGTATGTTCTAGCTGCCGATATAGAATTCGTTCAAAGACCACAAGAAGGATCTTCCTCAACCCCTGAGGTTAGTCATTCTAGTAATGAGGATAAAGAACCTTCACCAATTGAAGCTTCTCCGGTTACCGATCAAGATCTTGAAGAAGTGCCATTTTGATGAACGGGATAGTATTTAAATGCCCAATCAATAGCGTTTCCTTTGGGAATGTCTCCATTAATTTATTAAGAGAGATGTTCAATAGGGATATGACTGTCTCTCTTTTTCCTATAGGTAATCCTGACGTCTCTGTTTACGACAAATTAAATAAAGATTTTAGAGAATGGTTGCAATCCTCCATTGATAATAGATATAAATTATTAGATAAAGAATTGCCCACTCTTCAGTTGTGGCATATTAACGGAAGCGAGAATAGGATAACCAGTAAAAGCCATTTAATTACATTTTATGAATTAGATCAACCTACTGAATCAGAAAAGAATATTATCAATATACATGATAGCGTAATGTTTAGTAGTTCATACTCGGCGAAACAATTCAAGTCTATAGGATGCAATAATTCATCAAATATAAACATAGGGTTCGACCCAGATTTTCACAAAACGAATAAGGACTATTTAAAAGATAAGATCCATTTTGGATTAATGGGTAAGTTTGAAAAGAGGAAGCATACTGCTAAAATATTAAAACTATGGGCGGAAAAGTATGGAAATAATTATAACTATCAATTATCTTGCTGTATAAATAATCCGTTTGTAAAGCCTGAACAATTAAATCAATTAATAGGTCAAGCACTAGACGGCAAGCAATACGGCAATATTAATTTTCTACCATTTCTCAAGACAAACTCAGAAGTTAATGAATTTTTAAATGCTATAGATATTGACCTGACCGGACTAAGCGGGGCGGAAGGATGGAACTTACCATCCTTTAACGCTACATCACTAGGTAAGTGGAGTATCGTATTAAATGCTACATCCCATAAAGACTGGGCTAATAAAGACAATGCTTTACTAGTAGAGCCTAGTTCTAAAACACTAGCCTATGACGGTCATTTCTTCCAGCAAGGATCACTATTCAATCAAGGTAATATCTATGAATTCGATAATGATGAAGTTGTAAGTAAGATGGAAGAAGCTGAGTCAGTATGCAAAAAAGAAAATAAACAAGGCTTAAAACTTCAAGAAAGCTATTCTTATTCAAATATGCTCGATAATATTTTAAAAAATATTGAAAATAATTAACCATAAGTATAATATATAAAAATGAAAATTCAAAATAACCAAGTTAGATTATGTTGCGGAGGAAAGGGTTGTCCCATTCTGTCCAAAAAAGAAAAAGGAATGATAGAAATTACTGATGACTTCGGAGGTAAGATCTTAATTAGAGAAGACGAGGCTAAATTAATTAAAGGAGCACTCGACCAGCTTAAAGAAGTCAAGTGACAATTATAATCGTTTGCCTATCTTGCGTAGGTTTAACTTTTATATTAAAGTATGGAACTATACTCAAATGGTTTCGTGCTTTTTTGTTTAATATAAAAGCGGTAGAAGAGCTATTCAAGTGCTCTCTTTGCTTGGGGTTCTGGTCTGGACTTTTACATTCAATAATAATGTATCAAATTAAATGGGATAATATATATTTCCTATTACCTCTCGCATCTTCATCTCTATGCTGGTTTATAGATTCCCTGCTAAGATCAATACAAACTTCAGAAATATTAATGGATAAAATTATAGAAAAAAATGAAAAAAATTAAATACTTTACGGCCTCTTGGTGCGGGCCATGCAAGTCATTCAAGCCAACTATTCAAGAATTAATTAATGAAGGTAACGATATTGAAATTATTGACATAGATGAAGACCAAAAACAATCATCAGAGCATGAAATTCAGTCTATACCCACTTTAATCTTTCAAGAAGATGGAAAAACTTATAATAGATCTTCTGGGGTTTTACAAAAATCAGAAATTTTATCATTAATATCAAGTAATTAAGGCATGCCTATTTATATATACCAAAATTCAAAAACAAAAAAATATATAGAAGTTTTTCAAGGTATGAATGACGAGCATAAATATTTTGATGACTCAGGCTTTGAGTGGAGCAGGGTTTTTATTGCGCCTAATGCCGCGATTGATTTAGATTCTAACCCATTTGATCAGCAAAAATTTCTAGACAAAACCCAGAACGCGGGTACTATGGGAGAGCTATGGGACAGAGGCCAAGAAATGAGCGATAAAAGAGCTCATCAAAGCGGAGGCTCAGACCCATTAAAGGATAAATACTTTAAGGATTACAGTAAAGAGAGAAAAGGCGCTAAGCACTACCTAGACGATTAATGTAACGACACCCAAGCGTTACTCGCATAACCTGCGAATTTACCTGAAGTTGTATTGTAAATCATCATTCCGTTTACAGGAGATGATATGTTATTCATTTCAGAGTCTGTAAGTCTGGGCATTACTAGAGCACTAGATGTAGATGATATGTCTAGTATTCCTTGGGGAGAGTTGGTACCAATTCCAACTTCCCCGCTAATTACTAAAGTACCCGAGACACTTAGCTCTTCGGAAAAATAACCTGAACTTAAGAACAATTCTTCTCCAGTTATTTGACGGAAATTTCCGGTTTCCCCTGTAATCGAACCATTCTCTATTATTATACTAGAGTTATTTCGAATATTTAGTTGATCCTCTAGGTATATTTGCCCCCCACTTACTTGTAATGCGCCTAGAGGAGCTGGCGTTGAGTTCCTTGGGTCGGATAATGGATATCCAATTTTAACGCTATTAGCGAATATATTATTAGGGGTGTAAATATTATTAGAACTTACTAGTATACCTTGAGCTCCAGAGAAATCTACATTATTATTAAAATATTTATGGCCATAGAATGAGTAACCACCAGAAGCTATCTCATACACAGAGCTACTGTTAGAATTTATTTCAGATTGTAGATTACCGGATACAGAATCAAAAGTGCTCTGTAAATTATCTATTTGTTTAAACTTGATTCCCATTTCCTATATCCTTATCATAATATACACATTTTTCATTGAAAAAACTCTATATATATTCTATTATCCGGAAATGAGTATTTCAATATATAAACCCAATGCTAAGAACTCTGGATCAGGGTTCTCTTTTCAAGTAGGCATGTCATCTAAGAATTACGAGCCAACTTTATTTATAAAGTCAATCCTTCAGTCATCATGGAATAGTGATAAGAGGGTTGGCTCATTCAAAGGAAACCTAGACAATCCAGATAAAAATATTATTGTTAAGTTTTCTGAATATGAGGTGGGTCATATCATCCATGCCATGAGGACTAGATGCACTTACACAACTTATCATTCTTATGAAAGTGATAAAACAAATATCAAATTTATGCCTTGGGATAAAAAAGCCAAGAAATCAATGAAGAATTCTAGCGGCCAGTATGAAGACCAATGGGTTGAGGTTCCCGCCTTTAGCGTATCCTTTGTAAGGAACGGAAACCAAAGCTTTGTTATAGGCCTTGAACCCGGAGAGACTGAAACCGTAAGTGAATTTTTAAAATTCTATTTAAAAACTTTATTTTCCCATAGATTTGATAAACAAATATTAGAGATTAAAAAGTCAAAAGAAAAAAGTTAAAATGCCAAAAAAGAAAATTCTTTTTCACAGTAATCACTCTAGAGCTTTTACTGGTTTTGGCAAAAACGCAAAAAACGTACTAATATATTTATTCAAGACCGGTAAATATGAAATTGTAGAATTCTGTAACGGGATGCAGTGGAGTAATCCTGAATTGAAGAAGATGCCTTGGAAAACAATAGGATCACTACCTGATGATCCCGAATTGTTACAAAAACTAAATAGCGACCCACAATTAGGAAGGGCAGCTGGTTATGGCGCTAACACCATAGATAAAGCAATAGAGCAAGAAAAACCAGATCTATATATTGGAAGCGAAGACTTTTGGGCTTTTAATGATTTCATGAAAAGAGATTGGTGGAACAAAACTAATTGTATGATTTGGGCTACCCTAGATAGCTTACCAATATTACCTGACGCAATATCTCAAGCTAAAAATATAAAAAATTACTTTGTTTGGTCTTCTTTTGCCGAAAAAGCATTAAATGAATTAGGACATGATCACGTAAAGACCTTACACGGCTCAGTAGAATGCTCTTCTTTCTTTAAAATGGAAGATGAGGAAAGGTCTAAATTAAGAAATATTCATAATATAAATCATAATGATTTCCTGATTGGCTTCGTTTTCAGAAACCAATTAAGGAAAAGCGTTCCAAATATCTTAGAAGGATTTAAAATGTTTTTAAATCAAGAGACTAGATCGAACGCAAAGCTATTATTGCATACTCATTGGTCAGAAGGGTGGGATATACCTAGATTATTAAAAGAAAAAGGCATAGACCCTAGGTTAGTTCTCACCACATACCTATGCAAGGATTGTGGAGCTTATGAAGTTAGGCCGTTCTCTGGGCAAGGGCAGCAATGCAGATCTTGTGGTTCTAAAAATTTAAATACCACAAATACATCTAACGGAGTTAGTGAGTCTCAACTAAATGAAGTTTACAACTTGATGGACGTATATTGTCATCCATTTACCTCGGGAGGTCAAGAGATACCAATTCAGGAAGCTAAACTAACCGAGCTCATTACTCTTGTTACAGATTATAGCTGCGGAGAAGATAGCTGCAATCAAGCCAGCGGAGGCATACCTCTTGAATGGGCTGAATACCGTGAGCCCGGAACTCAATTTATAAAGGCTAGTACTTATCCTTCAAGTATATCTAAAAACATAAAAAAAGTTTACAAAATGAAGCCAGACAAAAGGAAAGAGCAAGGCTTAAAATCAAGAAATTATGTTATTGAAAATTACAGTTCTGAAGCTATAGGTAAAAAATTAGAATCCATTATAGATGAAATGCCTATAATATCTTGGGATTTTGATTTCTCTTTCAAAAAAAGAAACCCTAGACACGAACCTAAAGATACCGAAGATAATTCATTATGGGTTATTGATTTATACAAAAATATTCTATTAAGAGATGTTGACGAAAATGATGACGGGCTTAAGCATTGGATAGAGAGGCTTAGTAAAGATATGAACAGGCAGCAAGTTCTAGAATATTTCAAATCAGTAGCCGTGAAGGAAAATAATGAAAACAATAAAATAGACTTCAAGGATTTATTTGATGATAATAATAAAGAAAGAGCCCTCTTAGTTTGCGCCGGAGATTTAAACACCATATTTATATCCACTTCCTTATTTGAATCTTTTAATAAAAATTATCCTGACGTTGATTTATATTTTGCATGTCACGATCAATTTAAATCAGTCCTAAATGGAAACCCATATGTTAAAAAAGTATTACCATATAATCAAGCTATGGAAAACGAACTTAATATGATTGGATCCGGAAATAATAAGGGGTATGTCGATTACTATATAAATTTAAATAACGCCATACTTAAAAACATAAGCTCAAAAAATTGTTATGAACTTCGCTGAATCCCTATCTTTATCTTCTGGCCTTAAAATAAATAAACCATTTATAGATGATTTATATTTTCCCGTTATATTTGACAAGTACATAACATTTTCTACCGAAAATCATAAAAGTAAACAATGGGATCATTTACAGGAGTGTATTGATTTACTAAAACCAGTACTAAATAAGGAAGGTATTGATATCGTTGAAATAGGATCCAATAATGAAAAAATAAACAACGTCATGAGCCTCAAGGGAGTAACTAACGCAAATCATTGGTCATATATAATAAAAAAGTCAATGGCTCACTTCGGGCCAGAAAATTTTATTTCTCAACTTTGTTCTTTATTTAATATACCTTCTGTTGTTCTATTTTCTAATACTAGTCCTGAATACACAAGGCCAATGTGGTCTAATGAAAACAATAAAGAAGTATTACTGACTCCTGATAAAAAAGACTGGAAGCCTTCATTCTCGGGAGAAGAGAATCCTAAAACCATTAATAGTATTAGCGCAGAATCTGTTATTTTTGAAGTTTTAAAAATGCTTGGTATAAAAAATTCATTTAATCAGATGAATATTATCAATACAGGACCTCATTACCATAAAAAGTTAGTAGAGATAATTCCTGATTTCTCGCCAGACGTTAATTTTTTCCCAAGGTCTCTACTTAATATAAGAATGGATTATCACTTTAATGAGCAGGCTCTTCCTGCCTTTGCTAACAATAGAAAAATCGCGATTATTTCAGATAAGCAGATTGATATAAATATCTTAACAAGTATCAAGCCCGCCTTAGAAAGACTCATTCTGAAAATAGACGAGTCCTCAGATGAAGAATATATTAAAAAAATCAAGTCCATAAGAATACCACTCACTCTAGTTGCTAAAGAAAAATCCAACTTATCTATGGTTAGGTTAAGGTTTTTCGACTTTAAGATTGAAGAAGAAAATAAAAAAACTAAAAAAGATCTTGACAATATTAAAAATATATGCGATACTACTAGGTATAAAAGCTCTAAACATATCTTTAGTAAAGACGGTAAATTTTCATCAAAATCATCTTACGATAAAGGAATCAAATTTCACGAAGATCAATTGGTTATCAATGATGACCTGTTTTGGGAGGAGAGCGATCACTATAAATTATATAACTTAATAAAAGATGAGCGAAGAAAAGGTAAATAACAGTATAGGCCCCGAATTATTTCAGAGAGATGATAATGGATTATTAAAAAACACTCAATATATATTCAATGAAGATGGTTCGATTAACTGGAGAAAAATGGTCTCTGACGAACATCTCTTTCCTAACGCTCAGTATTTTGGCGGCAACCCCCCTAGGTCAATAGAAGGCATACCTGATAATAAACTTTTAATAAAACTTGCAGGAATCAAAGAACTCGCAAAGCTTCGTGGGTTTCTAGATGTATCTTATGAAGTTATTAAATGTGAACTTGATCATGTTGCAGTCGTATGTAAGATGACATTTATACCAAACTATGAGACAGACGGAAAAGCCATAGTCTTCCAAGATGTAGCTAATGCAACTCTCGACAACACTCACGATTTTGGACAAAACTTTTTAGAAACAATGGCTTGCAATAGGTCTTTTGTTAGGGCTGTTAGGAATTTTCTAAATATACATATTGTCGGAGCTGATGAAATAGATAAATCAGATAAAAAATCTAAAAAATCTAACTCCAATAAATCAATGAAGCCGGGGTTATCCCCACAGTCTATGTTGGATTCTGCGTTCGATGGAAATTTTGAAGAATTTCTCTCCGACTTAAGGAAGTTATGGGCAAAAGAATTATACAAAAATAACGATATTAAAGAATGGAAAGAGTTTAGCGATATACCTATTAAGGAAGCTAGAATCTTAATTAAATTAATTAAACAGAATTAGTTGATAAATAGTATGCTATTTACTAATATAGATAGTATACTATGCCTAATAACGAATATGACTTTCCTGTAGGGGTAGATTATAGCAATCTACCATCTCCTTTTGGAGGTGAAAATGGCTCTGCTAGGTCAGTTGGTGAATTTTTAGAGTGGGGAGAAAACAACTTAACTCCATATGTTGGTATAATGGGTGGTGATATTTATTCTAATACCACTGACGAAACTAATCACGGAGGAATAAAGAGGGCGGTAATTAATGTAGCTCCTCTTAATAATTTAACCTTCCCCAATGATGGAAAAGATTGGTCTATGGTTAACATAGATAGTGCTCAATTGTATAGCACCCAAAATGGAGAATATGGACGGCCATATGAAGAAGCCGAAAAGGACCATGGCAAATGTGAACCTTTTTGGTGGAATAAAAGATTAGACGCCGGGGCATATAAATCGCCAGTTCCGATGCCGGGACTACCTTTAAAACTACAAAAGGTATATTTTTGCGCTACAGCAGCAGATTCAAGAAAGGGGCATTCGACAGGCGGATCATCAACATACTTTTCTTACTTTGCTTGTAGCAATCCAATAGAAAACTATTCAATACAAAGCCAAGTCGATTGTGATGAGGACAAAGGAACTGTATACAATCCTAGAGACAATAATTTTTCCCTCAAATATGGTATAGAAACCAGTTGGGAGGATATAAATATTTGCAGTTCTGGAGGTGGTGGCGGCGGCGGCGGATGCGATTCCTTTAATCTGTGCGTTGAAACTTCTGGCATACTTCAAGATGGAAATTATTTAACTGGATCAGGAATTACGAGTGGAATTATTACAGCGGATGATCCATGCTTTGAATGTACATTAGATAGCGCCGAAGATTATTCTGATGAAACTAACTACGATTTAGGTGCTTGTGTCGGCGATTCAGAAGATACCTATATATCCTTAAGAGAGGATAATAGCGGTATGCCCTTAACTGATGATTACTACTGGGAAAAATGCCAAGGGCTTAGAGAAGATCCATGCACAAAAACTTTAGTTTTTTCCGGTTGTCATATAGAAGTTGAAGATATTGCCATTCTTAAGAGTGGTTGTAGTGGTAGTATGGGATCTTTAATAAAATTTAATCAACCACCTCCATTAGTTTCTTACGCTTACGAAACTGGTTCAGGTTTTTTACCTGATATACTTTCTAGCAGTGGCGAGTGCTGTGATCCTTTTATTGTATTTTCTGGATGCGGTATAACTGTCGATAAAACTGGTTGTGGGTCAATAGTCAGCATACCAAGCAATAACGTGTCTACCTACGCTTACGAAACTGGTTCGGGTTTTGTATCTGGAATAGTTTCTGGCCATGACTCTGCCGAGTGCTGCGATCCTTTTATTATATTTTCTGGATGCGATATAACTGTCGATAAAATTGGTTGTGGGTCTATAGTCAGCATGCAACGTCCTAGTCCATTATCAATCTACGCTTACGAAACTGGTTCGGGTTTTTTATCCGGTATACTTTCTGGCCATGGTGGCTCTGGCTCTGGCCTTAGCGAGTGCTGCGATCCTTTTGTTATATATTCCGGATGTGTGACTGTCGATAAAATTGGTTGTGGCTCAATAGTTGGCTTTCCTCATTCTACCGGAATTCCCGTTTACTCGTTCAATTATAGCGGTAACGATAATGAATACGACGAAAACGGCAACTACAACTACAATCAAGGCTCGAACAGCTCAGCAGATGACGCCGAAAATATCAACGATATAGTTTCTGGTTATGGCACTGGCGAATGCTGCGAACCTTTTCAAATATTCTCAGGCAGTGGCATTCAGATATCCACTCAAAATACCGGATGCGGTTCAATCATTACCCTTATTGTACCTTCTGGCTCTGGTCGATGTACAACTTTGTCCACCTACGCTTACGAAACTGGTTTAGGTTTTGTATCTGGAATAATTTCTGACCATGGCAGTGGCGAGTGCTGCGATCCTTTTATTATATATTCCGGATGTGTGACTGTCGATAAAACTGGTTGTGGGTCAATAGTTAGCTTTCCTAATTCTACAGGAACTCCTGTTTATTCATTTGAGTATCAATCAGGAGTTGATCACTCGTCAGAAATCAACGATATAGTTTCTGACCATGGCTCTGGCGAATGCTGCGAACCTTTTCAAATATTCTCAGGCAGTGGTATTCAGATATCCGCTCAAAATACCGGATGCGGTTCAATCAT